>JACCDR011780840.1_pt1 | contig 10229 bp, 21 predicted proteins | sample 7446431 | NCBI WGS metagenome assembly JACCDR01 (sample SAMN15323443, study PRJNA562643) | freshwater metagenome | isolation source: river surface water | place: USA:Blue River Watershed | collected 2017-08-17 | reverse complement strand
GATATATATGGGACTTAGTATATCCGTCTTGCTTGCCGGCAATGGTTTTGTTGAATGATTCAAGCAATTCGTTTGCAGCTTGAATATCAAGCTCCGTTGTTAACCCGTGCATTAATATCTCCAGCGCAACAATGCTTTGCTCCACCGTGGTCCGATAATTAAAGCCCAATAGAACATTGTGCCGGGCAAGTTCGCCGGTTTCCTTCGCCTTATATTCAAAGGAGGCGAATTGACAATTGCCGGGGACCAGCGAAGCAAGGAAAGCGATAAACTCAGGGGTATTCATATATTAAACGAAAGGAAATTTATATTAAGGGCCGGGGAGAATATCTCCCCGGCCCGTTTGTTTATTTGTTCTTATTCCGCGCCGTTGTCGCGCTTGTAAGCTTCGGCGCGGTCAATTGGTTGAACCAGCCGGGTGAGCCATTCAGGCTTTTCAACACAACCAATCAATGCGCCACCGAAATGAGTGCTTGCCCGTTGAACGAGGGGAGTCTTCTCGGCGGGCATATCGCGCCACGTCCGCGTTGCTGCGTTGTAAAGCCCAAACAGAGTGTTATGCGAATCCTTTTCGTCATCGGTAGGATTATCCCAAGCATTTTCAATCTTGCGTGCCATTAAACCGGAGAACTTGAGAGGGGAAGCCAAAAACATGTTGCGGAGCATGAAATTGCCCTGTTCGTTTGTAATATTAACGTCCGCCAATTGCTTGAACGAATTGGCCAAGCTATCGCCACCCCGTTCAATTTGTGGGGCAACGGTTTCGATAATGTTGCCGATATTAATGTCCCCCATGTGCCGCTTGAACAATTCAAACACGGCGCGCATTCCTACGCAACCGTTCAAACACACCAAGCGGAATGCTTCGATAACAAATGACACCTTAAAGGAGCCGTCGTAGGAATTAATAAGACGCACGCGCAAATTGAGCGGTTTATTATCGGGACCATTAAAGGCCACCGATTGAATTGTGAAAAGCGCGTGCATAACCGCGCCACCGTTGACGGTGAAAATGTCTTCTTGCCAAGCCAGCGAAAGTTTGGCGAGTGCTTCGCGGAATGCTACGACCAACGTCTTGTTGTCAACGAAATGCTCTTTCTTGGCATACATTCCAAGGCAATGAGCGCCGTCCGCAGTCTGGACGCCGACAATGCCGGGGATCAGTTTGTTTTTGAACGTCCGCAACGGGGCGACGACAACGGGCGCATCCCAAGCGATGACGGGCGTCACGTTTGCGGCTGGCATGGTTTCGACGTTGGTCGCAGTGTCAACGATGACAGGCGAAACGGCGGCGGTGGTCTTGGTGGTCTTGGTTTTCATGGTAGTGAACAGATTGATATTTTGAACAGACAGATTTAACTAACGGGGAAAGATTAGATGACGAAAACGGGAGCGCAAGAAAATCTCGCACTTTTTTTTGGAAAATTTTTGGACATTGTTCCTTTGTACAGAGCTTAAACCGTGCCAAGTGACGAAGAAATCGAAGAAAATATTTTTCAGAAAATTGCATCTTTCGCTTGCGGACCTTGAAATTTCATTTATTTTCACATCAGTTCGGTTGCGGTTCCGATTCAACAAAAACCAGTGCGGCGGTAAATCGCTTACAGTTCGTGACCGGACCCTGCCCAAATTGCTTTTTTGAAAATCCTCGTTTCCCATCATCCGTAATTTATCGGCACAAAGCAATGGAGTCAACGGGAAAAATATAAAAAACTTTGGGCTTGTATAAAAAGGAAGTTTATGGGCGTAATTGGAAAGTTTTGAAGCAGTTCTTTACGCAGGAAGCGTGCCAAGTTTTATTTTTGAACAAAAAAAATGGCACAGCAAAATGCGTGCCAAGTGAAAATAAATTTGAATCTTGAGTGAGTTGTTTAGGATTAGAAAATTTTATGTTTCATTTGTAAACGGCAGCATATATTCGATATGCTAATGTAACTGTTTCAATCCTCAGATGTAACCGAACAATTATTTTTCAAGTCCCAAATCAGGAAATCTTCCTTTTTCCAGTATTTGGTATTTTTAGCAGGTAGCCGGTTGACAAAGATTCTCTTTGCAGTGTCCAGATCGATGATTTCGTAGTTATATTGATGCGTATATAACTCGTAACCTTTATGTTTAATTGTAATCGGTTCGTTCATATATACGAATTGTGTTATTTGGGAATATCAATTTCACCATTGAACAGTTTCAATACTTTTTCCTTGAGCAATTGAGTGATTTGATGCTTGTTAATGATAGCACAACTGATATGAACGCCGCAATTCTTTTCATTCACACATTGAGCAACGGCTTCGGTGCCGCCCAAGTCCCAATTTTCAAACCGCAATTGAACAGGTGACTTGCAGAAGGGACATTTCAGTTCTTCGACAGAAGTGTATTTCTTTCTGCTTATACGCTTCACTGGAGCGTTTTCCTTCTTGTCGGGGGTAGGAGGGGCACCCCCTCCCTCTCTATTAGATTTTCGGGGTTTAAACGTGATTGTGTTCATAGTAGGGTAAATTGGACCACATTAGTCTTAGGAGAAGATATATTTAATTCCCGTTATTATTAAATGAATGAAATAGAAGAAGACACAGAAGACCCAAAAGAGAGCAAAGATTTTAAAGAAGGGGGAGTTTTCCATAAATTTGTTCAATTGATTTGTTTCATGCCTTGCCAGAGAATGGAATTCTTTTGGTCAGTGCTTCTCGCCATTCGACCAATATATTCATCATTGCCGGGTGGAGCTTTGATAATAACCAATGCTTTCTTGGAGAATTTCTTTGTATCTGGATTTAATTCCCCAACTCCTAGATATTGAAATCTAGTATAAGCTGGATTTTCATACAACTTGCCCACTTGAATTTCCTTCGTTGTCATATTACATTTTCTCCATCGACCGGAGAAAGTTAGCATTGCTCAAATCGATTGTCAAACCAATCATTTCCTTCGGTCCTTCGATCAAAACCAATGTTTTATTGATTGGAATATTTGCCGCACCTTTTATTTTTCCATCAAAACTTAACGGAGTGCCGATCCCAAGATAAACACATCCGGGCATGAATGGACTTGTATATTTCTGTCCAACTTGAATGTCTTTATCTGAATATAACATATGAATTTATTTCCATTCGCCGTCAATGATTCTTTTCAGTGAACGAAATAATCCCAATTCGGTTTTGGTGCCCCATGAAGTTTTATATAAATTTACGCCATTCTTTGACAACTCGCGATCCGGCTTCAATTCTAGGAATTCAACAATTTGTTTGCCTCGGAGAAGTTCTTCACTGTCTGAAATTGGAGTTACGGCTTCTTGGTTTTTATCCATACAAATTAACTTAGAAAGTTACATTACGTTGTCAAGTGATTCAATGAACTCACACACAACTTTTATTTTTTGCTCAAGATTTACGAATGCTTCGGGGAAATTGTTTATTTCATGCTTAGTATATTCTGGATATGGCGTAACTGTGTAATCAATAAAATTCGTCAATTCAGTGTCGTAATAAGTTTGCCCAAACTTTTTTAGCTTGGCAAAAAGAATTTCCAGTGCAATGCGATTTTCACCAAACAAGGTTGAATAATCAATTCCAATTGCATTTCGCGGACCATACGCAGTTGTATTGCCAGAATAACCTACACCAAAGTTATTTTTTTCAAAGAAATCTGCAAACAAATTCCGAAAGATTTTTATCTTCTTCCGGTCTTCCGTGTCCAATTTAATTGAATATGAGTATCCCATACGCTTTTTGTCAATCCAAATATATAAAAAGACGGTCTTTCCACATTTTACGTGGACCTTCTTTCTGTTCAAAGATTCCTTCTACCGAAATTAACTTCTCGCACGCATCGATATTGAGATGTTTGACATATATGGCGCAGCCGGTCAAGGTTTTGTTTGTCCATTCCGTGCCGTCATTCATTACGAACTTCTTGCCGTCATTTTCATTGCTATCAAAATAAACATGTGCAACACAAGTGTCTCCAAAAAAATTAACTGCAAGTTTATTCTCGTTGCCGGCGGCGTCTACTCTCCTAATATATGCTTTCATTGAAAATTTATCGTTTGAAGATTGATTTTATTATATCATCATCTTCGGGTCTTGATTTCACTTTCAAACTGATGGATTCACCATAGCACTGCATGATGCTCAAGTCAATGAATCCTGCGGAAATTAGATTTTTTCCTGACGCAACACGAACAAACACATCAACATGATTTTCGATTGAAGAAAAAATGTAAACATACGGAATGAAGGAATTATCTTCAACCAAAATATATTTGGCAATCATGTTGTTTATATTATTTTTATGCCGCAGGTGCAATCGATGCAGTCAGTTGTTTAATTTTTTCTTCCATTTCATTCGCGTATTTTTCCAGATTGGCAATTTCCCTGCGCTTCTCGGCAATCTGAGCAAATGCACGATTCTTTTCAGCATTAAAATAATTCACTTCGGCAGAAAAAATTCGATCTGCATATTTGCCGGCATTGATTTCAGCGACAATTGAATCAACATATCCAATAATTTTGTCTCTGGCCGAATCACTTGGGTATCCCTTTCGCTTCGACCAATCATCGAAACGAATTTCTGCTGCTCCACAAGAATATGGCTTTCCTGAGTTATCGATCCGCCCACGCTGCCAAACTCCATCTACCTTCACGATTTCGCAGTCAACCTTGTATTCCACTCGGTTAACTACGATTGATTCCAATCCATTCACATAGAATTTACCGTGAAAATCACGGAAGAAAATCAATTGCATCGGACCGAACGGAGAGTTGAGTTGCATATATGTTTATTTGTTGTGCGGAGTGAAATTATCATTTCATTCAGGGTATGCAAGAGAAAACTTCACTTTTTTAAGAAAAACGTCAAAAACTCGGACCAACATTTTTGACAGAACCCCTTTGCACTGCTGGCTACTCTTTTACAACTTCCAGCTTGAAGTTTTCGCAAATGTTTGTTTTATAATAAACAACACTTACGTTGGTGGTCCGATATGCTTTCAAAAATCGTTAAGTGACGTTAGTCGCCTTTGCTACCAGTGTCAACAGTTTTTCAGGTTATCTTCTTTGTCTATGTTCCTTTGGAATGCGAACAAAAGTCAACTGAATGGACGGATAATATCCAGACGGTTCAAGTTCATACGGAGCCGATGGTTGGTATGCGTATTCCAATTCCCATTGATTGCCAATTTTCAATTGTTTTTTAACGTGTCGAATATGCCTTTTTTCCGGCCAAGATGTAAAACCACGTTTGACATCTACCCATCCAGTTTTTACTTCTCGCTTGGTCATCATACGAGTCCCTTAATTTCCAAACAATATTCTTCTGCGTCAAAGAATCCATTTCCATGATAGTCCCGCCAGCTATATTCAGCCCATTGGTCCAACATAGTGGTCAAATTTACCAATTGTCCTTTTTGATTTCGGGCAACGTAAATTGGTCCGCGTGTCCAAGGTTCCCACATGATACGAGTATCACCGTGCCTTCCCAAGCGATATTCGACCGTTTGACCGTCTTGTAAATCTTCTAGACGCATTTATGTTAATTGGTTTTTTCCTTGACACCAATTACGGCAGACTTGCCAACTCTCCAAAATTTAGCAATGTTCAAATCAATTCCACTAGAGTTAGGAATCCATGTATTTCCATAAATCCAATCGACAAAAACCAAATTTCCCGCAACCGCTCTCACACGAAAGATATATTTCCTTAATTCGACGTCGGGAGTGTCGTGTGTAATCAAATCGCCGGGACGGAGATTCTTGGGGTTGACATAGCGAGGAACGATAACCGTCTCTGGTTGGTTCATATTCTGCTTGATTTTAATTTTTTGTTTATAGCTCGAAGTATGTCCGGTTGGGATCAACTTCTATTCCAACAATATCAGAGTCTTTTGAGTCGTCAATAAACTTTTTTTCGTCGAACTTGTCTAACGCTTCGTCAAAGTTTGCCGCCTCAATTTCGACGTGACCATGTTTCTTAACGATCACCGGAATGATAAATCTAGGCATATATTTGTGAGTGTTATGCTTGTGGAAACGGAGTTAATTTGAACAAATCAATTTCAACCATCTGCCCGGCAGTATCCAATATTCTCATATTGTTGTCAACAATTGTCGCGGCAGCTACTTCCTTGAAAGTAAATTCAAAGGAAAAAATCAAACCTTCGGAATCAGTGTAAGAAAAATTCAGAGCAATGTCATTTTCATCATCCAAATCTTTGAGTTCATTCACTTCCCAATTGTGAAGCAAATATCCGTCAATCCGAATAATATCTGCTTTTTGCAACAATTCAATTGCAGTCATAAACTTTGAAAGTTAAATTTCAATTCCAATCGACATGCTTGGTCAAGATTTTCTTTTCAGCAGTCACCGGATTTTGTTCGTAGAAAATTTCAGGATCATGAATTTCAAATTCATTGCAAAACGCCTGTCCGAATCGCAGATGCTCGCCACCGGGATAAGTGCCAGAATTGAAACGACGTTTGAAAGATTCAAAGTCTGCGAGGCTAATATTGTTCATTTTTTCTGTGTTTTATTTTGTTTGATATATATGACCGAAAATTTCTATTCAATTTGTAACCCGAACAATCAAATGTTTTTTTCCATTTCGGATCAACCACTTGCTGCCGCGCCACAAATTGATTCCGTTGGCAAAGTGCCAGTTCTCAAAGACACGCGCAAATCTTTTTTTGGAGTTGTAAACCAGACCAGTGACCTTGTATCTGTCACCCGGCAAATGTGTCCACGTTGCTTTGCCATTGATATGTTCAATAACTGCTTGAGACATATTATTTTTTTCGTTTGGAGTTAATTTTGACGGCACGGTAATCACTCGGTTCAACTGAATGTTCAATAATTGGATTGGCAACCCACGCGCCACGGATAGTTTTATATCCAAGTTTTACGTGCAGCTTATATGTTTCAGCATACCACTTAAATTCCGAATAATCATCGTAAACCAATTGAATTCGATGCCGTTCGCCCATCAATCCAGACTTGCAACGAACTTTGTAAATCCGATTTGCGTTGTATCCACGTTTCATGGAGCTACATTAAATGAATGTTTCAGCGTGTCAACAGGTTTTTGAAAAATTATGCCGCATCCCGTTCTTCGAGAATGTCCAAAATTTTTGTATATACCCCATTGACAAATTTATGTTTATCGTCTGGCCAAATGTCAAATACATTGTCCAATAATTCTTCCAGCTTGGTCGAACTCATGGCTTCAAGTGCCTCCCATGCTTCATCGCTGGCTAGCAATTCTTCGTGTTTTAGGGATTTGATTTCTTCGAGTGTCATGGTGTGATTCTCAGTCGATTTTAAACGGTTGTCAATGATATAAAAGGGGAGCATGATTCACACGCTCCCCTTCCACCCCCTTAGACTTCAAGAGTCTTTGTCTTCCTCACCGTGGAATTGAAAATATTTGCATTGCTTTTCTTTGATTCCCTTGGCCATATATTTGAAATTAGTATATGCCGTTGAAGATTCTAATTTGACTTTTCCGAACCACGAAGTAAACTTTACACATAGCCGGTCAAATTTTTCGTGTCTCTGTGTCTGTTCTTTCTGAACTTTTTTCCTGTAAAATTCGTTAATATCTTCGCGAGCTTCACAAAATTTGTAATACGAAGGAAATTCATCCAGTATTCTATGGAATTGAATTGTTCCTGCGAATGCTAGCCAGACCAACCGATGTGGATCACCGCCATTGTAATCGCTCTTTGACGGACGGCTTTCATTGTTTTCAATATCTGATTTGTATTGAGCAATAAGTTGTTTCAAATCTTCCAACAAATGACGCTCAAATTCTGAATAAAGCTTCTCACGTTCATGCGACGGAACATGTATTGAAAAATAATTTCGTTTGTTTCGCACGTAATTTACAATTGACTCATGCAGGACAGTTTCAATAAATTCTGACCAAAAATCAAAGTGAGACATGTTTCTGATTTTTTCGTCCTGTATTTCAGTCATTTTTTGCGTCAGACTGTCAATGATATGTCCAGCAATTACAGCGAATATGATTGCAGTTAGAATTATATACCCAAGCGGAAGATTGATACTTAAAAATCCTGAATACATAAATATGTCCGCAATGCCCTTGGCACACCACACAATAGCATCAATCATTCCATTGAAACAAGTGGGGAAAAATCCAATAAACAGATTCCACGAAGCCTTGTCAAACGTGTAAACGGTAAGCAGTGCAATAGGATAGTATATAAAATTGTAAATGATGGGATGACACGTTTGCTTTCTGCACATCATTTCTGCATCTTTCGCGTAACTGTGTTGATATAGGAATGAAAACGCGGACAGTGGAACACCAATCAAAAAGAAAGTTGCCAATAATGGTCCCCAATTGTAATAAAGTCCACCAATTATAATTAAACCGATGGCCGCTACAGCAGTTGTTATGATTCCAAATGCAATTTGTTCGCCGTCAATCGATTTTACTTTGTCCATTACTTTGCTGTTTAGCACTGGCGACAGAAACGGAGAAATCGCATGGTCATAAACAAATTTTAGACACACTTTCAATGCAAAGAGCATGTAAATGACATGTTTGAAAAAAAGCAAGCTAAACATTGCTTTCCAAAAGTAAACGCAAGTCGAATAGCCTGCCGGCATCTTCTTATTGTAAAGTGGATTTTGGTAAAGAAACTTGAAGTTTCGATAGATGAAATGCTTGCGGTCAAACCATCCATTGGCACGTTGCTCTGAGACTAACATGGTATTTTTAGTGGTTGATATTTATTTTTTTGTTTTTTTGTCACGTAAAATTGTTCTACATCGACGACGGCAATCTTGCTAATTGAAGAATAGCCTGTCAACTGATTTTTTAGAGATTCTAACGCATGTAAATGATGTTCAATTTTTCCTGCGTCCCGATTTGCAAAGGCAATTGACAGCGCATTGATATGTGCTTGAGCATTAGTGTCAAATTCGTGGCTCATGGTTCTCATGGCTCTTGAAGAATTGAAGTTGCGCCGTGCCCACCCGTGGATTTCTTTGGGGAAATATATTTATCCGAAAAATATATGATTGCATCCATACATGTCCGACCGGCTTGAAGCATTGGATACTCAACGATGTAAGAGAATGACAGCGAAGTAAGTTCATCAATTCGTGCGTTAATTTCACTATTGGTTTTGCCAAACAGTTTTTCCACCTTATACAGCAGCAGCAAACCAACGTGCGGCACGATAGTAATGATTGATTTAAGCATGTAACCGAGCATCACACCCAGCACAATCAAATCAATTGCCACAAATACAGTTGCCAGCACCACCAGTGGAGTGAACCAATAAAATAACGAACCCATCCAGCCCGCAACCGTTGGTGAAATCAAAGAGATAAAAATTGCAGAGATAAAAAAGCTGATACTTGAAATACTTGAACAAATTTTTGATGCCTGATTGAATACACTGTAACGATTAATCGGGGTTGAAAATAGAGATTTCATTTGAATATATTGTTATTTTATTTACTGTAATACACTTTTGCAAGTGCCAACGCGAGAGGAAGGATAAAGCACACGAAGAAGAATGCAAATGCAAAAATGCAATTCAGCACGATTTGTTTTGTCTCCGGTTTCATTTTTTTAATAACGTGAGTGGTGATCCTGTTCGTCAGTGATAATATTCCCCGCTTCATCATTGACAAAGCCATGATACACCATGTCATCAATGATTAGCCTGCCGTCTGGCAATACTTCCGCTTCGGATTTGGAAATTGAATAATTCCCATTTTTTGAATATTGTGAAGCAAGTCTTCGAGTTTCACGGAAATGTAAAACTCTTTTTTCAGCGATTTCCTTTGTGGAATAAGGTCCACAATAATGATTTTGATCGCTACAGCAGGTGCATCCAGTGCTACAATAGATAAAAAAAGCGTCCATGTATGATTTGTATAATGTTAAAGAAGAAAATTTTGGCCGTGAGGGACTTGAACCCCCGATAGGCGAATTATGAGTTCGCTGCTTTAACCAACTAAGCTAACGGCCAATTTGTAACTTGGTTGGCTTGCAAACAACGTAATTGGGTCACGCCATAAGACTTTAACATTTGCAAGCACGCTAGAAAAATTAGTTTTATTATTTCGGTGTAAAAGTAAAATACGCTTCAAAAGATTCACTGTAACCCGGACATTCGTATTTAACTGTCCAACCAGCATCTTCGTAGACAGATTCAATGTCAAGCCAATGGTTGTCAAATATTTGTTGGCGAGTCACAT
>JACCDR011156587.1_pt1 | contig 10229 bp, 3 predicted proteins | sample 7446431 | NCBI WGS metagenome assembly JACCDR01 (sample SAMN15323443, study PRJNA562643) | freshwater metagenome | isolation source: river surface water | place: USA:Blue River Watershed | collected 2017-08-17 | reverse complement strand
GTACCACCTGACGACAAGCGCACGCGGGTCTACGGCTGGAAGCGTTGAGGCTTCAAAAGACGTGTTCAAGCGCGTCAAGGCGGGTGGCTTTATGGGCATGAAATGGGACGGCGGCGACGTGGCGCAAGACCCCGCCATGTGGGCGGAATGCCTGCGCGTGCTGAAGCCGGGCGGCTACCTGCTGGCCTTCAGCGGCACCCGGACCTATCACCGCATGGCGGTGGCTATTGAGGATGCAGGCTTCGAGGTGCGCGATCAAATCGGATGGCTGTACGGCAGCGGGTTCCCCAAGAGCCACAACGGCGAGTGGGGCGGGACCGCGCTCAAGCCCGCGTGGGAGCCGATCTGCATGGCCCGCAAGGCGCTGCAGGGCACCGTGGATGCGAATTGGCGCAAGCACGGTACCGGGGCGCTGAACATTGATGCCTGCCGGGTGGCTACCAGCGAGGACACAGAGCGCGTCACCAATGCGGCCATCCGTGGCGGCAACTTGGTTTCTGGACGGACTGAGCCGGGTCCGCTTGGAGGCGGCCATGAAGCCGGCCGCTGGCCTGCCAACGTCATCCATGACGGCAGCGACGAGGTGGTGGCGGCGTTCCCCTACGTGGAAAGCGGCAAGCCCGCAGGCGTCAAGGCCGGGAACAACAACAAGGTGTTTGGGCAGTTTGCTGGCGGCATTCCTGTCACCGGCTTTGGTGATGCTGGCAGCGCAGCCCGGTTCTTCTACTGCGCCAAGGCTGACCGAGCTGACCGCAACGAGGGCTTGGGGACTGGCGGTGCCCCGGCTGTCGGTACCGGCGCCACCATGCGCGAGCGCGAGGATGCGGACTGGAAGGCCCGCAACGGCAACCACCACCCGACCGTCAAGCCCACCGACCTGATGCGCTACCTGTGCCGGCTGGTGACGCCGGCCGGTGGCGTGGTGCTTGACCCGTTTATGGGCAGCGGCAGCACGCTCAAGGCGGCCGAACTAGAAGGATTCAGCGGCATCGGGATTGAACTGTCGCCCGAGTACATCGCCATTGCCCGCCGCCGCATTGCTGGCGATGCCCCTTTGTTCGCAGACGTGGAAATCGCATGAACGACGACCCCAACGCCCGCCCCACCCTGTCCGAACGCTACGGCGTGGCTGTCGGCAACGGCGCCGGCATGGAACACATGATCCTGGCGGCCGGGATGCAGCACGAACGGCTGGGCGCGATCCTGCTGCGCCTGCAGTCGGAATACGACGCGGTGCGCGGCGACTTGGAGCGCGCCGGCCAGATCGCGCCGCAGCGCACGGCGCAGGCCAGGGAACTTGTGCAGCGCGCAAAGCTGGCCGAGAGGTTGAAGGACTACGGCGCCGCCGAAGTGCTGCACGCCCGCGCCGCCGAAATCCGCGAGCGCACCCCCGACGAGGTGCTGTCTGCCCGCGCCTTCATCCTCATGGGCCTGAAGACCCTGCACGATGGCAAGCAGCGTTTCGGCGCCTTCGCCATCGGGCTTGGAGTGCAGCCCAAGCGCAACATCAAGCCCCACACCGCCGCCACCCTTGCCGGCCAGGTGCTTGACGTGTGGCTTGACCCGACCTGTCACACATGCGACGGCACCGGGATGGTGGGCAACGCCTACGCTGGCGAGGTTCGCCGGCAGTGCAGCACTTGCAGTGGCAGCGGGCACCGCCGAGACATCATCGGCCGCAACCCCGCCGAGCGCATCTTTGCCCGCGACTTGCTGGCTGAGTTGCAGCGCCGGGTGGCCGCAGCCGCTGGCGGGATGGGGCAGGCACTGGCACCGCCAGAAGCCATCACGCCGGACGCGGAAGAACTGCGCCACTTGCAGGGCCGGCTGGCCGACATGCGCGGCGCTGTGGCGCAGACGGACTAGGAGCCAAGACGTGAGCCAAACCGAACCACTGCGCGCCGCGTTTGAAGCGTGGTACGCGCCAAAGTTCGCAAGTGATTGCGTTGCGAACATGCCTTGGAACAAGCGGGTGCAAGAGTATTTTGTCGGCCAACACCAAGTTGCATGGCTGGCATGGCAAGCCGCCCTAGCGCAGCAGACCGCCGAAGAAACATGCGAGCGGTGCGGTGGCGCCGGGCACATTGAAGTGCCAGAAGGGCGCGGCCCCGATGTCTGTTTCATGCCAGCCGACTGCCCATCGTGCAGCGGGACCGGCGCCGCGCCGCCGCCAGCGCGGAAGCCGCTACGCGGGGAGCAAATCGTTGCGCTGGCCTATGCGTGCATCCCTGCTGGCACTGCCGATCTGAAGTACGCGCCGACTTGGCTGGTGCCGTTTGCCCGCGCCATTGAAGCCGCCCACGGCATTGAAAAGCTGGCGCCGGCTGCGCCTGAGAGGGGCTGACCGTGGCACTGTGGAGCGCGATGTTCCTGGCCGAGAAGTACGGCCGGCTGACCCTGACACTGGACGAGGTGGCCGAACAGATCGGCCTGAGCCCCGGCACGATCAGGAATCGGCGGATGCGGGGGGAGTTTGCTTGGATGCGCGCAGACGGCCGGGCGCTCTGCGCGGACGTGTCGGACGTGGTGGCGTACCTTGAGCAGCGTCGAACTGAGCATGCAGTTGCTCAACTGTCACCGCAACGTAGCGAGAGTGAATCTCGTCCGACCGATGCCCTGTCACCGCCTTGCGGGCGTCGGCGTCGAACCCGAGTTCCCGCAGCTTCGACGTAGCGTGCCGGCGCAGATCGTGCAGCCGCAAGTCAGGGATGCCCAGCGCCCGCACGCCGGCCGTCACGCTGTCGGTCAGCGTTTCGGGGCTGATGGGGAAGATCGTCGGGTAGCTGCGGTCCTGGCGCTGCACGATGGCCCACGACTCGCCCAGCAGCGGCACCCATTCGTCCCGCGCCTGTGTCGCCCGGGGGTGCTTTCGCTTGCGCACCAGCACGGCCTTGCGGGCGTCATCCAGATCAGCCCACGCGATCCGGCAAATCTCGCCTCGCCGCATGGCAGTGATGGCCGCCACCTTGACCGCATCCACCACCACCGGGGTCCGGTTCTCGGCCAGCCAGCCCAGCAGCGCCGCCAGTTCGTCGGCAGTCGGGTTGCGCGTGCGCCGGCTCCCGCCGCCGATCAACTGCCCGTAGTGCAGCAACGGCCGGGCAGCGCCCACCACGTCAGGCAGCACCACGTTGAGGAAGCTGGCCGTGTGCCGGATGGCCGTGCCCAGCGCCGACAGTTCCATGTTGACGGTGTACCCGCCCGCCCCTTGCTCCTGCCGCATCCTGGCCCACTTCACCAGCCGCTGCGGGTTCAGGTCAGCCACCGGCACCACCCCCAAGTCTTCATCCAGATGGGCCAGCATGTAGTGGGTGTTCGTCTCAGGCAGGATCGGCCGCCCCAGGTCCAGCCGGGCACGGCGGTATGCTGCGATCAGTTCACCCACCGTCATTGACTCCGACACCACCGGCTTGCCAGCGTCCATGCCCGCTTCAACCCGCCGCCCCCAGGCTTCCGCCTCCTTGCGCGTGTCAAACGTCTTGGCTGCGGACTTGTGCCCAGCCCGGCGCACTTGCACGCGCCACCTGTCGCCCACCTTGGTGATTGAAGCCATGCCGCCCTGCTACAAGAATCAAGCCCGTAGCATAGGCGGGATGATGTTGCGTGATTGCCAGTGATCGCCCGCCTATGAAAACAGGCCCCGACTGAGATAGCATCAACCCCCTGCCGCCGTAGTTCACGGCATAGGCTGTCATAGGTAAAAGCGGCCTGTTGTAGCACGCTCAGTAGCAAGCGCAGGCCCGGTTGCTACACGCGCCAATCGTGACAGCGCAGGTTATCCACAGGTCTTGCACAGGTTTGTCCACAGACTGTAGAATGCGCGCCATTGCTGGGAACCCGGATACGAGGCATGCCGACTTGCGCATAGTCGGAGGGTTGACGTGATTGCCCCCAGCACCGCCCGGCCCGCACTGATCCTGCGGGCCGTGCTTCTTTCTACCGCCAGAAGACCCACCAAGCCACCGCCCCCACCATTGCGGCGCCGATGAAAATGGCCGGGCCACCGCTGGCGATGATGGCCACTACGAACACCAGCCAGATCAGGTCTTTCAATCGACCTCCGCGAACCTGGCGCGGTCGCGCAGGAAGTCTTTGCTGTCGGGCAGCGTGATGCCTTGCTCGGTGTTCGCGGTGTTGCGGCGCCGGTTCAGCACAGAGCGCACGATGGTGGCGCCGGTAATCTGCATCTTCGGGTTCTCGGTGTTCCAGTCGCGGATGCGCTGCTGAAGCTCGCTCACCGCCTCGGTGTCGCCGTCAATCCTGGCCTTGGCCATCTGAGAAATCAGCCGCTGGCGTCGGTCGTCCAGCGCGGTCTTGGCCGTCATCACGGCGTTGCGGCCCTCGAACATTTCGCTGGCGCGGGACGGCGCGAAGCCCAGGAACCGGCCGGCAACCTCGGGGCCGGTCAGTTCCAGCAGCGGTTCACCGTTGTAGCTGGTGATGCCGTCCTGCGACTCGCGCCACGCCTTGAGGGGGTCGCGCACGAACTTGGGAACCACTGACTCCACGGCCTTGGCGTAGTCGCCCCGGGCCATATGGTCCGATGCGGTGTACCAGCCCAGCAGCGTGCCGGCAGTCGGCCCCAGAATGTTGCTCATGTCGTTGGCAAACGCTTCGCGGGGGCTGTCGCCTTCCCGGCTGTTGTCGCGCCACCAAAGATCGCCCAAGCTGACCCGGTTGCTGATGTCCCATGCCGGCATCAGGGCACGCGGCACGCCACGGGCCATGACCTCGCCCCACTCCTTGCCGAAGTTGTCGGCCAGCATGTTGCGGTACGCGGTTTTCCAGTCCCACGGCTCGTCGTCATCGTCGCCCATGGCATTCACCAGCGCCTCAACCAGCCCAGCGAAGAAGCCCAAGCCCGGCAGGCCCAGGCTTCCGGCCATCGCGCCAGTCACCAAGAACGTGGCGACAAGCTGCTGGCGGGCGATGCGCCGAACCTCGGGGTCTTCGCCCTTCAGTGCTTGGAAGGCGGCGCGGCCCAGGAAGTACGTCATGTTCTGACTGAACTGGCGAAACTGCGTCACCACCCGGGCGATGTCGCCCTGCATGTAGCGGGCGCGGTTTGAGGATGCATAGTCGAACTGGCTGCGCGTGATGGCCTCGCGGGCGGCATCCATGGCCTTGCCCTCGTTGGCAGACTTCGCCATCTCCAGCCGGTAGGCCATGAGGGCGGTCACTTGCCGGTTCATCACCTCGGGAACGTGGAAGGTCCAGCCGACGATCCGCATGGCGCGTGCGATGGCAAAGGATGCCTTGTTGCGCGCCTGGTTGCCCACGTCGCGGGTGGTGGCCGCTGCCAGGTCGTGCGCTTGGGTCAGGTCAATCACGCCCTCGTCTTGCAGGGTGGAGATTGCCCGGCGCTCGTCGGCTGACAGCTTCGGGCTCTGCGCCGCGTTGAAGCCGTTTTTCGCGTTGGGCTTGGCGCCCATGATGTCGGTGTAGGCCCGGCCCATCGCCGCCGTGGCCTTGGCAAAGCCGTAGCGTGCGCCGATGTAGGGCAGCGCCACCATCGGAACCTGCATCATGTTGATGAGGCCGGCAGCGGGCGACAGGCCCAAGTACATGACGAACCCAACTTGCGTTGCCAGCGCCGACAGCGGGCTCACGTTGGGGTTCAGCGCCGCTTCATGCCGCAGCGCCATTTCGTTCAGCACCTGCCCGGCCTTGGTGAAGTCGCCTTCGGGCGCCAGCTTGATCTGCTGGTAGGCGTCGTCCAGGGCAAACGTCATCTTGTCGCCGTGGTTCAGGCGGGCAATGTGACCGGCCGCGTGGAACGCGCTGGATGCGAACCCGCGCATCACGTCAGCCGAGAATCCGGCCGTGCCCTTGCGGTGGGTGAAGTGCTTTCGGTAGCTCAGGTCCGGCAGGGCCTTGATGAACAACTGGTTCAGGTCGTCCAGCAGTTGCGCCTTCATGGACGTGGGCGTGCCGTTGATGTTGGCCTCGCGCAAGTCCATCTTGTCGATGGCCGTCAGCACGTCACCGATGAACTTGCCGGCCGATCCGTCCATGGACCGGGTGTAGGCTTTGGCCATCGTCAGCTTCACCGCGAAGCCGTCAGCCTCCAGCGCCCGCGCTGCCGCCTGCTGCTCGCCGGCATTTTCGTAGGCGGCCACCACCCGTTCGCCATCCTTGGCGCGCTCGGCCACCACCAAGAAGTCACCGAACCTGTGAAGCGGAAAATAGGGGCCGCCCTGCATGTACTGGTCGAACCGGGCGCGAATCTCGGCCAGCGCGACGGCGCGCTCGCTGCCGTTCTCGATCAGCCGTGCAATGCGCCCCTCCAGCGCAGCGCGCAAGTCCTTGAGCGTGTTGGCGTGGAAGTCGCGCACCTTGCCGTACATGGCCTGCGCGTCCTTGGGCAACAGGTTGAACTGCACCCGCAGCCGGCTGTGCGCCTGCTTCTGTTCCTCGGTCGCCTTCGCCGGCAACGTGGCGCGGTCAGGGTGAACCTGCGCCACGGTGGCGTCCAGCATCAGGCGCGCAAGCCGGTCGTTCGCCTCGGCGTCGATCTTGCTCCATTCCTCGTACAGCTCGTCGGCCTTCTGCGCGGCGCCCTGGCGCTCGTTCTCCATCGCCCGGGTCAGGTTGTCGTAGTCCCGCACCGGGGGCAGTTCGTCGCCGTACATATCCGCGATCTGGTCACGGGTCAGCGCGCCCAGCCAGAAGGGGCGCGAACCGTCCACCACGGCGCGCACGCGGTCCTGCTTCGTCTCGCCGGCCCGGCCGAACACACCGCCGTTGGCTTTCAACAGGTCTTGCGCAGTCACCTTCGCAGTACCTGCGCGGATGCTGAAACGCGCCTGGTCGCTGCCGACCAGCCTCAAGCCGGTGGGCGCCGGCATGCTCACGCGGTAGCCCAGCGCGCTGGCGAAAGCCATCATCATGCGCTTGGCGGCATCCTGCGCTTCGGCGCTGTACGCCTGCCCAAACATGCCTTGCATGGTGTCTTTGGTGGAATGGACCGATGCAAACTCGCGCATCAGCGCGCCAAAGTTCCCGGCGCTTGGCCCCGCCTTGATCGCCAGTTCAACGCGGTCGCGGATGAACGATTCAAGGTCAAAGAACAGGGCGCCGGATGACTCCCTGAAGCCCAGCGCCTTGAGCATGGCCGTTGCCTTTTCGGCATCGCCAAACTTCTGCGCCACCTTGCCCAAGAACTCCTTGGCCGCAGCGTTCTGCTTCTCTTGCCACTGCTTTTCGGTGATTGCCCCGGCGTCAAGTTCCTTGCGGATGGCGCGGAAAGCACGCTTCAGCGGGTCGCCGTGAACTTTGGCAAACGTGGCGCCGTCAAACCCCTTGACGGTGTGCGACACGCGCCGGGCGGCCTGCATGGCGGATTCCAGCGCGCTCCACAGATCGCGCAGGCGGGCCTTCTTGTCGTCGGAAAGCGTCCGCACTTCTTCGGCCATGCCAAGGTACTGATCCAGTTCCGCTAGGCCGCTTGCGCCTTCGGCAATGTTGGCGCCGGGCGGGTTCAGGCCAAAGTACCGGGCCATCTGCATCAGGTTGCCAAGCGCCCGTTCAGCGTTGGCGCGGGCGGGTGTCTGCGTCTGGTCGGCGCGGCTGAAGCGCGCACCATCATCCGGCGCACCATCGATCAGGTGGGCCATGGAGTCGCCAGGCTGCGTGCCGTCTTCCAGAATCCGCCGCGCCAGGATGCCAGGGGCTGCAAGGCGGGCTTCGCCCAAGTGGGCGTAGGTGATCGGCTCGCCAAAGTCCACGCCACGCGGGTCCAGCACGCTCAGTTCGGCCGTGCCGTCCTCGTCCTGAATGATCGTCGCCACCCAGCCGTTGCCCAACTCGGCCGTCTGCATGTCGTCGCTGGTCTGCTCCCACCGCAAGTTCTGGTAGCGGCGGGTGTCGGTGGATGCGGGCAGGGTCTTGTCGCGGCGATTGCGGGCGAACAGCGGCATACCGCCACGGGCCTTGTCGCGCATCTGCTGGGTGATGGTGAAGCCGGGCTGATCCAGCGTGGCGCCGGTCTTGATGGTGCGCTTGACCACACCGCCAGCGCCATCGTCCTCGTTGGTGCTGCGCTCCTGCCGCTGATCGATGCTCACCGTCTCCATCGCCCCGCCGCCCAGCTTGCGCAGCACGTCCTTGGTGACGGCAGGAACGATCTTGTTGTAGAAAGCAATCATCCCGGTGCCGCCCACCTTCAGGTCCAGGCCGCGCAATGTGCCGCTCTTGGCGGCCATCACCTTCTCGGCCAAGTCCTTGCCAATGACATCGGCCAAGTTTTTGCCCCCAAAGTCGCCGCCGGCACCATCGCGGAAGTTCATGCCGCTCACAGTGCCGTCGTCGGCCACGCGCAGGTCAATGTCCTTGCCGCCTTCCGGCTTGATGGTGACGATACGGTCTTTGCGGTTTGGGTCGTTGATCCACGAAATGCTGCGCACCTGCTTCGACAGGTCGTACCGATCCGCGCTCTGCTCCCCGGTCACGAAAGCCACCTTGTCGTAGCCACCATCGACGGCCATCTTGATGACACGCTTCATGGCAAGGGCAACCCACTTGTCGGTGGCGTCGATGTAGGGGGCTGGCGGCACGCCCTTTTTGGCGCGCTTTTCAATCACTTCGTTCAGGTCGGCCAGGATGTAGTCGGCCGGGATGCTGCCCTTCCAGGTCTGCACGTTCTCGCCGTCAAGGTACACGTCCGTGAGTTCGCGGCCATCCTCAAAGCGGCGCTCCAAGCGCACACGCGGGTCGTCCAGCGATGCGACAACTTCAGGCTTCTTCTGGATGCCACGCTTGCGTGCGTCCTGCTGCCAGTCAGATTGCAGTTCCTCCACAAACAGCACCCGGTTGCCGTCTGCGTCGGTGCGGTCGTTCAGGCGAATGTGGGCCAGGATGTTTTTCTGATCCCAATGGCCGGATTGGTACGGGTCTGCCAGCGGGCGCATCGTCTCTTTGAACTCCCGTGCCGGGAAAGCCGCTTCTGCGGCCTCCTTGGTCGGGTAGTCGGTGGTCCCCCACTCGCCGCGACGATCCACCACAAACCACTTGCCGTAGCTCTGGCGGGCTTCGTAGGGGCCACGGCCCACCTCCACTCGCTCTGGAACGGACTTCACCGGCAGCGTCAGAAGCACCTCGCGGTAGTTGGTGCCGCCCGGCAGGGTGTAGTTGGCGTACTTGGCGCGGCTTGCTTCTGTCGGCGCCGAATCCGCCTGCTCCATCTGGTCGGTCAACATGCCGTAGCGGATCGCCAAATCCCGCGCTTCCGCGTCGGTGTCGGCCAGCGCGTCGCCGTCCTCATCCACAAACTCGCCGTCTTCCCACAGGAAGTCCATGCCGTTCACGCGCTTGTGAAGGATGGCTTCGCCGTACTCGTCGCGCATTTCAAAGCCCAGCCGATCCAACTGCGCTTCAACGGTGTTGCGTTCTTCGCGCATGCGCTGGATGGTGTCGTCCACGGCATCGCCAAGCACCGTCTCCTGCACCTGCGCCCCATTGGCGCGCAGGTAGTCGGCCACCTGCGCCTTGGTGATCTTGCCGGGCTGCATGTCCAGCCACTCGTTCAGGCCGGACCACTCCACCTCGTCGGCCTTCACCTTGCCGGTGGTCGTCCAGTTCTTCAGCAGCGCCTTCCACGCACTCGCCGGCCCGGCGTTCATGCTGGCCTTGCTGGTCTGGTCGGCCAGCGCGCTGTACCAGTCGGGGTTATCCTGCTCGCTGAACACCGCCCCCGCCGCCCGCGCTGGCACGGTGCCGCCCCGGCTGATGTCCTCGGCCCGCTGGATCAGCGCCGCAATGTCGTTGTCCGTCCACTGGTCCGGCTGGATCATCGCCGCCAGCTTCGGGTGGTTGCGCCGCAGTCGGTCGGCCATCCCGCGCAGCCACTGCCGCACCGCAGCAACGATCTTGTTCCACCCGTTGAGCTTCGCCATGTCCTCAAGGGGCATGTCTGCAAGGGCTTCCTCAGTCGCGGCCACCATCGAATCAGCCAGCCCATCGGCCATTTTCTTGCGCGCCGCCTCGGCCACCTTGGGGTTGCTCATGGCAATGGACAGCAGCAACGCACCCTTGCGCTTGCCAAACAGCGCATCCAGCCCAGCGTGGCGGATTTCGTGGTGGGCGCCGACGAACATCAGCCGCTCAATGTCGGCCACGTTCTGCGGGAACAGGTAGATGCGGCCCTTGTAGTAGGCCCCCTCAACCGAGTTCATCGCCTGGGCGCTGCGGATTTGGTCCAGCAGCGATTCCGGGGCCTTGGCAACATCGTC
>JACCDR012067614.1_pt1 | contig 10230 bp, 10 predicted proteins | sample 7446431 | NCBI WGS metagenome assembly JACCDR01 (sample SAMN15323443, study PRJNA562643) | freshwater metagenome | isolation source: river surface water | place: USA:Blue River Watershed | collected 2017-08-17 | reverse complement strand
CGTTGCGGGGTTTGGTCGCGTCCAGGGTTACCTCGACGGCTGGCCCGTCGGCGCCGACCTCTCCTCGGTGAGGAGCGGTTAGGTGCCGCGAGGCAAGAAGAGCCCCCGCAAGGGGCCTACGCAGTCGCAGCAGATCGCGCAGTTTGCGGCGCGCGTTGAAGAGGCGACCCCGAAGTGGCTCGACGCATTCGAGGAGCGGCACGCGGTCCTGACAGAGCGGTTCCACGAGAAGGACGATGACGGGAAGTACGTCGCGTCCGTCGCGGAGCAAGGCCAGTTGCACAAGACGCTCTCGCTCGCTGAAGCGTCGGTCATGCGCTTTGCCGTCATCCGTGAGCAGGTTGCGAAGGAGAAGGGCGTCTCGCACTTCATGGAGCGCGACTCGACGACCAACAACCTCACCCTGAACTTTGCGCCGGGGATGTCGCCGGAGCAGAGGGCCTACGCCGAGAAGCTGTACCTCGCGTCGATGAGCGGGAAGGAGGTCGATGCGCCGCCGCTCGTCCTGCCCGCGGTCGCGGAGGTCCGCGAGACGGTGTGACACCTCCGCACGTTCTGACGACGCATCCCCTCGGCGGGCCGTACCCGCTTGAGGAGCTTCGTCGGCGCTACCCGCAGCTCGGGGACGTGGCGCTCGGCATCCGCGAGAAGTGCGTCAACGACCCGCTCTACCTCGGCGCGGAGGTTCTCGGGAGCGAACTCTTCCGCACGCCGTCCACGGCGCACCGTGCCGTCGGGGACTCGCTCTCGCGGTGCGAGAACAGCCTCTACGTCGATCACCGCGGCACGTTGAAGACGACGCTCCACAACGTCGTCGGGACGCACTACCTCTGGATCAGGTTCCCGAACGCGCGCTACCTCTTCCTCCAGTCGAACAAGGACATCGCGAACCAGATCAGCCGCCTCGTCCGGTCGCACTTCGTGATGAACCGTGCGTACAAGGCGGTCTTCCCCGAGTTCTCGATGGAGTCGGCGGACGACAGCAACGTGACGTCTTGGTCGCATCCGGCGCGGCAGGAATACACGGCGGAGGGCTCGTTCAACGTCGGCACGCCGGGGGCGACGACGACCGGGACGCACTACGAGGTCATCGGCGCCTCGGACCTGATGAACACCGCGACGGTTCCCCCGCCGTGCGGGCTCTCGACCATCGAGAACATGAAGTCCATCATCGCGTGGTACGCCTCGACGGACGGACTCCTCGTGCATCCCCGCCAGCGCCGCGCACTCTGCCCCCCGGCGCACAAGACGTACAACTCGAACCGCTGGCACGACGCGGACCACGTCGCGCAGATCCTCACCGCCGACCCGAACCAGCCGGACGGGACGCGGTGCAAGGGGAAGAACGGCGCCTACCACGACGGCGAGCCGGGCCGCATCACGGACGGCGGGTACTTCAGGAAGATCATCCGTGGCGTGAAGCGAGCGCCGGACGGCGTCGCGTGGCTGCCGACGTGGGCCGAGGTCATCCCCACGGGGGACCTCGCGGCGCTGCGGGCGAGTCCGTCGATGACCGCCGCTACCTGGGCCGCGAACTTTTGCAGCGACCCCATGCCCGAGGGCGGAATGGCCTTCGAGCGCAGGTGGCTTCACACCTACGGCAAGGATCGGTGCAAGAACGCCGATTGGGGTGGGCGGTGCAGCGACCACCACCCCGAGCCTCTGCGCGAGAGCCTCGTCATCGCGGTCACGGTGGACTCGGCGATCCTCGACCCGGCGACGTCACGAGTCGCGAAGTCCGACCGCAGCGCGCTCGTCACGAGCGGCGTCGAGGGCGAGTTCCCCAAGCGGCTGTACGTCCTCGACATCCTCGCGGGCAAGTGGAAGCCGGGCGATCTCGTCGAGAAGGTCTTCGGCGTGTGCGCCGTCTGGAGGCCGAACTGGGTCGGCATCGAGGACATCGGTGCTGGCCTCGCGATCGAGTCGATGTTCCTGTCCGAGATGCAGCGCAGCGACCGCCGCGTCCCCTACCGCAAGATCAAGATGCCGGGGATCAGCCGCGTGGCGTCGAAGGACGCGCGGATCGCCCCGCTGCACGCGCACGCGCAGAACTTCGGCATCTGGATCCACGAGGACGGACGCCACGAGGCGCTCGTCGAGGAGCTTCTGCGCTTCGGCGTCGCGGAGCACGAGGACTTGGCGGACGCGCTCGGGATGCGCGGCGTGGACCTTTACTCGTGGACTCCCTCCAACGCGAAGAAGGCCGCGCCCGAACTGACATTTGTGCCGGGCCGTAAGCCGCTCACCGGGGCGGACATCATCAAGCGAGCGCAGGACCGGGTGCGCGCTCGCAAGGCTCCGCCCTGGAAGCGGCTTACGAGGCACACGGCATGAAGACCCAAGCGAAGGAACCGACCAAGAGCGAGCGCGAGATGCCCGCCTACTGGGTGCGGGAGATGAATGCCTGCATCAAGCGCAACCAGACGGAGATCGACCGTTACGTCCGGCATTGCAACTGGTATCGGGGCAACCTGAACGACCTCATCGACCCGGATGCGGCGCCCAAGTTGGACGAGCCGTGGCGCGCAAGCCTCGACAACATGCACACGTTCGTCACGGATGCGTCCATCGCGCAGATGTTCTTCAGGAACCCGCGCTTCGCGATCCGGTCGCCCGGACCTGGGCGAGGCGTTTGGACGCCGGGGCTCGCGCGTGTCGAGGCGACGATGCTCAACGACACGATCGAGCAGATCGGCTACTTCCGTCGGGCGAGGCGGCGTCTCCTCGACGCGCGCAACGGTCCCTACGGCATCCTCAAGATCACCTACGACTGCGACATGGTCGTGGACATGGAGACGATCGAGGCGGCGCGCGAGGAGGCGGCGAACGAGAATAAGGCTCTCTCGCTCGGGCGCCCGAAGCAGATGGAGGCGCGCGAGGACCAGATCCACTCGGCGCACATTGACGCCCACCGTGAACTTCTCGCCTTGATGGAGCGTGGCGAGGTTCAGGCGCCGAAGTCTCTCGTCAAGTACCTGCGGAAGCACATCGCCGTTCACGAGGCGATGAGGACGAGCGAGCGTCCGACGGAGACCGCGCGCGACGCGGAAATCGTGGTGCGCCGCGTCTCGCCGCTCGACTGGTACTACGACGTCACGGTGGACGACATCGCGGACTCTCGGTGGTTCTGCCACACCTACCTGATGCGGAAGGTGGATGCGCTGGCGAACAACCGCTTCTCGCAGAAGTCGCGGGACGCCGTCGCGGACGCGCCGTCGCGGTGGGTGCGCCAGGGCGTCAACATGCCCCGTGGGCTGACGGACGACACGTTCGACAACAGCGACGTCATGGTGCGCGTCTACGAAGTGTTCGATCGCGTCGAGGGCGTCATCCGCGAGTTCTTCGAGGGCGGCGACGGGATGGCGGACCAGCGCGACTTCACGATGAAGTCGGTCCAGCCGTCCGGCCCGTACTCGATCCTCATGTTCAAGCCGGACCCGCTGGAGGCGGCGGGCATCTCGCCGCCGATCGCATGGGCGGCGGAACAGCACGCGGACGCGGCGCTTCAGGCGGCGATCGTCTCGGCGGCGATCGAGGGGTCGAAGGCGCGCGGCGTCTTCGACAAGACGGCCATCCCCCCGGAGAAGGTCGAAGAGATCGTGAACGGTCCCTCGGGAACGTGGTTCGGCGTCGATCTCCCCCCGAACCGGGACGACATTCGCAAGGTGATGGCCGAGGCGCCGACCGTGCAGTTGCAGGATCAGACGCTCGCCGTGCGTGCCGACGTGCGCGGTCGCATCGCGCAGTCCTCCGGTCTCGGTTCGCAGCGCACGCTCTCGGGTGACAAGGCTGGGTCCGCGACAGAGGCGGCGATCACGAGCGGCGCGGCCGACGCGATCTCTGAGGATCAAGCGTCGGTGCTCGACGACGCCTCGGCCTACGACGGGAAGATGATTGTCCGCCTGACACGCAAGTGCAAGACGAAGGCGCAGGTTGTCGAGGTCGTCGGGCCGGAAGCGGAGAAGTGGTATCCCGAGACTTGGGCGGATCGGGACATCGTGAACGACCGGAACGTGTACCCCGTTCCCGGCTCCTCGCGACGGCGCTCGACGGACATACAGAGCAAGCTCACGACGGAGTTCATCGTCGGAATTGCCGCGTTGCCCGCGCTCCAGACTCCGCAGGGACAGTCGCTCATCCTTGAAGCGTCGCGTCGAGTCGCCGACGACATGGGCCTCGCCGGTCTCGACTGGGACGCCGTGGACGAAGCGCAGAAGGCGATGGCGCTCCTCCAGCAGCAGATGGCGATGGCGGGCGCGGGGCAGCAGCCCGGCGGCGAGTCCGGCGAGAAGAAGGGCGAGGGCGAGAAGAAGAAGCCGAAGGGCAAACGCCCCTCCGAGCAGACCGAGCCGTCCGTCGCCGCGCAGCAGCAGGGCATGGCGAACGTCGGCGGTGGGCGCGTCGCGACTGGCGCGAGCGCTGGCGATCAGGTGGACCTCATGCGCGCGAGGAGCGGAGCATGACGCGCTGTTTCGACTGTCGCGCCGAAGTCGCCGACGAGCGATGGCGCTGCGATGCGTGCTGCGAAAAGAAACAGGACGCAATGACGCTCGACCGTCTTCGCGGAGTCCACGGTCACCGCGGTGTCGGCGGCGCGAAGGTCCACCTATCACCCGAGGAGCGCAAGTCGATCGAGCGTCTGACTGGCGTGAAGGTGTGGGACGCGCAGGACGCGCGCCGCGCGTGCAAGATGACAAACATGCGCCCGCTGGATAAGGGCGAGGAACTCGACGAAGCCATCACGCGGCAGCAGGCGGGCGAGAGCGTTCCATTCGTCGGGTGGGACAAACTCGGAGTTCTCCCCACCGTCAAGCCGTTCGATTTCGAGAAGCGACTTCAAGCACACGAGGCAAGATTCCGCAAGTAGGGACTTGACATTGAGCCTGTCGCGCATGACGATCTGACACAGCAAGGAGAAGAACTCCACGATGGCCGCAATCCCCGCCGCACCCGCAGCGCCGAAGATGGAGACGTGGTTCGAGTTTTACAGAGACGGACTCAGGGAGTCCCTCAAGGCCGGGCTGCGACGGCCTGAGCGGATCTTCTCCTCCACCGACACGCGATGGGTGGAGATCGAGGAGCTCAGCAAGAAGACGCCGCTCCACGGAAACCTCATCCTCGGCTCGGTGAAGCGCGACGGCGAGGACTTCGTCGAAGGCTCGCTGAAGGTCCACACCCACTACACGTCGCATCGGTGGGACAAGGCCAGGGAGAAAATGCGCCTTTTCGAGACCGAAGGCCGCTGGGGTACGACGCAGTACGCCGACGTGATCCGCGAGGCGGAAGACGCGAAGCGTCAGGGCGTCGAGCAATCTGAGCGACTCACGAAGGCGATGGAGCAACTCGCCAGCAACCTCTCCAAGAGCGGGGCTGGCAAGTGAGCATCGAAATGGCTCCGAACGCGACCGGCACGACGGAAGCGCACGTCACGAGCCCCTCCGGCATGGGTGGCACCAGCACGGAAGAGGCGGTTCGGGTGGACGGCGCAGACGAACGGGTCGATGGACAGGAGCAGCCTGAGGGTGCGGAGCCCGAGGGCGAAGTGGCGGAGACGGGCAAGGAGCCCGAGCCCCGCGAAGACGCGGGCGTGGACAAAGCCTACGTCACGGACTTGGAGCAGCGCGTCACCGACGCGGATGCCATCGCACGGACGATCATGGCCGACCCGGCGCGCTTGCGCGCGTTCGAGGCGTGGGCCAAGGCGGACCGCGGCGGTGGTTCCGATGATCGGCTCTCGGGCATCGACCGAGAGATCGAGCAGCGGTTCCCGAGGCAGGAGGACCGCGACGCGGTCCGAGCGTTCACGGGGCCGATGGCGCAGGAACTCCGCGATCTGCGCGAGCAGTTGCGGACCCTCGCCCCGCGCGTGGAGCAGTCCACACGGATCGCGGTGTCCACCGAACTTGCCAATTCGCTCGAAGCGAACGGCGTGTCTCGGGAGACGCAGCGCACCCCGGAGTGGAAGAAGTTCCTCTCGCGCGAGAAGCGGGACGCGGACCTGAACCGGGACATGGCGCGCAGGCCGGGCTACGCGGGGAAGAACCTCGCGCGGGCTTGGCAGGCGCACAGCGTCACGCGGACGCAGCGCACGGCGGAGAACCGCCGGACGAGCGATCTGCGCGACGGCCGGTTCCACGCGGCAGCGACGACGTCCCGAAACGGGGCCGACAAGGTCTACGTCGCGGACAAGTCGAAGCCGGGCTGGGACATCGAGCTCCTGAACGCCCGCATCGCTGCTCAGAGCCGCGGAGAGAAGTTCAAGTACCAATACGAGACGCCGAAAAAGTAGCGCCTCGTCGTGCTCCCGGATGAACCGGGAGCCCTGAAGAACAGGAAAGCCACCCATGCCGACTTACGCTCCCGCGAGCGCGACGGTGACCTACACCCCCGCGATCCTCGCGACGCTCAACGACTACCTCAACGAGACGCTGATCCCGCAGGGGTACGTCAAGACTCTCTTCACCGGACTCCTCTTCGGTCCCCAGCCCGGCAACGAGGGCCTCGGCGGGCTGTCGCGTCCGATGGTGAAGCTCCCCTCGTTCCGTCGCCCCGAGCGCAAGACGGGCGAGGGCACGCAGGCCGAAGCGATCCTGAACTTCGAGACCGCTGGCAACATGCAGGCGTTCTACGACCTCGGGACGCTCAACACGGCGATCAACCAGGGCGGGACGAAGATCTTCACCCCCTGGGCGCACTACTCGACCTACGTCGCGCAGTCGCGCACGCAGCGTGTGGAGAACAGCGGCGCGGGCAAGCTGTACGACATCTACAAGTCGCAGCTCGAACAGAACACGCGCCACGCCTTCCGCAAGCTGGAGACGGATCTCGTCGGATCGAACACCGACGTGAACCACGGCACGTCGCAGGACGAGCTGCCCGGCGTGCAGCACTGGAACTCGTCGTCGCCGTCCACGGGCACGCAGCACGGCCTCGACCGCGGAACGTACACCCCGTTCCGCAACCAGACGAAGACGACCACGTCCTTCGCGGCGACCGGCCTCGACGACATGGACGAGTTCTACTACGCGATGGCGGGCACGAACGACTACGAGGCGCCGGTCGTCATTATTACGGACGACACGAACCACGCGCGCTACGCGAAGCAGGCGATGGCGGTTCACCGTCTCGTCGGCTCGCTCCAGTCGCCGGACCTCGGCGTCTCGGGCACGCTCTACTTCCGCGGCATCCCGCTCGTCTGGACGCCCGACTGGGCGGCGAACCGCATGGACTGGCTGAACACGGGCAGCATCCGCCCGCTGGTCCTCGCTGGCTGTGACTGGGAGTCGGAGACCCCCGGCAAGCCGAACAACGTCGCGATCGACGGCGAGAAGCGGTGGTACTTCACCGCGGCCGTCCTCCAGCTCCGCCCCGAGGCGAGCGGCGTTCAGACCATCTCGGGCGCGTAGTCCCCAACCACAGAACACGGAGCAAGACCAATGGCAACCATGAACATCATGTACGGGACTCCCGCCCTGACGAACGATGCGGTGAAGACGCATCGTCTCGGGACGCTGATGGAGTACGTCCACCCGACCTACGGGCCGCAGGTGCTGATGTACGTCAAGTTCACGGACGCGATCACCTACGCCGCGGGTCAGCCGCTCGGGTGGTCGGCGACCGAGGGCGACGAGGACTACGTCGTGACGAACGACATCTCGGAGGACAACGGCGTCGCGGCGGGCATCGCCACGCGCATCCACACGACCGGCTACTACGGATGGATGGTGGTGCAGGGCGTGACCGAGGTCCAGATGAACAACGACAACGACGCGGCGGACGGAGACGTCCTGATCTTCGGCGCGGCGGACGGTGTCGGCAACACCGGGTCCGACTCGGGCCTGCTCGCGGCGTTCGGTGTGGTGGTCGAGGCGGTCAACGCCACGACGGACATCGCCGTCTGCCGGATCAACACGCTCAAGTAGTTCGGGCTCTCTGACTCCTTCGGGGCCGAGCAGCGCCTTCGGCTCGGCCCCTTCGCTTTCACGGAGGTAGCAGGGCATGTCTACGCCCCTGGGGTTTGACCCAAGCGTCATAAATCAGTCGAGCGTCGGGAGTTACTACCCCGGCGAACAGAGGGACTACGCGGGCAAGACCTACGAATTCGTCAAGCTGACCGACGCCGTCAACGCGACGAGCGGCATGGTCGCCGAGGCGGCATCCGCCACGGACGGCACGATCGTCACGGTGGATCGCGCGGGCGGATCGTCGCTGGGGCGCATCCCCCGCGGCGTGTTCGTCTCCAGCGTGACCGCCGGGAACTACTGCTTCATCCTCAAGCGGGGACTCCACGCCGCGGTGAAGGACGCAGCGGCCGGACTGACTCCGGTCGGCCTCAAGGTCACGTCGCACGCGACGACGGACGGAGATGCCGCACCGTCCACCGCCTACACGGACAAATGGATCGGCGAGGTTCGCGTCGTCTCGGCGGCGGGTGTCGCTGCGGTGTACGTCAGCATCCCCTAGGCGGTGACCTTTGGCTCTAAAGACAGTCGCCAGCCTGCTCGACGAGGTCACGGACGTCCTCCCTTCTGCCGCGCAAGCGAAGGTCGTCCGCGCCGCGAACAAGGTCATTCGTCGGATCTATGGCGACATTAGCTTCGTCGAGTATTCGACGTTCACCACGAAGCCCGCCATCACGACCGGCACGGTTTCCGTCACGCAGGACTCGACGACCGCAGAGTTCTCCGCGACGCCGCTCTCGACGTCGGACCCGATCAACCTCATTCAGATCGAGGGCGACTCACAGTGGTTCGTGCTGACCCCTTCGGACACGAACACGGGCGCGCTCTCGTCGAAGTGGGCCGAGGACACCGACGCGACGGCGACGTACACGCTCGTCTTCCCGTCGATGTCCTTCCCGACCAACGTCGGCGAGATCCTCCGCATCTGGCGTGAGGGCGAGCAAGACCTGAAGTTCTGCGCCGACCGCGGTTCGGAGTGGCTCATCGGCTCTGTCGTCGGTCGCGCAGAGCGATGGAGCCCGTACCTCTTCGACTCCACGGCGGCGTCGCCGAACAACGACCTCCTCCGCATCCTGCTCACGCCCGCCCCCGAGGTGCGCGAGGTATGGCAGTACGCCTACCGCCGCAAGCAAACGCTCCTCACGGATGGCGGCGCGACGACGCAGACGATCCCTCTCCCCGACGTCTGGTGGGAGTGCGTCGTCGCCGGGACGCTGTTCTTCCTGTGGGACCAGCGCGACAAGCAGGACCGCGCCGACTTCTGGCGTGGTGAGTACGAGCGTGTGTTCCAGAGGACGCGGGGGATGTTGCTTCCGTCCGCCGCCGTCACGCCGAAGACGGCTCGGCGGCTGACCGCCTATTCGCCCCTGCCGAGGAATGCGTAGTGGGACAGCCCGTCCCTCTGGTGCTTCCGGTCCGGGGCGACCTCGACACGTCGGGGCCGGTCACGGATCGTCCGCTCGGCGGGCTCGTTCGGGCGCGCGATGTTCATCCCCGACGCTGGGGACCGCGGGAGGGATGCCAGTCCTTCGCGCGCGTGTGGCAAGAGCCGGGGACAGCGTCGCTCTACGACGCGATTGCCCTCACCACGGGCGCATCCACCTACGGGACGGGCATCTCCTTCGAGAACCAGTTCCGCGACCTCGGAACGAAGTGGACGCTCGACATCTGGTTCCGGCTGACGTCCACCGCCTACGCGGCGGCGAAGGACAAGATCGGGCTCTACAAGTTCGTCGTCAACGGCTCGGGCGTCATCGAGCTCTCGATCAACGGTCCGGCGCACGCGAGCCCTGGTCGCCTGCACGCCTACATCATCACGAACCCCTCGGCGGGCGCGACGGATACGCTCGTCGAGTTCTCGGGCTCGACGGCGTTCTCCGTCGGATCGACGCAGACGGACAAGCACCACGTCCGGCTTGTGCGCGACGGGGCGACGGCGACGCTCTACCTCAACGGCGTCTCGGACGGCTCCACGTCGTCCCTCGTCGCCACAAGCGGTCTCGTGGCCGCTCCCGGCACGGTGGCGGTCGTGGGCCTCGGCAACCTCTACGCCGGTTCCGACCTCACCGTGACGACGCTCGGCTCGATCTACGGGGCGTGGCTCCGCGACGGAGCGTTCACGGCGCAACCGATCGAGGCACAGATGCCGTGCGCGCCGCACGCGCGCAACGTCCACCACGCTTACCTGGGACGGTCGATCGCCCTCGGAGGCGCGAACCACTTCTTCGACGCCAGCCGGTTCGGGGCGCACGCCCGCATTTCCGGCGCG
>JACCDR010891133.1_pt1 | contig 10231 bp, 16 predicted proteins | sample 7446431 | NCBI WGS metagenome assembly JACCDR01 (sample SAMN15323443, study PRJNA562643) | freshwater metagenome | isolation source: river surface water | place: USA:Blue River Watershed | collected 2017-08-17 | reverse complement strand
GTCGAGGCCATCAAGGACGGGTCGGGCAGCTACATCTACCGCGGGCGCGACGCCAACATGGCGATCGGGGTCAACGAAGCGACCCTCCTGGGTTACCCGATCGTCATCGACCAGGCCGTGTCGACCGTGGTGGCCAACTCGCCGACGACCCAGTGGGGCGCGTTCGGCAACTTCTCCGCGGGCTACGTCATCCGGGACGTCAAGGACGTGGAGATCCTGGTCAACCCCTACTCCTCGATGGCCAACCGGCAGATCGAGATCTCCGGCTGGGCGCGCGCCGACGGCACCCAGCAGGACACCAACGCGTACGTCACTCTGGCCGGAAAGGTCTAAGCGATCATGACCTCTCGACAGCTGGTTCGGCCCAAGGTGCTCGCCACGGGCACGGCGTCGATCGCGACCGCGACGACGGTGAACATCGACTTCGGTACCCCCGACGACGTCAAGGTGGCGCCCGGCGCGAACTTCGCACCCGGTGACCGGCTGGTCGTCGTCATCACCGCGAGCACGGCCGGCACGACCGACACGACCACGTTCTCCGTGCAGGACGCACCGGACAACGCCGGGTCGATCGGCACGCCGGCCACCGCGGTGACCGACGGCGCCCTGACCGGGGGCACGGGCAACCTCTACGCGTGCGTCGGGATCGACCTGCAGCCGGGTCGCCCGTGGATCCGGGTGCGCGCGACCCGGGCCTCCGGCACGACCGACACCCACGTCATCCGGGCCGTGCTGCTCGCGATCCCGCACAACATCTGACCGGGGTGCCGCTGTGGTCTGGAAGCCTGACTACGTCACGTCGGCCGTGCTCAAGTCCTATCTGAGGATCACGGACACGGCCGACGATGACTTCGTCGCGCGCTGGATCACGGCGGCATCCCGCAACGTCGATGGCTACTGCGGCCGGCAGTTCGGCAAGGCCGACGGCAGCGTGGCCCGCACCTACCGGCGCCCGGTCTGGGACCGGCGCTGTCAGCGCTGGGTATACGTGGTCGATGACGTCTACGACCCGGCCGGCCTGGTCGTGACCAACGCGGCCGGCGACGTCGTGACCGACCTCGATTGGGAACCGGAGAACGCGGCGGCCGACGGCGTGCCGGCTGAGCGGGTGCTGGCCCGGGACTGCGGGCCCCTCACGTTCACCGGGTCGACGTGGGGCTGGGAGACTCAGCCGGCGTCGATCGAACTGGGGATGCTGCTCATGGGCGCCCGCCTCGCCGCGCGGCGCGACTCCCCGTTCGGCATCGCCGGGTCGCCCGCGGAGGGCTCCGAGGTCATCCGGCTGACCGCGCGGCTCGACCCCGACATGATCGTGCTCCTCAAAACGGGCAAGTTCCGGCGCACCTGGTGGGCCCGATGAACGTCGCGGAACTGATGATCGAATCGGCGTCGGTCATGGGGCTGATCACCGGGATCAACTGGCTGTCCTGGCCTGCCAAGACGATCACGGCGCCGGGCGGGTACGCGTCATATCCCCAGCGGGTCGCCTACGACCTGACGTACGGGCGCGGCGCCGACCGGATCGAGAACCTCCCGCTGACCATGCTCACCGGGAACGTGACCGACCGGTCGGCCCGGGACCTTGCCGGTAGGTGGACGGAAGGTTCGGGTGCCGCGTCGCTGAAAGCACGGTTCGAGGCGCACAAATGGGAATCGTGCTCGGAGGCCGTGATCAAGGAAGCCACGTTCGACGTCGAACAGATCGCGTCCGTGTCGTACCTGGCCGTAGTGTTCATGATCGATGCAACTGGGAAGGGCCGGTAGATGGCGCTCACGACACGATTGACCGCGGCCATCGAGGCCGTGCTGACCAACCCCCAGGATCTCGGCACCTCGGAGTTCCCGCTGAACTTCCGGGAGCGGACCGACCTGGCCACCGGCACCGGGGCCTCTCAGGCCGACCGCCTGTTCACGGACGCGCGCACCATCGCCGCGTCGGGCACGGAGGATCTCGACCTGGCAGGCTCGCTGACCGGCCCGCTGGGCACGACGGTGACCTTCGCCAAGGTCAAGGCCGTGCTGATCCACGCGTGGCCCGGCAACACCAACAGCGTTCGGGTCACCCGGCCGGCGTCGAACGGCTTCCCGCTGTTCCTCGCCGCGTCCGACGGCCTGGACATCCCGCCCGACGGGGTGTTCATGTGGACGGCGCCGGTCGGCGGGGTGGCCGTCACCGCGGGCACGGGTGACCTGATCACCATCGCCAACTCGTCGTCGGGCACCTCGGTGACCTACGACGTGATCATCGTCGGCACCAGCGCGTAGGAAGGGCGGCCATGGAAACTCAGCACGGGCGGCACACGGTCGTCATGCTCGACGGCGACGACCTCAGCCAGTTCTCGGAGAACTCCCAGATCGAGATCAACTCGGACTCGCACGACGTCACGACGTACGGCAAGAACGCGCACGTCTTCCGCGGTGGCCTCAAGAACGGCACCGGGAACGTGACCGGGTTCTACGACAGCGCGGCCGGCACCGGGTCGCCCCAGGCGATCATCAAGCCGCTGGTCGGCACGAACGTGACGTTCATCCACCGGCCGGAGGGCACCGGGTCGGGCCTGCCCCAGGACTCCGTCGACGCGCTGGTGCTCAAGTACACCCAGACGTCGCCCGTGGCCGACATGGTCAAATGGGCGATGGACCTGCAGTTCTCCGACGACGTGACGTCGTCGGCCCAGCCCTGAGAGGAAGTGCCCTGATGCCGGATCAGGCCGAACCCACCTACGCGACCGCGGCCGATTTCCTGACCAAGGTCGAGCACCCCGCCAAGGACGTGCAGCTGCCCTCCGGCCGGCTGGTCCGGGTCCGGGGGCTGACCCGGGCCGAACTGATCGCCGGGGGCGCCGGCACGGAGGATCCCGCGGAGGTCGAGCGGCGCAACGTGGCCACCTGTCTCGTCAATCCGGCGATGAACCGGGAGATGGTGCGCAAGTGGCAGGCGAACCCGGGCAGCGTCGCCGACCTGGCAAAGATCACGGAGGCGATCCGGGACCTGTCCGGCCTGGGTGAGGGTGCCCAGAAAAGCGATGTGGCTCAGGCTCGAAACGGAGCCTGATTTCCACTTCGACTTCTTCCTGGCCGAAAAGCTGCGCATGACGGTCGCCGACCTCCGCTCCCGGATCACGGTTGAGGAGTACGTGACCTGGTCGGTCTACTACGGCCGGCAGGCTCAGGATCGGCAGCTGGCCGCAAGGGGGAAGTGATGCAACAGCGGATCGCGGTCACGGGCCTCGCGGAGTTCTCGCGGGGCCTGCGGCAGTTGGACAGCGAGGCGCCCAAGAAACTCCGGATCGCGATGAACGGATCGGCCCAGCTGCTCATCGACCAGGCCGTGCCCAAGGTGCCGTCGGTCACCGGGGCGGCGCGCCGGTCGTTCAAGGCCCGGTCCACGCGCACCAGCGCCCGGGTCGCCATCGGCGGGAAGCTCGCCCCGTACGTGCCGTGGCTCGACTTCGGCGGTCAGGGCCGGATCTCCGGGCGGCCGGCCGGGCGGGAGTTCATCAAAGAGGGGCGCTACACCTACGTGGCGCTCCGGGAGATCGGCCCGGACATCACCCGGGCACTGGACGACGGGATCCGGGCGGTCGCCCGCGACTCGGGGCTGGATGTGGACTGATGTCGAACACGGTCACGCTTGAGTTCGCCGGCGACGCCAAGAAACTCGCCGCGGCCAGCAAGGACGCGGTCGCCGCAGAACAGGCGGTCGGCGCCGGCGCCACCCAGGCCAACGATGACATGGTCAAGGCCAGCAAGGGCGCGGGCACGTTCACGGACTCGGTCGGCAAGCTGGGCGCCGGCGTGGAGGGCATGTCCGGCGCGTTCGACTCCGCGGGCGCGGCCGTGCAGGCCATGGTCGACATCCAGAACGCCGGCCGCGAGCGCGCGATGCGTCTGGCCCGGGCTCAGGCCGACGTCGAACCGGCCATGATCGACAGTCGGCAGGCGGCCGTCGACCTTCGGCAGGCAAACGAGGATCTGAATCAGTCTCAGCTCGACGGCCGGCAGGCTGCCATCGACGTCGAACAGGCAGAGATCGACGCGCGGCAGGCCAAGGTCGACGCGACCGCGGCCACGAAGGCCTACAAGGACGCGGTCAAGGAGCACGGCGCCGGGTCGGAGGAGGCAGCTCAGGCGGCCATCGACCTCACCCAGGCTGAGTCCGACCTGAAACAGGCGCGGCTCGACAGCGACCAGGCGGCGGCCGACGCGCGGCAGGCGACGATCGACGGCACCCAGGCGACCGTCGACGCGACCCAGGCCGTGCGCGACGGCAAGGATGCCCAGCTGAACCTCAACGATGCGATGGCCGCGGCCAACCCCTCCGGCCTGCAGAAGTTCTCCGAGAACCTCAACATGATCACCCCGATCCTGTCCGGCCTGGTCGGCATCGTGGGGTTGGTGACCGCGGCCCAGTGGGCGTGGAACGCGGCCCAGCTCGCGTCGCCGACGACCTGGATCGTGCTCGCGATCGTCGCCCTGATCGCGATCGTCGTGCTGCTGGTCAAGAACTGGGATTGGGTCAAGGAAAAGGGCATGGCCGCGTGGGAGGGGATCAAAAAAGGGGCGTCGGCCACCTGGGAGTTCCTTAAGAAGATCCCCGGGTGGATCGGCGACGCGTTCAAGTCGATCGCCAACTTCATCACGCTGCCGTTCCGGATCGCGTTCAACGCGGTGGCCAAGCTGTGGAACGCCACGATCGGCGCGCTGAACTGGACCGTGCCCGGCTGGGTGCCCGGCATCGGCGGGGCGCATATCTCCGGCCCCAGGATGCCCACGTTCCACCAGGGCGGCCGGGTGCCCGGCATGCCCGGGCAGGAGGTGCTCGCGGTGCTCAAGGCGGGCGAGACGGTGAGCAGCGAGGCAGGCAGCGCCGGCCGCGGCGACGGTGGCCGCTGGGTGCCGATCGACCTGGGGGTGCTGGGTGACGCTCTCCTGCCGGCGATCGCCGCGGCCGTCGGCAACCGCGGCGGCGACCCCGGGCAGCTCGGGATCCGGGTGTCCTGATGGGCGTACAGGACGTCGACCTGCACCTCAACCTCGGTGGCGTCTACACCAAGGTGCCGTTGCACGCGACCCCGGTGACGGTCACCAGCGGCAGCGAGGCGTACGGGCCGTGGCCGCACCCGGCCCGGATCCAGTGCGAGATCGACAATGACACGCTGGACTACGACCCGACCAGGCCGGCGTCGCTGCTCTACGGGGTCGCTGGGCGCAACACAGAGGTCCGGATCCGGCCGGTCGGGGTAACACCCACCAACACGGCCTGGTTCTACGCGGAGGCGACGTCCTGGACGCCGGACGCGACCCCTGACCACATTCCCGGGGAGCGCGGCCGGGCCGGCGTCACGCTGGTCGCTGAGGGCCTGCAGCGCCGGCTCGGGAAGTGGCGCGACCGGCTGGGGTCGCCACTCAGGCGGGCGATCATGCTGGCCATCCAGTCGGGCACCTACGACGCGGCCGAATACTGGCCCATGGAGGACGACGGCGGGTCGGGCACGGCCGTGTCAGCCATCGGCGGGCCCGCCATGGAACCCGTGACGGAGATCCGATACACGCTGCCCGACGGCTCCGTGCTCCCCCCGGGCGGGGCGCCGCGGTTCGCGGAGGGCACGGGGGTGCTGGGCTCCGACCCGCTGGTGTCGTTCCGCAACGGCGGCGGCACGCTCCGGGCGCCGATCCGGGACGGCGCGTGGGACGGCTACGAAATCGGCTGGGTGGCTCAGTTTCCGGCCGGTATCACGATCGGCGACGGGTTCCGGCTGCTCTCCTGGGAGGAGTCGGGCACCTATGTGCACTATGAGGTGACATTCAGCAAGGGCAGCCCTTCCTCGATGGCGGTGTTCTTCGCCAACGCGGCCGACCGGGTGACCCTGTCGAGCACGGGCAGCGCCTCCGTGGCGGCCGACGTGTTCGACGGCGCCCCGCACATCTACCGGGTCCGGGTGCGGCAGAACGGCGGCAACTACCTGCTCCGGCTCTACGTCGACGGCTCGCTGTTCGCCACCGGGGAGATCTTCGCGGTGCCGGGCACGATGCCGGGCACGGTCGGGCGCCCGACCCGGATCGAGTGGAACCCGGGGGAGGACGCGGTCGCGGCCGGCGCCATCGCGGCCGGGCACCTGGTCGTCTGGCGCTCCGGCCAGGACTCCGCCCAACCGCCGCTGGTGAGCGCGTTCAACGGCCACCGCGGGGAGCGCGGCCAGGTCAGGTTCGCCCGCCTGTTCGAGGACGAATCGGGGCTGGAAGCGTTCTACACCGCGGGCCCGGAGTTCATGGGGCCTCAGTCGTCGGCGCCGATGCTCGACCAGCTAAAGATCATCCAGTCGACCGACGGCGGCCGTATGGACGACTGGCGATTCGAGGTCGCCAACTACTTCCGGGCCCGGCGCGCCCTGCACGCGGCGGCATCCGTGCTCGACCTGACCTACGAACAGATCTCGCCCCCGTTCCGGAAGGTGCTCGATGACGCGGGCCTGGTCAACCGGGTCACGGTACGCAACTGGGACGGGGAGGAGGTCACGGCGATCCGGTCGACCGGGCCCAGCGCGAACCTGCAGCCCCCGGCCGGCGTCGGCGACTATCCGCTCAACGTCGACGTCAACCTCAATGACCGGTTGAGGCTGCCGCACTACGCGAACTGGCACCTGGCCCGCGGCGCGTATGAGATCGGCCAGTACCGGGAGGTCACGGTCGACCTGGTCGCCAACCCCGACCTCCGCACGGCCGTGCAGGCCGTGATCGAGGGCGACCACATCACGGTGACCGGCGCCGAACCCGAGGTGCTGCACTTCATGGTCGTCGGGAAGGTGGCCCGGGTCACCTCCGGCACCCACACGGTGACGTTCAAGGTCGAGCCGTGGGGGGTCTGGGACGTCGGCATCTGGGACTCGCCGACCTGGCGCTGGGACGTCGGCACCATGAAGCTGAACGCCGGCTATGACCCGTACGCGACCAGCTGGGTGTTCAAGTTCACGCACCGGGCCGACGTGTTCAACGCCAACACCGACCTCATGGTCGGCGGGGAGCGGGTCACGATGACGGCGCACGGCGCGCTGACCGGGTCCGGGCCGTTCACCCAGACGGCCACGGTGATCCGGGCGGTCAACGGCGTACGGAAAGCACAGCTGGTCGATACTGAGGTGCACGTCGCCGACGCGCGCCGATGGGGCCTGTGAGGGGGAGACGATGGGTGCCGGAGATCCAGCCCTGTTCAGTGACGTCTACGACGAAATCGTGGGGCTGTTGCTGCCCGACGACGTCACCGCGACCGCGTCATCGAGCACGGTCACCAGCACGACCTACGCGAACCTCCCGAACAACCTGTCCGCGGCGATCACCAACCCCCGGGCCGATCTCGACCTGCAGGTCGACGCGGTCGTCTCGGCGTGGATGGCCTCGAACGGCACGGTTGAGCTGACCGCGACGATCGCGCTCTCGGGCGGGGTGACGGTGGCGGCCGGGTCGGCCATCCTGGCCAACGGCGAACTCATGCTGGAAGTGGGCACGACGGCGACCGATCACCAGAAGACGATCCCGTTCACGATCCCGGCCGGCGCTGCCGCGGTGACCGTGACCGTGCAGGCCCGGCGCAACAGCGCGTCGGGCACCCAGATATTCAACGTGCCAGTCCTGCGGCTGCGGCCGGTCAGGTGGCTCGCACCCTAGTGCCGGAGGAAGGCAGAACCGTGATGAAAGCGTCGTTAGTGTGGGCGGGCGTCGCCCTGGTCGGGATCGTCGCCGCGATCGGGCTAGGCCTGTCGTTCGCGGGATGGACCGATCAGGCCGTGCTCGGATGGACCGTCGGCATCGGCGTGTTCGCCGGCACGGTGTTCGGTCTGCTGGCCAAGGTCGAGGCCAAGACCGACGGCCAGACGGCCCAGCTGGCCAGCATCCAGCAGACCGTGGCGACGGTCGAGCGGCAGACCAACGGCCTGTCGGAGCGCGAGCGGCAGGATATCGCCGACCGGGCGGCCGATCAGGCGGTCGCCCACGTCATCGACGCGCTGCGTCGGGAAGGAGTGATCCGGTGAGCTGGGGCGGACTGAACAACGCGCTGACCGCGTGGCGCAACGCGGTGATGGCGCGGTTCCCGAGCAAGGACACGGCCTCCGACGGCGCCCGGGCCGACGCGGCGCACGGCTCGAACAGCCAGCACCAGGAAGACTCAGACGGCACGGTCGACGCCTACGATATGGACGTCAACCTTCTCCGCGGCGACGTGTCGTCGGGCACGCCGGAGGAACGGCGCCTGATCGAGGCCATGAAGCTCGATTTCGAGCAGGATCCCCACGGCCGGTCGCGGTTGTGGATCCACCAGCGGGAGATCGCCAACCGGGACATCGGCCCGTGGTCGGAGCGCGGCTACTCCGGGGCGAACCCGCACGACAAGCACGTGCACTGGGAGTCCCTGCAGGCGCGTGAGGACGACGGCCGTACCTGGCCGATGCCGAACACCGACCGGGTGTTGCGGGAGATGAGAGGGGAAGAGGAAGTGGACGCAGCGGAGTTCTTCGCGAGCGCGGCCCGGGGTGTCGACGGCGGCGCCGACGCGACCGCGGCCGACCGGGCCAACCGGAACAACGCGGCCAAGGTGATGCGGTTCGCGCTGGGGCTGCAGGCCGATGAGGTGACGGAGGCGTCGCTGCCGTGCGGCCCGGGCGGGATGCTCGATCAGATCCTCGACCGGCTGCCGGAGGGCCCCCCGGCCGACCAGCTGCACTAGCCCCCCAACAGGCGAGCGCCCGCCCCCGGATCCGGCACCGGGGGCGGGCGCTCTTGTCTGCAGACCTACCGGCGACCCCAGACGATGTCGCCGGCCAGCGTGTCGTCGGGTGGCGGCGGCGGGGTGCGCGCCGGCTCGACCGACGGAGCCGGGCGCGGCGGCTCGGACGGGTCGGGGTCGCTCATGGCCAGCACGGCCAGCACCAGGAACCCCAGCATCACCCCGACCAGCACCAGGATCGCGGTGCGGGTACGGGCCGGCAGGCGGCGGCGGTGCGCGACCGGGGGGAGGTCGACCCCGTGCGGCCACGGGACGTACTGAGCGGTTTCGGGGACGTAGTCGGGTCGGGAGTGGCGCACGATGGCCTCCTTGCCGGGGATGACGTAGATGGCGGCGCCGTTGGCCGCGCGGCCGGCCAGCACGGGCTCGCGCCCGGGCCGGTCGGCACGGCGGCACGTGAACGGCCGTCGCCGGGTGCCGCGGTAGACCCTCACAGGTCGTGAGCGCCTTCCGCGTGCGCGGCCGGGTCGCTGCAGCCGTCGGCGCACGGGTCGGCCGGGGGCTGCTCGACCTTCCACGCCGCGTCCCACTGCACCTTGATCCCGGTCGCGTAGTCGCCGATGGCCACCTGGTGCACGGTCTCTCCGTCGCGCTTGATGTAGTCGGCGACGACCTCCTCCCCGATGATGCCGGCGACGTGGTGCAGGGTGGTCCGGTCGGTCGAACCCATGTGCACCTGCACGCCCATGCTGTCGACGGGCACGCGGGAGTCGAGCACGATTTCCGACAGGCGCCGGAGGGTGGCCGCGATCCTGACGCGGCGCTCGCTCTCGACCTGGGTGCTGACCTCCTCCGGGGTGGCCACGGTGACCGGCCGGTCGGCCGGGATGGCGAACGCCGACGGAAGGTCGTGGTGCTTGAACAGCACGGTGACCATGCGGATCCCGGGCGTGACCGACGTGGTGCCGGTCAGGATCTCCATGGGGTCGGTGACGTGGTAGGGCGCCGACACGTAGTCGACCACGACCGGGTGCGGGGCGTACTGGTCGTCGTTCACCCAGCTGCCGGCGTGCAGTTCGTCGGCGGTGACGGTGTCGGTCAGGTCGGGGGTGGTGGATTCGGTGGTCACGGTGTCTCCTTCTTGACGTTGTAGCCGTTCGCGGTGAGCAGCGCGATTGCTGCCTCGATCCTCTTGCGGAGGGCGTTGGCCTTGCGCTGCTGGGTCGCGGCGGCCGTGCGGCTGCTCGACATGAGACAGGACGGTAGCCTACGACCGTGGCCACGGTCAACGGTTGACCGTGGATCGTCACGGGAGGTACGTTCGGCCCCTGCACGGAAGCGCCCCCGGCAAGCGATGCTCACCGGGGGCCCACCTATCCACCAAGAACAGGACAACACGACATGGATGATCAAGACAACCCCGGCGCCTACCAGCGCGGATACGCCGCGGGCTACCAGGCCCGGGTCAAGGAGGAGGTCGCGACCTACTTCCGGGCGATCACGGCCGGG
>JACCDR011088137.1_pt1 | contig 10232 bp, 17 predicted proteins | sample 7446431 | NCBI WGS metagenome assembly JACCDR01 (sample SAMN15323443, study PRJNA562643) | freshwater metagenome | isolation source: river surface water | place: USA:Blue River Watershed | collected 2017-08-17 | reverse complement strand
CCACCGCCGAAATTCTTCCAGTGTCAAATTACCCTTGTAGTGATTGATAATTTTTTGAGCCGGAACCATGTTTGATTCGGTGTGAGCTTCCGGAAACTCATACAAGCCATTCCAACGAATCACCGGGACAATGTGGTCAACTTGCCAATCATCTTCTAATACCGTTCCGGAGTAAGCGCAAAGACCGTTGTACTTTTTCCGAATAATTTCTCGTTGCTTTTTTGTCATACCAACCCCCACACTAACAGGCATGCTACGGTCGGCGCGATAAGCCCCGGCCAATCCCACCGGCCAAGTTTCTGCCGGTCGCGGATTTCACGTCCAGCGTAGAACGCGATACCTGCGGCTGTGCCAGCGGTTACGCCGTCGGTTGACCACAGCATTACGTCGAGAAGCGTGGCCACAATAATCTGAATCGCCAGTGCTACGGCGGCGTGTTCAAGCCAGTAGGGGATGTCGGAGCGCGTAATCATTCCAGCACCTCACGGCATTTCGCTTCGAACCGTTTCAGGCTCTCGCCCATCCGGATCTGAAAAGCGTGGTAAAACAGGTCTTTTCCTTCTTTGGTGGCGTAGGTCGTTCCGAGGCCGAAGTACCGGCTTCCGTCCAAATCCCAATACCCACCAGCGGGCATAGCTTCGACCTTTGACGGCCAAAGCAGGGCGGGCTGTTTGTGGCACTTCTCCTCGTAGGCGTAGGTCAGTTCCTCGCCAACGTCGCCGCGATAGGTTTCAGCGAAGGTAGGCAGCAGCATATCGACGTATGCCTTGAGCCGGAAGCCCATCGCGAACGGAGCGGCGTAGATGTGCTTGCTGTTGTCGATGTGGTTGGCACGCTGGGCGCATCCCCAGAAGTCGCCGAGCGCGAACGGATAGACCAGCGCTTCCGGACAGAGCGGGATGCAGTCGATATCCAGCCATATCAGCTTATCGAAATCGTAACCATCGCGTTCACGGGCCAGGCTGTTGGTGAAGCGGTACATGGCCAGCGGGTGCGAGGATGTGCGGATGACGTGGTAATGCGCGGAGGGCGGTGCAAACTTGTCGATGACGGCCTGATGCAGTGAGATCACGCGGTTCGGTACGTTGTCGAAGTAGGCGGTGGCGATTATTGTGCGGCCCATTTTGTCAGCCTTTCTTGAAGATAGCGGTCCATGAATCATCCGGACGGCCTTCGTACATGGCGATTTCAACCTGAGTTCCGAAGTCAAGGTCGAAGCCGAGCGAACGGTCGTAAACCGGCCGCGTTCCTTTGGTGCCGTATTCCGGCCGGATCGAGGTGTGCAGGTCTTCCAGCACGTACAGGTCCGTATGCGGCCACAGGGCGGCGAAGGCGGCACGCTGATCGTTCCAGCGGTGTGAGGCATCGTCGATGATGCACCGGATAGGCAGGCGGAAGGTCGATTTCACTTTGTCGATTTCGCGCCACATAGCCGACTCGTCGGAGCAGTCCACGCGCATGGTGTAAACGCCAGGGATGCGGAGCGGTTCGTTGATATCCCACCCGATGACGGTGAGGTTCGGAGCCCATTCCTTCCACATGGAGAGCGATTGACCTTTGTGGATGCCGAGTTCCAGCAGGATTCCGGAGCCGGTGCGGAGGTCGGACAGGTGGCGCTCATAGAAGTGCGTGTACCCGTGGTACGTTGCTTTGTCGGTGCCGTGTTTCAGGCCGATTTGGTGGAGTGTCATTTTTTGCACCCGCAAGATTCTGCGTGTATTACACCGCCGTTCGTGTTTGCCACATACAAGTGATAATCCACTTGGAATAAATAAAGGCCGTCAGAATTATCCAAAAGCTTTACCCTTTCTCCTCTTGTTGTCTTAATCGTTTCCTCTGCTTTAACAAAGGCGACGGATACCAAAATTCCAAACGTTACAATGAATAAGAGTATGTATTTGTTTTTCATTATGCTGTTACGTTGATGCGGGTTACAGGTGTGCAGATTGATTCGAAGAAGGTGTACAGCTTTTCCGGCGAACGGTAGAACGTTCCGTGGTACCCGCGCAGGTGCGCCACGCGCAGGCCGGATTTTAGCACGGCGTCGGTCAGCAGCCGGTCGGCCCCCCATTGCCCGTATATCGCAGGGCAAACCTTGTGCGCGATGGACTGGCGGATGAGGTACGTGTTCGTATCAAACAGCGGTTCGTGCAGTTTGTTGTGGCCGATAGATTCCGCGTTGTCGAGGCCGATGATGCTTTCATCCTGGCGCGTGATCGTGCGGCGGCAGGTTACGATGTCGGCATCGAGGCGCTCGGCGGCGGCTTCCATTGTTGCGATCCAGTCAGGCGCGAACCAGTTGTCTTCGTCGAGGAAGGCCACGTACTTAGTGTTTACCAGCATCGGCACAGACGCATAGACTCGGTGGCCGTACCAGCCGTTTGCGCCGACGTTTTCGGGAAGGTCCATAAATGATACCCTTAGCCTTCGAATTGATGCCCACATCTTTTGACACATTAGACGAGCATCCGGCCCATCAATAACAACAAGCGCTTTCCCTTTTGCGGGCTTGTACTGATTCAAGACCGAGCAGACAGCGCGATCTGCATACTCATGCCCCGTTGTAGGGATGATTACGGTTGTTTTCATTCGTTGCCCTCCCACCGGCGCATCCATTTCTGCACATGGTAGTCGTGCGGCTTCGGTTCTTTCGGCTTCCGGAACAGGAACGCGGAGCATGCAATCAGGGCGCAGGTAAGCACGCCGACAAGGGCGGTAAGGGCCATCGCCTGGTAATAGAGGTTCTGGTATTCGTGCAAAAGGTCGCTCATAATCCTCCGTGGTTTAGTGTGCTTGTAATATAGCTTTTACCGTTCGGCTTTTTCCGCGTTTACATCCTTTTACAGTATGCGCGTGATCGTTACCTCGCCCTCCGTTACGCACCGGCTGTACTCGATGCGGAATCGGGCCGTGTGGCGCTGGATCGTCCGTAGGCGGTTGACGGTGATCGAGTCGGCGTAGAAGTAGTACGTGCGGGATTCGCCGCGTTTGAACGTCGCCAGCATCCGGTTCCGGAAGTACTGGCTGAAGAAATCGGCAGGCAGTTCTTCTCCGTGGTCAGCGGCGCGGATTGTTGCGGTTCTCATATTCCTGTATCGCTTTAAAGATTTGATATACCACCTGCGGCACTACGGCGTTTCCGGCGGCTTTGATGGATTCGTTTCTGTGCTTTGAAACGGTAATTCCAGCCAGTCCGGAGGAAATCCCATCATTTCGAGAACGAACTGGTGGTTGAGTTGGGAAGTTTGCCCAGTCTGTTCCTGTATGACGGCGCACAGATAATCTTTCTCCAGCATATGATTGTGTGATTTGCTCCCAATCGGCCCGACCCCTTTGTGTTCGGATGCTCTCGGTGTCGGTAGCAATCCCGCTACATCCCGCAGCTTCGCTCCAAACTCCGTTCCCGTTCCTTTCCGCGTTGCTATCCAGCGGTTGTTCTTCATGCTGATCTGCTCGGGATTGCTGACTCCACCTTCTATGTCGCAAGCTGTCGGTGTCGGAAGAAAACCCATCGCAAACTCTGCCGGTGTCGGCTGTCTGCCCTTGCGAAATTCCTCGCTGCGAATTGACGCCGATACCGTTGGCGTTCCTATCAGACCCGAATACTTCACTTGACTGAGCAGACTCCCGTACTTCGTGCCGTTCTGATAACCGTTCCGTTCCGCACGTTCCCGCATTGCTTCCGGTGTTTCGTCCGTCATTACGGCGGTCGGAGTAAGCAACAAACCAAACCCTGTCCCTTCTGTGGGGAGCGTTGACGGCTGCAGCTGGAAGTACAAACGGTTGTACTTCGTACCCTTCAGCTTCCAGGTCAGCCTGCACCTCGTCGAATACCAGCCCTCCATCCCAATTAACAAGGCCGAGAACGTTTTCGCCCACGACCCATCGCGGTTTAATCTCTCGAATTGATCTAAGCATTTCCGGCCAGAGGTGGCGTTCATCTTCTTTTCCGAGCCGTTTTCCGGCTGCGCTGTATGGCTGGCACAGCTACGGGAACCCGCCAACGAGAACAAGTTCATCTGTTCTCCAGCGGGTTCCTCTAATCTCCGTGAGTTTTTCATTTATGAGTTTCCAGGTTAATGTGTGTATGTCGTCATGGTGGTAAGCGTTTGGCCAGTAGTATTCCAGCACACGCCTTCCGAACGGATTGATTTCGCAGGACACGACATTATCCCACCCCATCCATTCAGCAGCTATTTCGAAGCCACCCACCCCACTAAAGAGGCTTATCAGTTGCATTGCTTTCCTTTCATCTGTTCACCATCCGCAGGTTGTTTTCCTTTGGTTGCAGAAACTGCCACTTCTCGCCCTTCAGCGTTTCCCACAGGCGCATACCTTCCACGAACCGGCCGCGCAGGTACACGTCGAAATCCGACACAGTTCCAGCCCGCTTGTGGTCGGCAAGGTGCGTTTCGATTCCTTCCAGCACATCGCGCAGACACCGGCGCACCTGGCGCTGTTCGGGGATGCCGCTGAATCGGTCGGTTACGGTGTCGAAACAGTCCTCGTACTCGCAGGCGTAATTCTTCGCCGTTAGCGCTGTCGGGATGTTTGTGGTATCGAGATAGCCTTCTAACCCCGTTCGTTCGTCCTGCGCCAAATTTGCGCGGTTCTTTCGCTTGTATTCCCTGTGTGCCTCGGCGTATGAAAGCGCGGTGTTTGTGGATAGACCGATTTCACCCTTCCGGACGGAGAGCAGGAAGGCGCGGGTTTCGTCGGCGATGTCGGATGTGAGCGGCCACGAATCGTTTTCGCAGATGACTACCTGCGCGAAGGTGTGCGCCCATTCGGACAGGTCGGCACGCGGATGCACGGCGGCGAGGTGCGTGCGGATCTCGGCCAGCGTGTCGGCAGACAGTTCCCACGGGCGGCCTTCGGCGATGCGACGGGAAAGGATCGACTTGGTGTAAACGATGTCAGACATTGGTGGCTTCCGGTTTAAGGGTAAAAAAGCCCTTCGTTTCGGCCCGATCAAAAAATTCCAGATAGTCTTCCGGATTCTTTCGGCGTTCGTTTAGCCACCAAATTACCTGCTGTGTGGTAAACCTTATCGGCTGGTTCGTGCTTGCGCCTTCGCGGGCCGCCTGTATGTGCGTCCAGATGTGGCGGAAGTACATCCGCTTTCCGGTAAACTTGTCGGCGTACGCCTTCCAGTACGCTTCCTCGAACTCTGCCTTTGTTACCTGAAACCGTCGGCAGGCTTCGGTAAACATCGCCAGTTCGTGATCGGACATGGCGCTTTCCATGTTGTACGCGGCAATCATCGCTGTGGCCGTGGCCAGCAGTGCCGATGAGGATGTGATAAGGTCGGCGGGTTCCGGCGCGGCCGGTTGTATCGCGGCGTTTACTGTGGTGGTAAGGTCTGTCATTTCTCCACCCTCCGGAACTCGATTACCCACAACCAATCACCTGCCTTGTACGACTTACCAGAGTCATCAATACCGTCTGACTCTGCTTGCACCACGCTTACACCGGTGTTTTCCAGCGTAATGCGGGAAGCCCAGCGCGGCATGTGGATGGATGGAGTCCATTTATCTACAACAGTATCCCATTGCCCTGATTTAATGTATCCGCGATAAACGCCACATGCCTCGTTATAATCAGCACGATATTTGTGGCCGCCGCTTGTACCCTTGTTATATACCCACGTCTCCCGCACCCAAAGTTTTTGCCCTACCGCATACTGCAAACGTTCTGTATAGCGGACACTGACATACCCAACGTCTTTGCAATATGCCTTTGTGATGCCAACCCCTTTTCGACAACCCAGCGAATATGCTCCCTTTCTTTGTCCGTCAATTTGCTCATCGGGTGCTTTTCGCCCTCCAATCCGTTGCCATGAATTTTTCTGTCCTGCCAATTCTCTACTTGAGTTCCCCAACACAAATTTTCCGGCATGTTGTTTTGAGGATTTCCGTCCAAATGCCGAACCTGCATTGTCGTAATCTGCGGCATTCCATGAAATGCCATACAAATTAGTCGGTGTACTGACTTTGTAATTTTCTTGCTCTGATGACATAAGGACACAGTTAAGTACCCTTTTTTGCTTTGATGCCCAAGCAACGGATACCAATCCACGTACTCCTTTTTGCCAAATCCTTTGTATTTCGTTCTTGAGTAAATCTTCCCATCGCTCCCAGCCATATAATCGTCGTTTGGAGATACAGGAATCGGTTTCAAAATCAATTTTTTCATGATATAAATTATCTATGGATGTAAAGATAATAAAACACCCGTCTTTCCGCAAGTGAATAAGTGTTTTTTCCTTTACCACCCTCCGCGTCTGCGTCTTGCGGCCTTCGAGAATGGCGCGAACCATAGGCCCGCTGAAAAGGATTGGTCGTTCTTTCATGTTGTTTGTGTTTAGTGTGTTCATCTTGTTCCTGTTAAGCGTGCTACCTGTTTAGTGATTTTGTCCATATCCGGCCCGCTGTAAAACGGTTCCGGCTCTGCTTTGGTTGAAGTTACAGACCGCGATGGGCTGGCGCGGTCTTTTTCTTTCGCAATGTCGGAAGCAAGGTAACTCGCTATTAATGCAAAGTCTGCCCGCCAGTTGCGGATCGGTACTTGCTGGTTTCCGGAGGCCTTCATCCAGTCGGTTGATTCCCGCTTGTTCCAGTACCGCTCGGCTACGGCCGCTTCAAACCCGCTCATGTTGGCGACTTCGATCACCTGTTCCAAAGATGCGGGCTTGTCATACCCGTTGGCTTCCCACGAACTCGCGGGCGCGGGATTGGTGTGTGTAGTATTCTCTTCTCTTCTCTTCTCTTCTCTATTCTTATCTGCATTACCCTCCCCAATGGGGGGGGTATTAGCCCCCTTATTAGCCCCCCTATTTTTCCAGCGGATTTCAGCACCTTTTTTGCCTGAATCTTTGTAGCCCTTCATTTCTTCCAGGTGCTCATCCATGCGGCGATTCTGCACCATGCCGTCGCCATCCTTGTACAAAAGCTCTATTTCGAGGCAAAAGTCTATCAGTTCCGATAGGGTGCCTTTAGCCACCCCATAGCCCAGCGATAGCCCCCCTATTAGGGAGGTGTTTAGCCCTTTGTTCTCTGCAATGGTTTCAAGAATCATCCACCACAGGCCGTATCCTTCAGGTCCAAACTTGGCGCGGACTTCCAGAATCTTGTCATCGTTTCTGGCGCTGTAATCGTGTTTGAAGTATGCCATGTTGAAAAAAAAAAAGCCCGTCTGTGTAGGAGTACAAACGGGCTTTAAGGTGTGCGAAGCACGGGAGGAAACGGCAAAGGCTCCTACCCCTCTGCTGTTTCCTTGTCGGAAGATACGGATTATTACTCGTTGAAAATATTCCAGGATTCCCGCCTTTTCTTCATTAGAGTTAAATACTTATCGTAAGCCGATGTTTTTGTGGGGCTAAAACCTAAATACTTGCACCAATAATCATTCTTCAAAATTGTTTTGCATATACGCCTCCAAGATGGCGCCTTTCCTTCATTTTCCATTCTTAAATCCGCTTCGTCTGGAATTGATTCTGGATATCCATGTTTTTTCCACCAGTGAAGGTATACTGCTATTTTATTTTTATAGTGTTCCGCTGTTTTTGGCGGCGTAGTGTCCAATAGCAACATCGCGAATGAATACCATGTATGGCCATCTGGCAATGTTATATGATGATTGCCCATAATCGATCCTTTTTCATTTGAATACATTTTCCCAGTATTTGCTCCGGCAACACGTAATAACATTTTAGACCATAACAACGGCTCAACGGCTTGATACAGCCAAAGACTTTGCCGCTGTGTATCTCCAAAAGGCTCACAAATTCTCATTTGATGAATTGTCATTCCGGCCTGATGCATTCTATCGTACAGCCTATTATATGGTAATTTGTTTTTACCTACATATGTCCAGATGTCCTCCGTGATCCAGTCATAAATTGGATAAACATTCCACAAATCATTCATGACATTTGCGGTATACATTTTTCTATTGTACGTCTTTCGATCTGCACGAGACACAATTCTAAACCGATTCAGCGATTCCTGTGCGCGCACCCCCACAAAACACGCCGTTTTCTTCCCTTTTGAAAACCAGTCTCCAAACAATGGAACAAATTCCTCAAACATTATACCATCATAGTAAAACGGAAAAAATTCCTTGTCAGTAATTGATATCGCATCTGGATGCCGTGCCCATAGGTTTTTTCTTGTTTCATCCCACGCTGTCCACTCTGGTTCATGGCTTGAGCATCCATTCCATGTTTTAATAGGCAATGCAACCCAATATGGAACAATGCAATCACTGTACAAATCATACATTTCTTTCACATGATGAATTGTCATTGTAAACTGAACTTCCCAGTCTAAAAAAAACAATCCTACTTTTCTTCCACGCTTCTTAGCCTCCTCCATTACAAGATGGGTCATTACCGTGCTATCCTTTCCTCCAGAAAATGAAACATATATGTTCTCAAATTCATCAAATGTCCAGGATATTCGCTTTTTTGCTTCGTCAAGCACCGAAGCGCTGAGATATTTTTTAGACATAGCTAAATAGGTAAAGTTGATTACTGTTTTGAATTTCCCACGTTTTAATGGTCAATCCTGCGGCATCATTTGCATAGCGTCTTTCACGCTCTGTTATTTCAACCCAGGCTTGGCGAGTTGCAAGGTCCGGTGCTTTAACACTTAAAAAACAAGCAGCTTGGCCAATCCAAGACTTTCTATTTGACTTTACTTTGCTTAGATGATGCCTTGATGATACGGGCCAATTTTTGAGTACCTTTTTCATTTTGGCTTCAATATCACTTGAAGTCAAAACCATTATAGCATCCTCAACCTGTTCGAGTGTATATGACTTTGCGTACATACCACTTTTAAAGCATTCCCACATATAATACGGGATGTATGTACCGCCCATTTCTTTTAATTCAGTCGAGTATCTCATATCCCTCAACCTCTTTATTGCTATCTGCTTCCCATGCTTTAGAAAATTCTCTATCAGCAAAAAGCGCCGCTATACCTGTAATTTGTTGAAGCCTCAATACTTCATCAGTATCCATTCCAAGTTCTAATGCAATTTTTTCGTCAGTCCAAAATCTTCTTTTGAGTTCAATAATGATATCAGACATAGCCTCAACCTTATGAACTCCACGCGCTCTGTTGTGTCGAATTGTTGCTGCCATGCGATCATTTTTATCCTCTTGTGAAGGTTTAATTTTCACAATCGGCAAATATCCATGAACTCTCATTCTTACATCAGATGACTCCTTACCTACTCTATGCCTATGAAAGCCATCAACGACCTCAAAATTATTGTTGACAGGAAATGACACAATAGGCTGTGTGTAACCATCAGCCATTATAGATCTCTCCAAAAGCTTCATTTCTGGTGGAGCTACACTATTTGGATTATAGTCGTTTGCAACTACTTCACTGTTTTTGACCCATTTAACAAAGTCGACAGGCTCATCCTTGAAAGGGCTATTTATATGAAGCTGGTATCGAACATCATTTAATGCTTCAATTTGCCTTTCAATAGGCAAAAGTCGAATGTGATTGACAATCTTTGCTGTCATTTCACTAAGAACATTGTCGTTTAATTCATCAAAAAGATTCATTTTTATGAAAAAGAAAAAGCCCCTATGTGCACAACTACATAGGGGCTTTAAAGTGAATGGTGTTCACCTCCGAAAATCGGCCAACGGTTGTGCGGCGCTGGCTGATTCTCACGCTGTAATATACGCTATTTTTGCATCGATCCGGTACTTTCGTTGCACCGATCCGCCGGTTTGTGTGTACTTATCTGGCGTTTTGCACGCATCAATCTGGCGAAGCAGTACGATGCCACCGCGTAATAATGCAAGCGGCCGTCTGTCGATGTGGTGTCAAGCTGGCCTGCGCGGAACATCGCCACACCGTGCATAAGCGCCCAGAATCGAACGTACTTCATTTTACCCACCTTTCCGGCGTAAACCGCCGCTCGTCGTAGCTGGTTATTACTTCGATGAACTCGTCCAGTGTGCGCACCACGGCGAAGGCATAAGCAGGCTCAAGACATTCCATGAATAGGCGTTGTGATTCTGTCAAACGGTTTTTTCCGTTCTTCATTTCAATAAACAGCCCGCCGTAAATGTGGCCTTTTACGTCTGCAAATTGTGCGTAAAACAGATCCCACACGCCAGCGCGTACGCCCTCGGCCTTCAGCTTCGCGCCGGTAGCGGCGTTACGTTGCCCGCCGTTCGGGATGGCAAACAGCACGTTCTGGAT
>JACCDR010527490.1_pt1 | contig 10232 bp, 11 predicted proteins | sample 7446431 | NCBI WGS metagenome assembly JACCDR01 (sample SAMN15323443, study PRJNA562643) | freshwater metagenome | isolation source: river surface water | place: USA:Blue River Watershed | collected 2017-08-17 | reverse complement strand
TGCCACCGATGCCGACTTCCAAAAGAGCTGCGGCGAGGCGATTGCCTGCGGCAAGCTGGCCCCGGCCCAACTGGCTGATTTGCTGGTCGAGCCCGGTGCCAAGGAAGCCTCGAATCTCGTGGCCAAGGTCGATACGCTGACCACCCAGATGGCCAAGCTCACCGAGCTGATGGCTACCCGGTCGGCAGTCGATCCCGCCGAGCTGGAAGACGAGGACGAAGGCGAAGACCATCTGGACGGTGCCGCTGCCAAGTCGGCAGAAGTCCCGGCCAAGAAGGCTGGCACTCCCAGCAAGATGGCCCGCCTGATGGCGGCTGCCGACGGCGATGCTGAGAAGGCCGCTGCCGGTGACTCGATCCGCATGAAGTCGGCCACCGAGCAGTATTCGACCACCAAGGGCCAGCTGACGTACCCGGAACGCTCGAAGAACAACACTCCGCACCCGCTGGCTGGCCGTCCGGTCAAGCTGGCTGGTGAGGCGATTGATTCGCAGAGCGAACTGGACACGGCACTGGTCGGCGTCTGGTCGAAGTTCGAGCTGTTCCGCACCAAGACCGGCTCGCGGATGATGGCCTACAACAAGCTCACGGATCATGAGAAGGGCTTGCTGCATCACCTGTTGGCCTCGGAAAAGTGGGGCGGTACGACCAACGTGGCCGTCGATAACGGCGACTGGGCCGACATCAATGGCCGGAAGCTGGCTCCGCACGAGCAGAAGGCCGTCATTGATGACGCCACCTCGGGCGGTCTGGAAGCGGCTCCGATCGTCTTCGACGCGGCGGTGATCGAAGCTCCGCTGCTGTACGGCGAGCTGTTCCCGCTGGTCAATCTCATCAACCTGGACCGTGGTCGACGCGTGGAAGGCGTGGCGACTGGGACCGTGACGGGCTCGTGGGGTGGTATCGATGCCACTGCCATCACGCTCTTCACGACCACCAGCTACGTCAGTGCGTTCGATACCACGATCTTCCGGTGGCAGGGTGCTATCCAGATCGGCTTGGACTTCGCGTCCGATACGCCGATCGACTTCGGTGCCCACATCGCCCGCCAGTACGGCGAGCGACTGCTGGAAGACCTGGACGATGTGATTGCGGCCGGTAATGGGACCACCCAGCCGGAAGGCATCATCGTGAAGTCGGGCACTACGTCGGTGGCCTTCGGTGGCTCGACCACTATCGGCAACTACGAGTCCCTGCTGTCGGCGGTGAACGTCCAGGAATTGCAGGGTGCTTACGGTCAGACGGCTGTCTTCTGCGGTACGCAGACCAGCTACTACCGAGCCCGTGCGATTCCGGTCGGTGCTTCGGATGCTCGCCGACTCGGCGGCATGAACTACAAGGATCGGACTTGGTTGGAGTACCCGTACAAGATCAATTCGTCGCTGACGAATGCTCAGATCTTTTTCGCGGTGCTCGGCAAGTATCGCATGTATCGTCGGCGTGGTCTGACCATGCGGATGAGCACTGAGGGTGACACGTTGATTCGTGCCAATGCTCAGCTCATCAGCGTGACGGCAAGGTTTGGCGGTTCGCTAGAACGCGGAGCGGCTGCGGCGGTCAGTACCACTGCACCGGCCTAACCCCATTTGCGAAGAGGGGTGGCCAGTGCTTTCTCGACTGGCCACCCTCTCTTCAATCTCATCGTAATCGTGATTGAAGGAATTCCAAGCTCTCTAGCCCAGTCAGCAATCTTCATGGTCTTGCCTTGGTAGGTGAGAAGGTGCCAGTTCGGATGATCGGAAATCAACTTACACTGCTGAAGGTGGCTGCGGATTTCAACGCCGCACTTCACCAATGCCTTCCGAATTGCGGAAGTATTGAATCCGATCTTCTGAGATATGGCTGCAAGCGAATATTCTTGGCTGTAGAGTTCTTTAATTTCTTCGTGCAGGCTTTCAGGCAATGTGTGCGGTTGATTGGCAGTCGAGTCTCGTGGAGTCGTAAATGCTCGCTCGACATCCCAGCCAGCATTGAGTCGGTGAGCCAGGCAGTGTCTCGGGATTCCAGTGATCTCGGCCCATTCGGCAAGGCACTTGGTCTCGCCGTTGAATTCAATCAGTCGCACCTTGCTTGTGTTCCGGCAGTTTGTCTTGTTGTCAACCCAACGCATATTCATGGGCCAGTCATTGGATCGGCATTGGTCGCACTGTCCGCAGCTGTAATGGCCGTCGTTGTCAATGCGGTCGATAGTGTGCTTCTCAGTCGGCCGGCTTCCCATCAGGGCGAAGAAAGCCGGGAACTTGGCAATGCCATCGCAAAAGCTAATACCTCGGCCGACGTACCGGTGAGCGTGTCTTCCGGCCGGATTGAGGCATCGCTTGCGAATGCCTTTCCAGATGGCGTATTCGGGAAGTCGGTACAGTCCGTGGCGGGGCTTTTTGACAGTCATATTCATCTCCTAGTGAACGGCCGAATAGGTGAATGTAAGTATACCAGCGGCACTTCATTAAGTGAACTACTGTGCGGCGTGACGCACGGTATTGGCCTCGCGGCTCCTGGAATCTGCCCCTCCAGAGCCGCGGGGTGTTTTTCGTTCGACTTGGCGAGTTGATGGATGGGGCACAGCTCGCGTAGCCCAAAGAGGAAGCAATGAGCAATCAAGCGACTGCTGACCCGCGGACGATGGTAAAGCCGTGGGGAATTGAGGCCGACCACCCGCGGAATGCCGACTTGTGGATCAAGTCGATTCCGGGCATGCGGCTGCGGGGAGCCATCTCAGGTTCCAAGCCGGTCATCGATCAGAAGACGGGCCGGGCGATGCTGCCGGTGGATCAGGTGCGGAACTTGGGTCCGCTGCCACAGATGCCGGGCATGCGGTTGATCGTCAATCCAGCCAAGCTGGAGTACGTCATCAGTGACCCGCTCTTTGACGATGAGGAACGCTGCAAGACGTTTTCGTCGATGGTCAGTCACAACCAGATGATTCAGCCGGACATCAAGGGGCTGCCGCCACGGAAGGGCAAGGTCAACGAGGATGACATGAAGACGCTGTGCCGCGAGATGCTGCAATTTGTGCAGGCCGGCGAAGCGAAGGTCTGTACGGGTGCTGAGCCCAGCCTGGAAGAGATTGATGCTCTGCCGGGCGACTACCTGCTGAATCCGGGCATTCTGACCTGGACCAGCCAGCCGAAGTACGAGAAAGACTTTGACGCGTGGGCTCGCAAACAGTCCGCCGTCTGAGGTGAACGAGAGTAGCAGGAACGACGATGCCCGCGACGCCCATCATTCCGAATGAACGAGTGCAAGCAGCTCGGGCTCGTCGTGCCGCTAATGCGGCGGCAAAGGCCGCCAAGTTTGAGTGGTATATCCGCAACGTGTCGGGCAAGATCCAGATGACGATGAAGCAGCGAGTCACCTTGGCCACGGAAGCCTTGAAAAAGGCAGTGGTCAGGAATATCAGCGTGCCAGTTGTCAAAGGTAAGTCGGGCGGTGGACGTGGTGCGGGTGGCCGATTCCTCAAGCAGCGAGTCGTTGTGCTGGAGCGGTCGAAGCCGGGCGAGTTTCCGCGGGCCGATACCACTCAGCTGATGAAAAATATCTTCGGCATCGTCGAGCAGAATCGCATGGGTCAGTGGTGCGGGTATGTGGGAACGACACTGGTCTATGGTGCGATTCTGGAGATGAGCACGAAGCTCGATCGGAGCTACCTGCGGCGGTCGCACTCCGAGGAACTGCCGACGATCCGCCGAATCCTGACGGGTCCGATGAAGGGTGCTGCATGACGGTAGGGACCATGGAACTGCATGCGACGGTCTATGCCGCCTGGAATGAAGGCGGGCTGGACTGGGTATGCAAACAGCACTGGCCAGCCACGGACCGCAGCCGATACCCGGCTCTGGGTGATGGCATGCTCGGCCCCGGCTGCCCGTTCCCCTACGTGGCCTATGAACTGTCCGAGGCAGAGGTCGTGACCCGCATGACGGGCTCCGAGGTGGGCTTCAAGCGAGCCATCAAAAGAACGCTGCTGCGGCTGAGTATTTACGCCAAGCAGTTGCCCAGCGGCGGCATGTCCGCCAAGGCGATTGCCGCGGCGGTGCTGGATTCGCTGATGCAGGTCTTTGGCGGGCACCCGACCGTGCGGCCGAAGCAACTGACCTGCGATAGTTCCAACTTTCTGAATTGCCAGTACGAGAACGATTATGGGATGGCCCTGGATGATGACATCTATCAGCACGTCGTGAATTACCGGCTGCTGATCGATTCGTCGGTGGGAATCTAGTAAGGCGAAATCATGTCAGACCGCTCGCTGAATTCGACGAAGGTGACTCTGCAAGCCACCACCGTGGTACGGAATACGATGCTCGATAGCGTCGTGGCATCGGCCCAGCTGGCGTTCTCCCACGTCCAAAGCATGGACAGTGGAGCGGAGGTTTCCCAGTGCAATCGGGCGTGGCAGTGGAAGTCCAAGACGCTCAACAGCGGGGCCACCATCACGATCGACTTGTACGACTTCGAGTCGCTGGACAGCGGAGCCGGCAATGGCAACGATCCGACCGGCCAAGCTCTGACGATGGAAGAGATCGTCACCATCATCATCAAGAATGAGAACACGGCCGGGACGGCTGGGACGCTGGAGATTGAGCCGGCACCGTCTCAGGGCTGGACGCCCATCGGGACGCATACGGCCAGCAATGGCGGCGGGCTGCTGGCTCAAGGCGTGCTGGTGAAGCATCAGCCGGCCGAGGCGGGCTTCGACGTGGTGGACGGTGCAAGCCATCGTATCCGGCTCACGGCCAATGGCGGCGGGATCGTCTACACGGTCTACGTGCTCGGTCGATCGGATGACGACGTGTCGAGTTCTTCGAGTTCGTCACAGTCCAGCAGCTCGTCATCGTCCAGCAGCTCTTCGAGTTCGAGTGCTTCGAGTTCGTCCAGTTCGAGCCAGTCGTCCAGCTCCAGTAGTGCTTCATCGTCTTCGTAATGTAGAGGTTCAAAATGTCGAGCGAAGGAACAATCACGGGGCGAGATGGCGAAGTTGTCATCGAAGGGCAGCGGCTGGCTCGCAGCACGAAGTGGTCGGCAAATCAGACGCTTGCCACGAAAGCAGAATGGGGCGACTCGGACGGTGGTGGCTACACCAATCGGGCCGCTGGGCGTCGGGACTGCACTTTTGACTTTGAAGGCAAGTACGACGAAAACGATGAGCAGTGGGAGGTGTTTGACATCGGCGACATCGCCTCGGCGACGCTGTGGCTTGATAACACGTCGCTCTACTTCCACTTCCCGCGGGCTCTGTGCTTTGACTTCAATCTGGTCGTGGACATGGATACCGAGGATGTCATCGGATTCACGTCTTCTTGGGGATCAGATGGAATCTTCTATCGGCCTGGGGCCACTGGGGCTCCGGCTCAGAGTTTGCCATAAGCAGTTACTGAAAAGGGGCAGTTGTGGGCGATTTAGAATCGAGGGTCGTGGGTGCTGGAGTCCCGTTTATTGTCAATGGTCGAGAGTTCAACCTCAGGCCATTGACGCTGCGAGGATTGCAACAACTTCAGCAGGAAGCTCTTCGGTCTTATCGGCAGTCGTATCTGCGGACATACCGAGACAGCATTGAGGATCTCGGCGTTCCGCCTGACATGCTGGATCGGAAGATGGATGAGGCCGCCCGCTGGACGGTGGCCGATCTTCCCAAGATGGCCGCGTATAGTGCGGCCGGATGTCCGGTAACTGATGACCTGCGGTCTTTGGTCGATGGCCAAGTGGGGGCCAAGCAACGGACGGACGATCAAGTTCGCATGGTGATTACGTCGCTGCTGGATCAGGGGAGGATCAAGCTGGATGATGTCGTGGCAGCGTGCGGAGTAGAGCCAGCGAGGGGATACGTCAACTATGACGCGTGGTGGATTACGGGATGCTTTGAGGGCATGACGGCAATGGTGCATGCCAGCATCGGAGATCAGGGAGTGACGCGTCAGGATATTGGGAATTGGTCAGTCGATACGCTGAGCCAGATGTCGCGTGTGATTGAAACGCTGACGGCTCCCGCGGTGGGAAACTCCTAATGCCGACCGCCCGCGAGCGTGCTGGTGGCGTGTCGGATGAATCGGAGCAGGCCAGCGGTGGATTGGACTTCGGTATTACGGCTTGGCACATGCGACTGTTATGCGAGCCAGCCAATGCATTCGGAGGCGGAGGTGCTGGCATGACGATTGAGCAAGTCGCCATGCTCACTCCGGATCAGGCGTATTTTCGGCTGTTCAGCTTGAACACTCTCAAGGTATCAGCTGGTGGGAAGCGAATCAAAAAAGTCAGTGCCGATGGGCTTCCCGTTCTCGCCAATAAAGACGGCATGGTTGCCGGAATAACTCGCGACGGAAAGCGGGTCTACAAGACGATCGGCAGCGGGAAAAGCCGGGCCAGAAAACTCATGGAAGAGGCTCGTCAGAAAAGGCTTCAAGAGCGAGGGCGAAAGCGTGGGACTTGAGCTTGCCAAGGCATTTGTCACCGTTCTGGCCGACACTGGCAGGTTTGCCGGTAGTCTTCTGGGTGGCATGGGCTCGATCACGAATCTCGTGACCGGCTTTGGTCAGGGGATCGGTCAGTCGATGTGGAATGGCGTGATGAGTGCTGGCCGAGGTGCGGCCGGACTCATCATGCAGGGATTCGACGTGGCTGGTGCTGCCGAGCAGACGAACATTGCATTCAAAACGATGCTGGGTGGCTCGGAGGAAAGAGCCAAGAAGCTTGTCGAAGACATTACCGCATTTGCCGCCGCGACTCCGTTTGAGATGCCACAATTAACGGCGGCCACTAAAACGCTGATGGCCTTTGGCATTGAAGGTCAGAACATAATGCCAACGCTCAAGAGCCTTGGCGACATCTCATCGGGTACAGGGAAAGACCTGAATGAACTTTCGCTCATCTTTGGTCAGGCGAAGGCTGCTGGCCGAGTGATGACCCAAGACTTGAATCAGCTCACGATGGCAGGCATTCCCATCCTTGACATGCTCTCTAAGAAATACGGCACGAATGCCGGAGAGATTCGCAAAATGGCTGAGCAAGGGAAGATCAGCTTTGACGACTTGGTGTGGTCGATGAACGGAATGACGCAAAAAGGGGGCATGTTCTTCAACATGATGGAGGATCAATCGAAGACGCTCAACGGCATGCTCTCGACGCTGAAAGATAACTTCAATCTCGCACTACGCCAGATGGTTGAGCCGCTGTTGCCGATGGTCAAGAAGGTCGTTGATTATCTGATTCAGTTGATGAACAAAGTCATCTACTGGATGCAGGTGTTTGCCACAGATTGGAATGCCACCTGGGATATCGTCAAGCAGGGTGCCATTACGGCAATGATGGCGACGTGGGACTTTGCCAAAAACTTCGCTCACGAACTGACGCGTCTGCTGATCTTGCCGTTTAAAAACTTCGCCAACTTCTGGTCTGAGTTCATGGCCCATCTTGGAGAAGGCATGGATGTGGCCTATCGACGCGGACTGGATAAAGCGTGGCAGGGAATGGTCCAGCACTTCAAGGGCTCAAATCTGTTTGAGATCAGCGCCGACACTCAGCAGGCTATTGATGCAACGAAACGGATGGCTGAGGAACTGGCAAGGAAGAGTGGAATCGAACTGGAGGCCAAGGCTGGCGAAGTAGGCCAGATGATTGGATCGTCGGCCGCAGCAGCGATGAGTGATGGGACGCTCAAGGGTGGACTTTACGACATGCTCAGCCTGGGGCGAAAAGTCCAAGAGTCAATGCTATTGGAAACAACGCAAGCCAAGATTGTATCTCTGCTGGAAAAGAGCGTCGAGATTCAAGGCGAGATGCTAAGCAATACCAAGGGCGGCCGTGGATTTGCTGCCGTTTTGGGGTAATTGAATGTCATATGAAGATTCAACGACATGGCGTGGGCGGACCGACTCTGGAATCCCATATCGACTGATCTCTCGCCGAGGCCAAGTCCAATACAACCAAGCCTCAGGAACTGAAGAGATTCTGATTGAATCTAATCAGTTGGCCAACTTCATTCTGGAGTGCTTCCCTCCGCCCCGGTTCTTCAACGGGTTCCCGCTTTACAACCCACGTCGTATGCCGGGACTGACGCGTCTGGTGGCTCGGGACTTCGAGTGGGGGCCGTGGATGGACGGTCTGCCGATCGACCCGATGGGAGTCGATACGACAGCTGATGAACTGACCTATCATCCGGTCATCAAAATCACCATCAACTACGACAACGAGCGGAAAGAAGACAGGCAAGACCCGACGAAGCCCGAGACGTTCCTGGAGGCGTCGGCGACAACATCGGCCGAGGTGATGGTCGTCAATATCGGCAAGGCTCTGGTGACAAAGAAAGTCGCAGACGCTCCCCAGCGAAGCCAGCGTAAGTACAACGACACGGAAACGATTCCTCCGTTTCCCGATGACCCGGACACAACCGACGAATCGGCCCAGGCGGCCCAGCAGACAGCACAGAATACAGACCCGTCACAGACGGCCGTCAAGGTGGTGCCGCAGCAGGAATGGAATCTGGCGTGGTCGAAGATTGATCGGACGTATTTCTTCGACCACATGAAGCCGCGACTCGACTACGTAATCGGCAAGATCAACGACAACGACTGGCCTCTACTGCGGTCCCCAGCCGAGACGCTGCTGTTTGTGGGTTACGACTTCAAGGAACAGTTCTATCCCGTCTCGCCGGAAGACGCTCCGCAATTCGACTGGACGGACGTGTCGATTGACACTGTTTCCGTGACGCTCAAGTTTGTGGAGAAGTGCCATTTTGACGAGCAGTCTTTTGAGGTACGTGGCCACAATCACGTTTGGAGCGACAAGGACGCCCAGTGGGTGCGGCCACAGTTCAACGGGCGCCCACTGTATGAGACCACGAGCTTCAATAATCTGATCGAAGCCGTGATTATCCCTGGAGTCAACGGGCCGATCTAATGCGAGAGATATTCCCGCCGAAGGTCCGTGGGCAGGTGCTGACTGCCGATCTCATCAACAAGATTGGCAAGGCCGCTGAGCGTTCGTCGAAGGTCAATCCCACGTCGAACACGAACGGATACGCCAGCAGCAGCGGCGTGGTGCAGATTGCCCATCAGATGCCGTTTATGTCTCCGGTCGAGGTTACTTCGGAGGAAGACGACGGTACGTTGCTGGTCCGCGTGCTGGAGTGGGACGGGACGGAATGGTCCACCGACGATGATGCTGGGCCGTATGCTCTCGATCCATCCATGCTGGACTCCGGTCTGTCCGTAGGCTCTCGCGTCTATGCGATCTGGCATCCAGTGCGGGAAGCCTTCGTCCCCTTTGTGAGCGGCGTGGCATCTTCGCCGACGGCGGCCACCCTGTGGCCTTACTGCCACGTGGCCATGCAGGGTGCCACGTTCACTGGCAGGAAAGACAATGCCGGACTCGACCGTCCTAACACGATCTCGCCCACGGTATTCTTCGCCCTGGAGAAGCAACTTGGCGAAGGTTGGGTGGTGTGCAATTGGACTCACGCACTGGCATTGCCAATTAGCTATGACTGGCCCAATGGGGTCGGCAATGACGCGTTCTCCTACGTCGGCGGCAGCAACAGCACGTGCGGCATGCACTGCTTTGTGGTTCCCGGCGGGATTCATAAGTTCCGCGTGAGTGCCTACGCTTTCGAGCCCGACACTGGATCGGCCACCATCAGCAGCTCCAGCAATCTCCGTATTTCGATCCTGGGGACATCCGACGATCGGACATTCGACTCGGCCGGGTACTCCATGCAGAGCCGGGCAGCCACTCAAGACGCTGGAGGCATTCAGAGCGGAGTGACGGATGCCGTAGCCCTGGGATTTGACACCGGCGGCATTGGCGGGACTCACCTCGGACTGCCAGTCGTACTCAATAGCAGCTCATCCGATGATGGGCCGTGGATTGCCGTGTCCCAGCAGTACGTCACGGTGCGGCTGCCGGATGCCTCCAAGTTCTACGCCATCGAGGCGGAAATTGACATTGAGGCTAGTTGGTCTGGGACAGAGGAAGTCAGCAGTGGCAGTGCGGATAGCGGCGACAGCAGCATGTCCAGTTTGAGTACCAGCAGCTCCAGCCGCAGCTCATCCAGCCTGAGCAGCCAAAGCGTCAGCAGCCAATCCTCGGCCTCTTCGGCTTCGTCCATATCGAGCCAATCCAGCTCCAGTTCGAGCAATTCCAGCAGCTCCAGCAGCTTCAGCACCTCGTCAAGTTCTCTTTCCTCAAAGTCCAGCATTAGCACATCATCAAGCAGCCACAGCAGCAGTGGGATTATTCGGTAGC
>JACCDR012162012.1_pt1 | contig 10233 bp, 9 predicted proteins | sample 7446431 | NCBI WGS metagenome assembly JACCDR01 (sample SAMN15323443, study PRJNA562643) | freshwater metagenome | isolation source: river surface water | place: USA:Blue River Watershed | collected 2017-08-17 | reverse complement strand
CGCAAATCCAAGACTCGATCAAAAGCCATACACCACACCCTATCTCTTTAATCTACAGCAACTTTTTGTTCAGTCTAGCCTATTGATGGTTAGAAGGCTTTAGGGTCCCTTTATATTTGACTCTCCGTGTCACAAAGCCTATTTCACCAACGCGAGCTTGCTTTTTTAGCGAGCTTGAGCGATTGTCTCCCGCATAATCGATAATCGCTGAGGACAGACCCCTAATGACTTTTGATTTGAAAACCTATCAATCTCGTCTTGCCCAACTGGTCGCAGTGCCTTCTGTGAGCTGTGCTGTACCCAACTGGGATATGCCCAACCTACCCGTAATTGAGTTGCTCGCGAGCTGGTTTGAGGCTCTAGGTTTCAAAACGCAAATAATCCCGCTACAACAAACCGGAAAAGCCAATTTAATTGCAACCTTGGGTCAAGGCGATGGCGGATTGGTATTGGCCGGCCATACAGATACAGTGCCCTACGACGCTAACCGCTGGCAATCAGACCCATTCAGGCTGCTGGAAAAAGAAGGAAAACTATTTGGTTTAGGCGCCACCGATATGAAAGGCTTTTTCCCCGTCATATTGGCTGCAGTAGAACCCTTTTTACGTGAGCAATTAAAACATCCACTCATTATTATCGCGACAGCCGATGAAGAAAGCAGCATGAACGGCGCACGCGCCTTGGTAAAAGCGAGCCTACCTTCATCGCCACGCTATGCGGTCATAGGCGAACCCACAGAATTAAAACCCATCCGCATGCACAAAGGCATTCTGATGGAATCTATTCGCGTGCGCGGGAAAAGTGGCCACTCATCCAACCCCGCATTAGGTAACAATGCACTGGATGCGATGACTCAAGTGATGGGCGAACTCATCAATTTGCGCAGTGAAATGCAATTGAAATACAAACACTCGGGCTTCGCTGTGCAAACACCCACGCTCAACTTGGGCTGTATTCACGGCGGCGATGGTGCCAACCGTATTTGCGGTGAGTGCGAATTACATTTTGATCTCCGCCCGCTGCCGGGAATGGACAATCACGAATTACGCGAAGCTATTCAACGCCGCTTGACACCCATTGCAGAAATAACAAAAACCGATATCGTTTTCTCTCAACTCTTTGACGGCGTCGCACCTTTTGAAGAGCCGATTGATTCGGACTTAGTGAAAATTTGCGAAACACTCACGGGTAAATCATCCGAGAGCGTCGCATTCGCCACCGAAGCACCCTTTATGCAACAACTCGGTATGCAAACCATCGTCTTAGGCCCCGGCTCAATCAATCAAGCTCACCAACCCGATGAGTTTATTAGCATCAGCCAACTTGAACCGGCGGTGAGAATTGTGCGGGAGTTGATTTATAACTACACGTTGAGAGCTTAATCACGCTCATGCTTCCTTCTAAAGCTTCTAATTAATAGAACAAAACCTTTCTATGCTGCAGTTGGCGAAAGAGAAAACCCACTGCTAACCTCATATTCACGCTATCTCCTTAAAGACAATAGCCACACAGAAAGCCATTTTGAGATTATTGGAGAATATGATGTTAAGTAAACTTTTAACACTTTTGGTTGTTTCAACCATTCTTGTGGGGTGCGGCGGCAGTGGTAGCAGTAAGAAGACGCCTGCGCCCTCCAGTGTCGCTGTATCTGAAGCTAGCTCGGTAGTAACCACCAGCACGGTGGCAAGTGTAAGCTCGAAGACAGGCTCAAGCTTACCAGCAAGTGCAAGCTCAAAAACAGGTTCAAGCTTACCGGCAAGTACAGCTAGTTCAGCTACAGTTAGTTCGCTAGCACCTAGCTCCGTAGCTAACTCTTCAGTGGCAGCTATTAGCTCCAGCTCTGCATCCTCTGTTATCCTAATAATTACATCTTCTGCAGCTTCAAGTATTCCTGCATCGAGTCTAGCTGCTTCAAGTATTCCTGCATCGAGCATAGCTGCTTCAAGCATCCCGGCATCGAGCATAGCTGCTTCGAGTGATCCTGCGTCAAGCTCAGCTGCTTCGAGTGATCCTGCGTCAAGCTCAGCTGCTTCGAGTGATCCTGCGTCAAGCTCAGTTGCTTCGAGTGATCCTGCGTCAAGCGCCCCAGCATCAAGCGCAGCAGCTAGCTCAGCGCCCCCAATTTTACCCACAGTCGCAATTCAGTTCCCACCTCCAGTTTCATTTACGAGTGGAAACGACGTTACTGTTCGCGTTAGTGCGTCCACCACGCAACCCAGTGCCACCATCAGCAGTGTTTCTCTGGTGTTGAAGGATAGCCTTGGCATGGCGATTGGAGCTCCGATATCAGCATCTCTGAGCGGTAGTGATTACGTTGCAAATGTTACCTTGAGCACCACTGGCACGTTTACGGTTGAGGCACGTGCGACTGACTCCTTGAGTAATGTCAATACTACTGTGCCAACTATAGCAATTACTAAAGGTACCGCAGGGGCGACCTTTCCAAATACCTCTGCGGACAGCAGCGTACCCTTTGAACGCATCACTGATTTAGCATTCGACGCAACCACAAAATCCATTTACGCCACAACAGACAACGCCACAACCAGTGCCACTGTGTCTAATGATAGGGTCCTAAAAATTGATTTAACAACTGGAACCTACTCAACATTTATTGAGTTACAGCCGACCATTAAAGCACTTTCTCCTGCTGCTATAAGCGGAATCTTCAATCCCAGATCTGAAGGGATTTTTGTAGACAACAAAAATGGCCGTAATCGATTAATTGTTGGTGAGTTCAATACACAATCTTTATATGCGTTCCCGCTACCAACACCTGGATCCGGCTCAATATTTTCTTCAGGGGGATTTACAGCGACAGCAACAATTCCCGGAATTCCGGCTACTCCGATTAATTCAACTCAAAATAGCTCAAGCACAGACACGGTAACTCTCTTCAGGGGAGTCGGTGAGTTCGGCTACGATTTGATGAATGACAGACTGCTAGTCACTGCAAATAGCGGGAGTGCTACCGCTAAATTCGCGGAGAACTCTGTTAATTTAGCAGGTGATGGTGGTGGTGCAGGATGGAGAGTTTCAACTACAGATGCTGTCGGGACCGGAAGCCAAGGCAAAGGTTGCTGGGGACTCGACTATGACCCTGTAAATTCTCAAATGCTCTGTATCCTGAGAGCCTTTTCGAGTGGCACAACAACATTGAAGCCCACCGATTTACGTCGGATTACTTCTCTACCGACCAACGATACAGCGCTGACAACATACACTGAAGCCTCCACGATTACCGGCCTTTTCGCAGACGCAGTTTCTATCAATGTTGATACAGCCCGAAATAAGGCAGTTATCGCAGATAAAAACAGTAGCACTACGTCTGTGCCCACTGCGCAAATAATTTACACCATCCCATTATCAAGCCTTGCCGCCAGTAATACCACGGCATCGACAACAGTGCTTTCTTCGGCCACAGCTCCAAATACCTACAACACATTCCAAGTATTGGAAGCCGTACACACTGACCCATCACTTGCTTATGCCTTAGTTGCAGATTCAGGGAATGACGCAATTTATGCGGTGGACTTAGTCAGCGGTGAGCGAGTTATTATTTGTAAACCATAACCAGCTACTTGCATCGACAAACCCACTAAGTTAACGCTTGGTGGGTTTTTTATTTGTGGCAATAATCTATCAACAAAACTAGAGCCATTCTCATTCAACGCTTTTTGTCGACAGGGTTTTACCACCAAACTATAACCGCGATTCTTTGTATCTCTAACTGCTCACTTCAATTTCAGCAGCTTTCCCGCTAAGCTTGGAGCTGAAAAGTGCTAATCATAGAGATCTCAAATGCCTAACAACACTCAAGAATACGTCAAATGGTTTCGTCACTCGACGCCATATATCAACAAACACAGCGATAAAACTTTTGTTTTGATGTTGCCGGGTGAGGCAATTAATCACGCGAATTTTCACAATATTGTGCACGATATAGCCTTGCTGTGTAGTTTGGACGTACGCCTCGTGTTGGTACATGGAGCGCGACCGCAGATTGACGCCCGCTTGCAAGTGGCGGATACCTTCAGCCACTTTCATAAAAACCTTCGCATTACCGACAGCGAAAACTTGAACCTTGTGATTCAAGCTATTGGCGAAGCGCGCACTACGGTTGAAGCGGCACTCTCCACAGGTTTACCTAATTCGCCCATGCATGATGCCGATATGCAAGTGATTAGCGGGAATTTTGTAGTGGCCATGCCTCACGGTGTTATCGATGGCGTTGATTTACAACACACTGGCAAAGTGCGCAAAATTAACACTAAATCTTTGCAGACTGTATTGGATTCTGGTGCCGTTGCGTTGTTGTCGCCTCTGGGTTTTTCGCCAACAGGAGAAATATTTAATTTGTCGTTCAGTGATGTCGCTATGCACGTGGCCAGCGCACTGAAAGCAGATAAATTGCTTGCGTTTATTGATGGCGATGGTGTCCCAGACGATGAGGGAAATTTAATTCGGCAACTGTCGCTTCACGAGTGCAAAGAATACCTAAACAGCAAAGGTGCAACTATCGATGTCGATTTACAGCAAGCTTTAAGTGCGTGTTATTTAAGTTGTTTGCAGGGCGTGCAACGTGCGCAGCTCGTCAACTACAGTACTGATGGCGCCCTGCTAACAGAATTATTTACCCGCGATGGTTTAGGTACGCTGATTTATTCTGGGCAGTACGAACAATTGCGCTCAGCCACAATTGATGATGTTGCGGGAATTTTAGAACTGATTCGGCCACTGGAAGAGCAAGGTATTTTGGTGCGGCGTTCGCGCGACTTATTGGAAACCGAAATCAATAAATTCCACGTGATGGAAAAAGATGGTTCGATTATCGCCTGTGCAGCGCTTTATCCCTACGGTGATATGGCGGAACTTTCTTGCGTAGCCACTCACCCGGAATACCGCAACGGTGGTCGTGCCGCAGCGCTGCTGCAACAAATGGAAAACCAAGCGCGCAAAAAAAATATCAACCAATTATTTTTGTTGACCACGCAAACCGCTCATTGGTTTATTGAACAAGGGTTTGCTCAGGGCAAGCTGGAAGACTTACCTATGGCGAAGCAAGAGCTATATAACTACCAACGGAATTCTAAAATTTTTGTGAAGCCATTGAGCTAGTCGCAGAGACAAGAATTGAATCTCATTTATCTCACACTTCTCATGGGGATATTTATCTTTCTGTGCCACTGCTATTTTGTTACTGTGAGAAAGTTTATTAACTTAGAGCCTAGCAGGCTTTTGATATAGTTACTTTGCAAACAGATTTCCTTCTAGGTCACTACTGCATAAGCGATATCTGAAGTCTGTGCAGAATAACTGCTCAGGAGTCGGCTTAGCTTTTTTTATCCTGACTGTTTTCTGCTACCATAACCACCTTTTACTGCCCTTATTTTCCACCTCGAGCTCTTGCTCGTTTACCTAGACTGAGGTTTATATGCCCATTTATCGCTCAAAAACCACCACAGCTGGCCGCAATATGGCGGGGGCTCGCGCTTTGTGGCGTGCCACTGGCATGAAAGATGGTGATTTTGATAAGCCGATTATCGCTATCGCGAACTCTTTTACGCAATTTGTTCCGGGCCACGTCCATCTTAAAGATTTGGGGCAGCTTGTGGCACGCGAAATTGAACGAGTGGGCGGCGTTGCCAAAGAATTTAACACTATCGCGGTGGATGATGGCATTGCTATGGGGCACGACGGCATGCTGTACAGCTTGCCTTCCCGCGACATCATTGCCGACTCCGTGGAATACATGGTCAATGCTCACTGCGCTGACGCCATAGTCTGTATTTCCAACTGCGACAAAATCACTCCCGGTATGCTCAATGCAGCCATGCGTTTGAATATCCCTGTGATATTTGTGTCGGGCGGCCCTATGGAAGCGGGCAAAACAAAATTGTCAGAACACAAACTCGACTTGGTTGATGCCATCGTCATAGGCACGGATAAAAACGCCAGCGACGAAAAAGTGGATGCTTATGAGCGTTCCGCTTGCCCAACTTGCGGCTCTTGCTCAGGCATGTTCACGGCGAACTCTATGAACTGTTTGACTGAAGCCTTAGGCCTATCACTGCCTGGCAATGGCTCTCTATTGGCAACACATGCCGACCGCGAGCAACTTTTCCTAGAAGCGGGCCGCCGTATAGTTGACTTAACCAAACGTTACTATGAGCAAGACGACGAAAGCGTTTTGCCTCGTTCTATCGCTTCCTTCAAAGCGTTTGAAAATGCCATGGCCTTGGATATCGCCATGGGCGGTTCAACCAACACCATTTTGCATTTGCTCGCAGCTGCACAAGAAGGCGAAGTACCTTTCACCTTGTTTGACATTGATCGCCTTAGCCGCAAGGTTCCGCAACTCTGCAAGGTTGCCCCTAACACCCCTAAATATCACATGGAAGATGTTCACCGTGCCGGTGGCGTAATGAGCATATTGGCGGAATTAAATCGCGGCGGATTATTCGATGCATCGCTGCCGACAGTCCATAGCAAGACTTTCCAAGAAGCCCTCGACAAGTGGGATATAGTCTCCACCTCTTCTGAGGCAGTTGCGACTTTTTATCGCGCAGGCCCCGCCGGTATTCCAACTCAAGTCGCTTTTAGCCAGGCGACACGTTGGCCGACGTTGGATGCTGATCGCGCCGAAGGCTGTATTCGCTCGGTTGAACATGCCTACAGCAAAGAAGGTGGTTTGGCGGTGTTGAAAGGCAATATTGCGGTGGATGGTTGTGTGGTGAAAACCTCCGGCGTGGATGAAAGTATTTGGGTATTTGAAGGCCCTGCTTACGTGGTCGAAAGCCAAGACAAAGCCGTGCAAGATATTTTGGACAATAAAGTCAAAGCCGGCGATGTGGTCGTCATCCGCTACGAGGGTCCCAAGGGTGGCCCAGGCATGCAAGAGATGCTCTACCCCACCAGCTATTTGAAGTCCCAAGGCTTGGGCAAAGTCTGCGCACTCTTAACGGATGGCCGTTTTTCTGGTGGAACTTCCGGCTTATCTATTGGCCATGTCTCTCCAGAGGCTGCATCGGGTGGCGCCATAGGCTTGGTGAAGCAGGGTGATCGGATTCGCATCGACATTCCTAACCGCAGTATCAATTTATTAGTGAGTGATGAAGAGCTGAACAGACGCCGTGCTGAAGAAGACGCTAAAGGTGTGAAAGCCTGGAAGCCCACGGAAGTTCGCCCACGCAAGGTCACAGCATCGCTAAAGGCCTATGCAATGCTAGCCACAAGCGCGGACAAAGGTGCAGTTAGAGATTTGAGCAAACTAGACTAATATTTAGGACGATTATTTAAATCCCACGATGGCGCAATTGCCTTCGTGGGCCAAAGCAAAGGAGCTTTTTATGATTTTAGCAATACTCACCGCATTGGGCGGCGTTTTGTGGGGGCTGTATCGGCTTCACAATTCTGGCGTCGATCTCAATGCCTTTAACCCCTTCCATTGGTTTCGTCGTCGTAAATGGCAACAGAAAATCAATTCAAAGCCGCTCCATTTAATTGAAAACCCTATGGAAGCTGCTGCTGTACTTTTAGTTGCAACAGCAAAATTAGATGGTGAGATTACGCGGGAACAGAAAAATTTTATTATTCGTCTGTGTGCGCAAGAATTTTCTATTTCAGAAAAAGTCTCCGCAGAGCTCTACGCTACCTCATCCTACATGCTTAAAGATGTTGATAATGTTGTTGATGAAGTTCGTTTGATATTAGAACCCTGCAAGGCTGCATTCAAAGCCAGCCATGTTACAACGCTCATTGAAATGTTGCACAAAGTTGCCGGTGAAGAAAGCCCACCGAGCGAAGCTCAAAATGCATTAATTATTGAAGTGAGAAAAAACCTCGACGAAAACAAAGAGGCCAATTTAGTCTGGAAGTGACATCAACAAAAACTTACAGCTCATCAACTTCGCGCAAAAACCAAAAGGCAAGACCGGCAAGCGTTAAGAGCGCTACACCTAAGCACAATTGCAACCAACCGTTAACGCTCAAGAGGGTTAACCATACCCAGCTTTTTATAATCCAAGAAACGACACTCTCAATCAATTGCTTAAACTGACTAAGCAAAAGTAATGTAATAAAAAAACAGGGTAAAACAATAATTAATCGTTCAAGTGTCCGTGAAATTTTCCTAGGCGAAGGCAACTTCGCTATGACTTGAGCGGTAAACTGGTCATCATCCACATAAGGCTGCGCCTGACGCATCTGTTCCCGTAAAAACACGTCAAAGTGATCATCACCACATTCTTTTATTTCGCATAGCTCAGGGGCAGATTGCGTAGAATCGGATGCTGTCATTTTGGACGTCGTGATATTTGAAAATGTCATTATGCCACCTCGCGCCAAGCCACCAAGAGTGTTTGCAATTTTTGTTTGCCACGAGCAACGTGAGTCTTCACCGTGCCTAAGGGTATGCCCATTATAGTTGCAGCCTCTTCGTGAGAAAAACCATCCTCATAGCATAGCCTAATTGCCAACTGTTGCGCAGCACTGAGCTGCTGCATTGCGCCCTCTAAGTCACGTTTCGCGTCAAAATTTTTTAATTCGCAATTTTCTGCTTCAATCTCTTCATTGTCGTCCAATTCTGTCCATTGAATTTTTTTGCTGCGCCAACGATTAGCCGCAATGTTAAACGCAATGCGATACAACCATGTCGAAAACTTTGCTTCTGCACGAAACGCCCCTATGGCGAGGTAAGCTTTCATAAAAGCTTCCTGCGCCAAATCATCCGCGAGGTGACTGTCACCATCACATAATCGCCGCGCCCAGAGCCGCAATTGCGATTGATAACGCAACACTAACTGTGAAAATGCATGTTGGTCTTTAGTGGCGACAACCCTCGCGATCAACTGTTGATCGGTGGGTGACATTTTCAGTATCCTTGAGTTTTATCTAAAGTCACTTTTTTTCCTGATAGCTTCCAAATAATTACACGGGAAACACCCAAACCAATCAAGATAAAGCCGACTGCCCCAACTTTAAATCCCGCCGTAGCCGTTAAGAAAATTAACAAGCCGATTCCCAAACCAATGTTACGAATTCCTTTGTGCAAATTGAAATCATCACGTTCAATGTAAGGCTCTTCTGTGCGCAATAATTCTGGAGGAATATCACGGCCAGCGGACACAAACTTATCAATCATTGCATTCATTTGCTGTTGGCGACGCTCTTTCTCACGATGCCGCAAAATTATCAAGGTAACGACAAACAGGAAGGGCAAACCCATTCCAAAAACAATAGCCACTATGGGGATAATGATTTCCGGATCGAAGTGATCATTATCAGTGTTGCGCGAGAAGCTGTAACTGTATTTTCGATGATAATCACGGCCATTTTTATCAGCACGCGGGCTATCCACATCATCGGTGGCCGCATCGTCATCCGAGAGCATAGACAGATCACTCACATCTTCCGTTGGCGAAGCATTGGCCGAACTCGCCGCTCCTGTCGAAGACTGCGCACTGCTCAGTGCAACAGGTTTACCCACCAACTCTTTCGCGTAGCTCGGCAACACAAGCGCGAGCGCAAATACCAGAAGTAAAGAACGAAACATTAGCGGCATCAGGTTCATCTTAAAATCTCTCAAATAGGTGGGCGAAGGTTTACAGCACATACAAGGACTGTTGCAACAGTTGTTACCCTTATAGATGCAAGTTCGCTACTTTTAGATTCAACCGAAAAGACATTTCCAGAGTTTCTTACTGCCTATCGCACTTTTCCCCACGGAAAGACTCAAATAGCCTAGATGAAACTGTCAAATGGGTAGTCAACGCCAAGCAGTCTCGGCATACTGACCGCCTTTTCGAACAGAGCCAACACCTTTTAGACCGATTTACTCCGAAGGAAATCTATGAAGTTAATGTATCTCCCGCGACTACTCGCGTTCCTATGTGTCGTGAGCTCACCTCTCGTGGCGGCGCCCAACAATAGTGCCCAGTCAAACACAAAGGATGCAGAGGCAACTCAAATTACGCCACCATCGTCCACAGCTCAACAGCTCTATGCAGCTTCGCAGAATGACCTACTACAGCTACGGGTTTTGTTAAAAAATGGCAATAGTCAATCTGCCGTGGGTTCTGGCTTTCTTATTGGCACTAGCAATTTGATTATCACCAACTTTCACGTTGTCTCTCAAATTGCCCTCGAACCAGAAACCTACTTCGGCGAATTTAAAGATACGCAGGGCAAAAGTGGCCCATTGGAATTGCTCGCTGTGGACGTTCCGCACGACTT
>JACCDR010016524.1_pt1 | contig 10234 bp, 8 predicted proteins | sample 7446431 | NCBI WGS metagenome assembly JACCDR01 (sample SAMN15323443, study PRJNA562643) | freshwater metagenome | isolation source: river surface water | place: USA:Blue River Watershed | collected 2017-08-17 | reverse complement strand
CTCTAAATTTGACCTCAAGATATGCGTTGCTAAGGTCATACCATGAATCATTATTTAAGCTTCTAATCTCAATTGTTCCGGTTTGTGTTTGTACAAATCCGTTTCCAAGTTGTGGGATTTGGCTCTTAATTTCAGCAAATACTGACTCGGCCACTGGGGGTGCTGGTGCAGGAGGTTCAAACAAATCGAAATCTGCCATGTCTTCTATATTAATGGGCTGGCTTATCCTTCAACCAAAATAATAAATTGGCCTGGCCGGCCATATCGCAACTGCTAAATAATATCGCCATTAATATAGGAAATCAAATGATAGTATACCTGGCGCCCGGAACAGGAAAATACAAATATTATGCCATTGTTGGCGATAGGCGCATAGGATTTGGCGCAGCTGGCTATTCTGATTATACAAAGCATGGCGATATAGACCGCAAGGCAAGATATATTAAGCGACATGAACCGCGCGAGGACTGGGAAAACCCATATACGGCAGGATTTTGGGCAAGATGGCTGCTATGGAACAAAAAAACGATTGCCGCCAGTATACGGGACATAGGCGAACGATTTGGCATTCAGATTGTACAAACTGGCTAGAATGCTGCTTTGGCTTTACGAAGCACTGCCATTTTTTGGCGTTTGGTTAGGTTCATGCCATCTAGTTGGCGGGATATTTCATTGAACATAGCAGCGCCGCCTGTTTCTTCTTTGGCAGACCCGCCTGTCTTTTTTGCCCGTTTTGCCTCTGCAATACCACCAGGAGTGGCATTAAACATACGGAAACCAGAGCCAAGCACTTTGACTTTGCCAGCTTCATAATCTATCCTGGCCTGTTGTGCCTTTGTTGAAATGGGCGCGCCAGCATCAATATCTGCCAACATTGCATTAGTAATGGCTATTATTCTGCCTCGAATTTTGTTAAACTCGCTTAATACGGCTGGGTTTTTTGCTCCAGCGCTTTCTATAACACCAATCGCGCGCTCAACTGCCTTCATTAAATCGCGGCGGGTTGTCTTCTGGATAATATTGTCATATCTACTAACAGCGCCAGCAGTCATTTCATCTGGGAATACTTCGCCAGCCATTGCATATCTGACTGCGTCGGCCAATTCCCCGGCTGCCAAATCTGCCACATTTCCTTTGTCTATTAGCGGTCCTGCTCGTCCTCCACTAACTGGCTCGCGAATAGTAACGGCTAGGGCTTTATCTGTCTTATTAACTCCAAGCGCTATAACGCCTTTTAATACCGAAACAGTTTGCGATAAAGCCCTATCTAATAGTCCCTTTTTCTTCGTTGGCTCCTTCTTGGAAGGCGTTGTAGCGATAGGGATAAAATAGGCAGCCAAATCATTATCTGGGCCATCTGCCGCTGCCAATATGGCATTAAATGCGTTCTTGGCTCTATTTGATAATCCAGAAGGTACACCCCTTGCCATTGGCCTAGCCGAGAATAATAATTGGAAATCTTTGCTGCTAAACGTAACGGCGCTTAATCCACTATCAAACGTGAATATAGCCTCGCCTGTGTCTGGTGTTATGGCAAATGTCATATCTGCCAATTTGCTTGCTGGGTCTGCCGGTGGGCCAACATGTACAGCGCCAGTATTGAAATCTAGCGATATAACTTGATTAAATGAGTAATACCAGCCACCAAATGCAGTGCTAAGGGATGGCGCGGATGAGATGGCAGTCATAATGGTTGGCACATCTTCTGGCGCCAGGTTATTGTTGGCAACGCGGTTCTTCATATCATCTGCAACAGCGCGTAAAGCATCCTCAAATTTAGGACTTTTTGTGCCATCTTGTGCTGCTTTTGCTATCAATTTGATGTATTGGTCTGCCAATTTGCTAGGCGTAACCTTTAGCGCTACGGCCTCTGTTAATTGCTGCACGCCCTCGACAATTGGCTCAAAATCCATTCGGCGCCGTTCAAGTTCAAGCTGTTCGCCTAGCCGTGTATCTGTGATTTGCTGCATTAATTCTCGTTCAAGAAGCGCGCTTGCCTTGAGTTGGTCCTTCTTTTGTTGCAGATTCTCTTTGGTCATACCTAGGCGCGATACTTGCGGATTCCATAATATGGATGACATCTTCTTGCTTACTATATAGTACGCAGGATATTAATACAAAACCAAAATGGACGACACAACCTTGACACTTATTGGCATTGCCGTTTCATTAGTCATACAAATTGGCATGATGATAGAGCGTTGCGCTAAGCGGATAAACTCATCTAGCTGCCGCCAAGTAAAAGCCAATGGCGACGTAATTGAAATGCGCGTAGAATCTAACGACAAAGCATAATAAACTGGCAAAAAACAGCCAAATAATCCGGTTAGATTGGGAGCCAATCCCTTTCGTAGCTAACTGTTTTTTTGACATTCCTCTCATAATATATGAACACTTTGGCAGGGTTTGGGTATTGGAAGATGGTTTCGCGTGCCAGCCAAGCAAATGGGCCAATTCGGCTTGCTATGGCATCTTCGCAGACCCGTATTTTATGCAGCAATACCTTGACTTTATTTAAGTGGAGCCGCTTACTATTGGCCCAGTTTTGCTTTCTTTCTTGGTTGTGCTTCAGTTCATATAATTGGCATTCCCATGCGATTTCTCGAATAGTCAATTCATATTGATCGCCAAACACTGCCACAAGATATAACGTATTAATGCCTGCTTCCTTGGCAGCTTCTTGGATAAGCCACCAATTATTCTTTGCCTTTTCTATGATTTTGATGAGCTCTAGGCGCTTGCCGCCATGCCTTATAATCATGTCTTTTGCCAATTGCTCTGCCTCATTTTTATTGAACCTGGTAATACATTTTGAGATATCACTTAATCGGAATTGGCCTTTATGGTGTTTCATTAGTCTAATCACCTCATTTTCTATGATTCCCATTGCCATTTCCTCTGCGATTGGCTGTGTAAGTATGCCTATGGCGTTTAATCTTTCTTCAATTTCTGTTGGCTTTTCTATTGGCATTTCTCGGTAGCCAAGCGAGCCAACCATTTTGCGCACAAGTTCTTCGCTCATACTTTCTATATAATGGCGCGTTGAATCTTTACAACAAAAATGCCAAACAGTGCCAGCTAATAAGGTGGGCTTGGGTGGATGTTGAGGAAATGGCCTGAAAACAACAAAAACGCTATGGACATGACTTTTCTATTTTCATCAAATCTAGTTGGCCTAACATCAATACAGTAATTGCCAGGCCATGCCAATACCCTATAGCTTACAGATTGAAAAAATCGAAGTTCAAGATAGGGTTTGGCAGTTTGTTGGCAGAATAGACCGCCTTTTTATTGTGGACACGAGCCCGGGAAATCATCATTTTACTAGTGGAACCATAACCTATATATAAAGAAGATACGGGGCCCCATGTCCAATCGCAAAACGGCCTTGCCAGCCTAATAGGGCCTTATTTCGCTATCTCAATAGGTACTTTTGCCTATACTTTCGACGCCAATAAGGGCTAATCTAGTTCAATCTAGTGCCACGCATTTTATGGCAGTCGCGCAGGCCATTTTCGCTATCATTTCTGCCAACCCAATAACCAAGCCAGCCAACAATGCCAAAAAAATGCCAACCAGCCAATAGGCCTATATTTATTGAGTTGGCACAGCCTGTGTATCTGTCTCGGCATCTGGCATTACTGTTTCGGCAATTGGCTGTGCATCTGGCATAATTTGGCCATTTCTTGGCACTCTTCTTCGTGCTCTTTGGCATGGCAGCCTGCCAAATTCCTTGAGGCACTGCCAAAGCTCATTATATCGGCATTTATCACCCTTCATATGCCTGTTCAAATATACGCGCTGTACATTCTTGCCGCATACCTCGCATTCTACATCTTCTCTTTGGCGTTTATCATAGGCAGCCTTATCAAAGCTGGCGCGGTTCTTGTTTACTGCCATACTGCCATATTGGTCTAGGAAATACTGCTCGCGCTCCCGTAAATATGACCGTTCTACATTGGTATGCACCTCTAATAGGCTAATTGTTGGCAGTCCTTGTGCGAATAATAGGCTCAAATATGGCATTTTTCCGCTCTTGGCACAATGTCTGTGGCTGGCATAGCGCTTCCTTGGGTCTTTGCAGCTACTGCCAATGTACACGAGACTGCCATCCAACGACACCATTTTATAGACATATCCTTTTAACACATTCATTATATCTGCTGTAATATATATTAGATATTAAATTAACTGTATATAAATTCGACGCCAACCAAAAAAAATCAAGCTATGCGACCGCCATCACATGCTTAATTCCCGGCTAGAATCTCTTCCGCTTCCTTTTTTTGTGCCTCTATTTCAGCCCGCCTAATGCATTTCAACTGCCATCGGCTGCCAACTAGCTCAATATCCTTATTGACTTCCAATGTATATGAAAATGGCAATCGGCCCGCCTCTGTTCTCTCGCGCAACTTACTACCCTTAAACTTAATGCCAAATGCTGCATTCAGAATGCCATTTACTTTCTTGATTCTTGCGGCATTATCTTTGCACAATATGGCATTATCTTGCGCGAATTTCTCTACTTTTGCCTGCCAAGTACCCCGAGGAATATCGCCGCAGCGTGGTATATTGCCAGATAAATCGCAATCTAGCGAGCGCAACAATGCAATAGCCAGACCAGTCAAATAGGCTGCCGAGCTAGTTCCTGTGCCAGCGGCTAATAATGTGTCAATATCATTGGTATCATCGCCAAGCCCAGCAACCGCATCATATTTGCCACTAATACACATAACGCCAAGCTGGCTGCCTCTAAATGTCTCTTGCTCAATATATAGCAGATTATCAAGCATTAGCGCCATTTCTGGCCGTAAAGCTGTCTTTATTTCGGCCTTTGTCAAGTATTTATGTAACCCTTCTGGCACATGCGCCAAATACCTAATCTTATCAAATTTGGCCTTGGCATACTCTGTGTTTGGCGTGGCTATTATGCGTTCTATTTCCGCGTCTTTTGCCTTCACTAATGCGCCAATTAATGGCCGATGCCTGCCAGTAAATGCAAAATCAATATTGTAGCCATGTCTTGATAGTAAAACGACAATACATTGTAATAAAGTGGCTTGGCCGAACTCCCTGGCAGCCAAATTACTGGCAAATAGCCTAAGCAACCGCGGTATATGCGCGCTGGCCTCTTTGGCATTCGCAAATAGGTTATCGCATTCCGTGCGCATCAAAATGCCAATATGTGTTGACTTTTTGCGTGGAACTATATCAATATTAGTGGCGGCAATATGCAGCGTTTCCACTTGTCTTACTCTGCCAATTAATTGACATGCAGCGCTAGGCGTTATGAAATTGCTAATGAATACGGCAAATAGCTGCGTTTTTGTTGGGTCTTCAATTGATACGCCTGCCAATATCGTTGTATTGTATAGGAATGCCCGGTAATTGCTTACAACTACAGTTATATTACCTTGTTCATCTACCAGGCGCTTGCGTTCTTCTGCGGTTTCAGAGCTGGCAACGAAAATCTGGTCTGGCGGCACTCCTTTGCAGATTAGCCTATCGCGCGCATCATCAAGAATGGCCTTGCTATCAGAACACATAACAGCAGCCGCACCGCTCTCAATATGCCTAATAAATGCATCGGTTACCTGCGAAGTATGCGCATAAACCTTGGCAGTAATGCCAGTATGGCGATATTCATTTACGATAATCCTATATGTCAAATCTTGTCTAACCCGTGTAAAATACTTGATGGCGGCGCAAGTTAGATTGGCATCCATAATGATAATGGCGCGCGCTTTGGCAATAATATCGTTTAGCTTTTGTATTGCCGCGGCATACATATTGCCATTTGTCTTGTTTATTTGCTCTAGAATGCTCTCCATTTCATCAATAATTAGGACATTTGGCAAGAAATCTGGCTCAAGTCTGCCAAGTGCCTCAACCTGTATAATATGCTTGTTGGCATTCGCTTTGCTTAGCTTGCCATTTATGTCCAAATATGAAACTAGGCCCAAATCTTTGGCTTTCTCTGCAGTAAATGCCTTGCGGAAGCTTAGCATACATATTGATTGGCTGCCAGTTACATCAAGCAACTTCTTAAGCGCATATGTTTTGCCTGTGCCCATTGGCGAAGAAACAAACAACATATTAGCGCCCCTGGCATATTCGACTGCCAAATCATCTTCTATGTATTTCTTATTAATCCTAATGGTATTATCTGTGTCTTTGGCAGTATATATGTTGATTCCGCGCAAAATGGCGGCATGTTGTTGCTGGTAATTAGCAATATCAATTGTATGGCGGAGTGCTACGGGTTGCTTGCCTTTTCCATCTGGGTGGCCGCATCCTAGTTCATATCCGAATTTAGTGCGCCTAATGTAGTTTTGTGCGCCGCTTCTATGGTGTCTTGCGCAAATCGGGCATATAGCGCCATCTGCTCCGCGTAATCTGATATACCTATTGCATTGATTTTCTAGAGTAAAACCGCGCAATATCTCATGATTTAGCTCAATTAACTCGGCAAATTCGCCATTATGTTGCTGGCGGACTTGGTCTTGTTGTTGCTCTTTGCGCTTCTTGTATGGCATTACATGGGTAGGATTATGGCCACGCTGCAAATTGAATTCGTCGCGGATTTGGACTTCGAACTCGTCGATTTGCTTCAAAATGCGTTCTGGTTCTCCTTTTTTGCAACAGCCATAAGCTCTGAAGTTAACATGGGAATAGATAGCGCGGTCAATCATACTGGCAAACTTTGGCGCCACTGCATTAATTTTGCTATAAACTGCATCGCAAACCATTTTGGATTCATATGAGTCAAACATCCAGACATTAGTATAAATGATATGGTATGAGAACTTTGGCGGCAATCCTATGCTATTTTGGCTAACAGCCATCAAGTAATTATCATTAACTAGCCGGCAGCTATCAAGAACAGTTGGCTGCAAATCTTCTGGCTTTATCTTCTTTTTCTTGCTTCCATCTAGCGCAACAGCGAATTTGCCAAGGAATCTTTCGGCCAAAACTTCGCCAATTTCTGCAGTAAAATAGCCAACAAGCCCGCCAAAATGTTCGGCCAAAATATCTGATAATCTGGCTGGCGGTTTGCCTTCTGCTTTGTATTTATTGACTGCCAAGCGTACTAATTCCGGGTTATATTCCCGTTCAATATCAAATGCCAATCTAATGGGCTTTGTCTTATCATAATTCTCATGAAGCATATTTGGCAATAGTGGTATTATGGCAGGCAAATCGAAGCTGACATGATGGCGGTGAGGGTATTCGCATTGATATACGTATTTAGCGGCATGGTTAATATCTGCAACCTTTGTACCAACACAGAAATTAGGGTCTACTGCCTTAAGCGCATCTATATAGCCTTCATTACTGGGGCTGTATTCTTTGGCGTTGAAAGTATAGGCAAAAATATCCATTGGTTTAGGGGGTGGGTATATTATGTGGCGGGTCGAAAGTCTAAAGCAAAAATATTATATGCCCTATTATATACAAGATGTCTACAAATACTGAGGCCGCCAAACCAAAGGGCCGCAAGCGATTAACAGAAGAAGAACGAGCTGCCAAAGCCGCAGCAGCCGAGGAAAAGAAGCGAATTGCCGAGGAAAAGAAGGCCGCCAAGTTAGCTGCCGCAGAATCAAAACGCGTATTGAAGGCTGCAATTGATGACCTAAAGCGCCAACAGGCTGAGCTTCGCGCAATGGCATTGGCAGAGGAAAATGCACAAAAATGCGAGCTAATCCGCCAATATGCTGCCCGTATGCGAATCTTGAACGAAAAGAAGAAGAACGCCATTAGCCTGCGCCAATCTGCCATATTTGATAAGCCTGTCCATGTTAGGCGTGGCGTTGAATACCAAAATGTTGGCGGTGCGCTAAGAAGTCCGCCAGGCAATGATATCATTTATGAAGAGGCTGAGGGCATGCAGCGCGCTAATTCTGAAGAATCTGGCAGCGAAACCGACAGCGAACGCGAAGAAAGTGGGGAATTAGAAGAAGTCGATTGGGATGAAATTGAATTGCCTGTGCCAAATTAGTCGCGCCTATAATATACCATAATGCCAATCAATAAGAAATTTGGCACAGACTGGCAAGATGCCATCAATAAAGTTGAACCGCCTGTGCCTTCTCCAGATGGAAAATACGCACCAAAATGGGCTTGGCGCTTAATTATAGTGGGCGGATCGGGCGTGGGCAAGACCTTTTCATTATTGAGCATGCTAATGGGTGAAGACCCAGATTGCCACGTCGCATTTGACCAAATCCATATTTGTACAAAGAACTTTGACGAACCAGCCTATAAGATTCTAATTAATGGCATTAAGAAAAGCGAGGACTGGCTACGCCAACAAATTGCAGCGCGTAGAATGAAAACCCGTGGCGTTAATTTGCAAATCGGTCATTATTACACAGACCCTATGGAGCTAATGGGCTTAATTGATAGTATGGACGATACTACCCGCAAAATATTCGTTTTTGATGACATGGAATTGAATCAGAGTGGCGCGGCAGGCAAGATAATGGAGGAGTTCTTTCAAAGATGCAGAAAGAAGAACGCCAGCGTTGTATTCATAGCGCAGACCTATTATGGAACCAATAAATTCATTCGGCGCAACGCAAATTATAAGTTCATCTTTAAGCCGAATGGCAAGCGCGAAATCGATTGCCTGGCAGCCGATATATCAACAGATGGCGATTATTTCCGCAAAGTAGCCGAAAAAATATGGGCCAAGGAACGCGGATGGGTTCAAATTCTGCCAAGTGGTGAATTGCGCGAAGGATTCTACCCAATTAGCGATGATGAAGATGATGGCAGCGAAGATAGCGCCGATAGCGATAATGTTGACAATTTATAGGCTGGCGGCTTATTTTTTTGGCCTGTTTTGATTATTTGGCGCTTAATATATAGACTACAATGAGCGGTGGAGCATACTATGGCGGAGTCGCGTGGGTGGATGAGACAACGGAATTAGATGACAGATACATCCAGAAAGCCGTTTTAACATTGCCAGGCGATATAATTACGCTCAATAATACAACACAAGAACCAGAAAGCCTACCAGCCGGGCCAGATGGCTGGGTCTTATCTGCAGATAGCAGCAACCAATTTGGCTTGGCTTGGATAGCACCACCAGGCGGCGAAGATATACAGGCTGGCACAAGCGGCGCAGAAACTGGCGCAAGTGGCCTCACAATTACTACACCGGCAGCCAATACAACCACGTTGGCGCTAGCAAACTCTGGAGTAGTAGCTGGCACATATGGTAGCGCTACATCCGTCCCCGTTACTACATTTGATGCCCGTGGCCGCGCAACTAGCGTAGTTAATACGCCAATTACTGTAAGCTCTCTCGGCTCTATTCCAATTCGCAACATTAAAGTAGGAGATAATAGCGTAGTTGGCGCCCAAGATTCTGCGGCCCTAGGAGATTCTGCCATTACTGCAAGTTTTGGCGTAGCAGTTGGCTCAGGAGCCCAAGCAAATGCCAACTCAATGACCGTTGCCGGTTATGGCGCCGGTAATGCCAGCCCAAACACTGCGACAGCTTCAACCATTTACGGAGCCCAAGCACAAACATTAGGCAGCCAACAAACAGCAATCGGCTCAAATGCCATTGTAAACAGCGTTAGCGGCCAAGGTATTGCCATTGGAGCTGGCGCAACCTCTGGAAATGCCACAATTACTTTGGGTTCTGTCTCTAATGCTTCTCGCTGCACGACTGGCGGCCTTTTAACCCTTATACAAGCTGACGATTCTACAGCATTCGGCTATAATATCAAAACCGGGCCCAGTTCATTGAGAAGCGTATTATATGGCCGTAATATTGGTAGTATTAGCTTAAACGGCATTAACAATTTGATTATAGGCAGCCAAGTAGCCCAAAGCGTTTTAACAACGGGCTCAGGGAACATTTTGATAGGGAGTAACGTGGCGGTTTCTGCCTCTGGCCTTAATTCTGCAATCGTGCTTGGCTCGGATGTCATTGGAATCCAATCAAATTCAATCGGAATCGGCTATAGCGTGGCATGTTTGGCCACATTTTCAATTGCTGTCGGCCTTTCTGCCAATGTATCAAGCACTGCGACATTTGGTATTAGTATTGGTCGCGTTGCGCAATGCGGCGCCAGTTCTACAACGGCAATTGCGTTGGGAGATGCAGCAATAAGCAATAACCAGGCCACCATAGCATTTGGCCAAAGCGCATCAGCAACCGGCCAATTTTCATCAGCATTTGGCAGTAATGTAAGCTGTTCGGCTGCCAGAACATTAG
>JACCDR012133563.1_pt1 | contig 10236 bp, 15 predicted proteins | sample 7446431 | NCBI WGS metagenome assembly JACCDR01 (sample SAMN15323443, study PRJNA562643) | freshwater metagenome | isolation source: river surface water | place: USA:Blue River Watershed | collected 2017-08-17 | reverse complement strand
GGGCCTTGATTTCCGCGTACTGAGGATGCGTCTTGTTGCCATTGAGCGGGTGAGAGCGGTCCTTCATGGCGTCCGCGCGAATCTGCGCGATTTCGGAGCGAGCCTCTGACGGAGACAGCACGGAATCAGCGGTTGTGGATTTGCCGGTAACGAGACCGTCCTCCTGCATGGATTCACTTGCACGGATCGCGAACTTGATGAAGTCCGGGTCATTGCCGTACTTCTCCATCAAGCCTTCGGCCTTCTCGCCAGCCACTGTCCTAACAAATTGATTCGCCTTGGTCAATTTGGGACCAAAAGCCTGCCCCAGCTCCTGCTTAAGTTCGCCGATGACTTTTTCCTGCGTCTGCGCGTGCTTCTGCTGATAGCTGCCAAATTCACCGCCAACCTGCGCGCGATACTTGGCAAGAAGGCCCTGCGTCTGCGCCTGCGTAAGGCCCAGCTTGTGCATCTCGCCTACAAAAGTCTTCTCCTGCTCGTAGTTATACGGGACTTCCTCCGGCAGCTTTGGAATCGAGTCTAGGTTGTAGCCGTCTGGCTTCTCAGGACGCCCCAGCCGGTTCCAGACGCGATCCCAGTCTTCCGGCTTTGCGTCTTTGCCCGGCAGAGGCAGCTTTTCCGCGCCAATCATCTTTTGCTGATGAACCACTGTGCGGAAAACGGAGTTCAGGTCTTTGAACGACAGGCTCTTTGAATCGCGGATGTCTTCCGGCAAGTTTTTCTGCCAGCCTTCGGCAAATGTACCGTCCGGCTTGACCCAAAATTCGCCGGACTCAGTCGTTGCGGGTTTTGCACTGGCTTGCGCCTGTACGTTACTAGAAGCATTCGCGAGCAGGTTGCCGCTCTGCGCTGCTGAATTGCTGTTCGTGCTGGCCTCAGTTGTCCCGCTAGGGGCTTCGGCGGTTGTGGTTGATTCCATAGACTAAATTATCGGTTGATCCATCCCTTGTGCATGTTGGCCCATTCTTCGGGCTTGTACGTGCGATACCATTCAACCACCGCAGGCGTCTTAGTGCCTAGCATCGGGTCAATCGGTGGCATCGGCGGTACATCGCCTTGGAAACTCACGTATCCGGCTTCCGTCACGGTATCCTCAGGCGACGGGATAGCCACCGGCTGCGCAGACTCAGCCGCAGGCGCGCAAAGCCCCTTCCAAAACTTGCCCACGACAATCGCTAGCCGCTTGTGCTCAGGCCGCAGCCGCACCTTGCCCTCAACAACGTCCGCAACCGCCACACCATCGCGCAAAATTACCTGCGCCGCCTCATCGTATCGCATCTCAGCACTCATCGCGCCTCCTCCCCGTTCGGGTCACTCGCAAGCAACTTGTCGATGTAACTCAGCACGTGCTTTGCACCATCCGCTAAAATAGCGTCTTCCGTGCGCGTGCCCCTCGCAAAAGACGGCTCAGCGTATCCGAAAAACTCCTTCAAGTGCTTGAGGGTAGCCTCCCCCTCCTTAGACGAAAAAGTCAGCCGTGCATCAATCACGCGCTGCTTGAATTCCATGTTTACCTTGTCGCCTTCCGGCGGGGTATTTTTGCCCATATCGCAATGAATAGGCACTGGCCTCCGCCTGTCAACCGATTATTGCACCTGTGCAGCCGCGCGAAAAAGGTTGTCCATCTGCTCGGGGCTAAACCCAAGGATGCCGCCTAGCTGTATGGTTGCCGGATCGTCGCGGTGGATGTGGTTTGAGTATTCCCAGCGCGCCTTAATTTCTTGTCGCACCTGCTCACTCGGCATCGGCGCAGTGTTAATGAAAGTCAGCACGTCGTCTGGGTTAATCTTTTGCCGAATAAGAATAACTCGGCACTGTGCATTCGTGATAGACGCGGGCACAGGCTCAGGCTGCACGGGCGGTGGCGGCGGAGCCCAGCCTGCGGCGTTGGGGGCTTCAGTTTTCGGCAGAGGATAGCCCCGCCCGCCGGCGAAGTCCTCTGGCTTCGCGTCGATGCCTTGGGCGCGAAAGCTGGCGGCCCATGCGGTGGCGAGCCATGCGATCATGTTGCCGTAGCCGTGCAGTTCTCCGGCGCGCAGCACGTCAGCGACCGCGCTGCGTTCAGCGGACGAAATTTGCGCTCCAAGCTGTGAGAGCACGCCGTCGATTAGTTTTCTGTTGTCCATGATTTTAGTGGTTTCGAGAGCAGCCCCCCAACCAGTCGATACAGAGAACGCACGGGGCCGGGCGCGTTCTTCGGATATGGCTTCAACGCTCAACATCGGGGGCGGTTCGCCGTGCGTCCCTGATCTCCGCGATCTCGGCTGCTTCCCACGCCGAAAACTCAGAGACCGTCATGGCCTCCCATCCATTTGGCACGGGCGTGCCTTCGGCTACTTCGGCACATGTTGCCAGCGTCTTTGGGTCAGGGTGTTTGAGGACGTGCAGGATCATGGCGTGTAATACACCTCCATAAACTTAAGGTGTGATGTGCGATCAGCTCCCGCCTGCTTGTAATGCTGATACTGCGCGCCCATCGATGCCGTGGGTATGTTTGTCGAAATAGATGCAACTTCTACATCATCAATAAAGAATTTTGCACTCGTTGAGTTTCCTTCCACTCGAAGATTATACCATGTGTTGGCAGCCACTGTTATTCCGGTATCTTGCGTTGTCTCAGATGACAATTTGCTACGTGCCAGCCACTTGCCTCCGTTGAGGTTGTAGTTATACATCAGGATCATGTATTGGCTTGGAAGCCATGAGCCACCACCGAAAAACCCAAAAACGAGGTCATAGTTGTTGGTCGCGTCTCCGAGGGTTGTGGGGGTTTTTATGCGAGTTTTATGCCCAAGAATTTGCGGGCTTATAAAATTGGAAAATGAGAAATCACTTTCACCCCACCCGCTGAACGGCCTAACTTTCGCTTCATTAGTTGGCGGTGTAAAATTAAGCCCGGCAAAACCGTACGCCGAACTCATAATATTGTAAGCAAAACCCGCTCCATTTGATTGGTACCCAAATATTCTGGTAAACTCTTGAAGCATTCTTATCGTAGTGCTGCTTCCGCCAGATGGCGTTGCCCAAGTTCCATCACCTCTCCAAAAAGTAGTAGCCGAAGCCCCTGTTCCGCTGTTTAGATTTGCCACAGGCAGGTTACCAGTGACTCCAGTGGATAGCGGCAACCCTGTTGCATTTGTAAGAACGAGCGCCGATGGAGTACCAAGCGCGGGCGTTACAAGCGTGGGAGATGTAGCTAATACGACATTACCGCTGCCAGTTGTTGCCTTCCCCTGAATGGTCGAAGAGCTAGTCCATTCCGCAATCTGGCCGCTGGTTGGTGTTCCTGCGCTGGAGACATTGCCGCCGCTCGCCGGTGCAGCCCAGCTTCCGTCAGCCCTCAAAAAGTTAGTGGTGCCTCCGCCCAGCTTAGGCAAAAGTCCATGCCTGCCCGTCGTTGCATCTAAGTCGGTGTTGTCGTCCGGCGTCGCAAGGTCGTCTAGCTTGATGGCATCGCTTCCGCCGCTTTGATGCGTGCTCGCATGAGCCGTCGGTGTTCGCGCATTGCTCAAACGCGAATCATCGCCAGCCGCAACCGTGCCCGCTGTAGTGCCTACGTTTAGCGTGGAAGAATTGCCAAGCCCAAGAGCTGACCTGGCTGCCGCTTGCGTAGCCGCCTCCGTGATGCTGTAACCCAGCGCAGTCCCGCCTTGGTCCACATGCACCAAGATCATGCCTTGGGTCGCGTGCGACCGCGCAACGTGGCCAATCCTTATAACCCGCGACCCTGATGCAGTCGGGGCCGTTGCCGTCAGTTCCCCCGCCGTCGCATCGCTCAAATAAAGCACCGCGCCCTCTGCGAAGGATGAAGTATCCAGCCCGCGAACAAGCCCCGACGTAGTCGCAAATCCATCCGCAGTGTTGGCAATCGATGGATCGCTCGTGACGAGCCCAATTGTCGCGTTAGACGTAGCCGCCGCATCCGCCTTCGCGAGTGCCAGCGTAGGGCGATTGCCAGTAGCCCCGCTAATGTAAACCGCCTTGCCATTAAGCAGCGCCGATCCAGTAGAATTCCGCCCGCGCACGACCTGCTCTTGGCCAATCTGGATGACGACGCCATCCAGCGCCACAAATTCTAGGCACTTGTCCGTGTCATTCCACCGCAAACGCCCCGTGACATCGGATGACGTGGCCGCCGTGTTGAAGTCGATGTAATCTGGCGACAGCGCCAACTTCCCGGCCAAATCTGTCGTCAGGTTCGTGACCTGACTTTGCGCAACCGTAATCGGGTCTGAGCCAGCTACGCCGTGAGAACTTGCATGAGCCGACGGCGCAAAGGTTGACGGCTTGCTCGTGATATTCGTCCACGCCAGCGTATCTTGAAAATATGCCTCGGTCGCATCGGCCAGATAAACCCAATTCGTCCCGTCAGACCGATACAGGCCCGCAGGCTTGCGGTTCACAAAGTACACGCCCTGAGCCGCTACGCACACATACGTCTGCCCGCTAACCGTGCTCGCCGTCGGAAGCGCCGCAAAATTAGCCACCTCTGGATATTGCGCAAAGTCCGCAATCGCCTCTTTTAGCGCCTGATATGTCGTCTTATAGCTGACGCCAGATCGCACCACGTACACGAGATCGCTATCCGCTGGAGCGGACGGTAAAGAACTCAGCGCGCTTAATTTTGAGTCAGCCATTAGAGTATTAGTTTATCGCCACTTTCCAACAGGAAGAAATCGCCGCTTTCCAGCAGCAAGAAGCTGTTCGCCGGCGGAGGCCCACCGCCACCCGGCTTAAAGTCCTCCATTCCGACACCAATTCCGATAGCGATTGCGAGCGGCATAGCGTTATCTCCGCATCAATCTACGCGCAGCCATAGCCCCACAATGCTGCTTGCCGTTGTTCCCGTGCTCAAAATCCGCCGCGTGCGTATCGGATGAATCACGCCAGCCGCCAGATTGGCAAAAGTCGTCGCTGTGCCATTCGCATCATGCACGACCAAATCCCCCGTCACGCCAACGTAAACGCCATCCGTGAACCCCTCGCTCAAGTTGGTTGAATCGCTGGGCGTAATCGCCCGGTAAGTGTACGCTGAGAGCTTCATAAATTAAGCTGCGCCTCCCTCAACCATCTTCAGCGCCTCAGGTGGCAGCTTCCCCACGGCACTAGCCGCCGTCTCGGCATTTTGCAGCGCCATTGCTTGCTGCTGCGCCTGCGCACGGGCCTGCGCACGCTCTTCCGCCTCGGCCTCGCTGTACGTCCAATCCATCGGCAGGCCCATATTGTACGCCAGATCGCGGATCGTCTTGCTGGCATTCACCGTATCGCTGAAAGCCGACGCAAACTCAGGGTTCACCTGCATGATAGGCGTAATCGCCTCCACAAACTGGAAGAAGCTCCGCGCCTTAAGCGCCTCACTCGCCAGCGCGATCTTGCTCAGATAGGTCACGTCATAGCTGGCATCTTGCAGCAACTCCTCCGGTGGCGGCGGGAACGCCCCACGCCTCGCCAAAATGCCAAACGCACGATTAATTATAGGCCCGAATATTTCCGCCTGCAAATTGGCCCACGTCGGCGCGAACTGGTTCAGCTTCTCCTCAACGCGCTGCAACACCTCAGTCGCCGTCATCGTCTCATCACGCTGCGCCAGCATGTTGAACAGGTCCAAAAAGAACGCATTGTTGATCATGCTGCGCTCATCTTGCAAAAGCTCCAGCCCCACCGGCAGATTGCTCTCGATCTGGATAGGCTCAGGCTTAGCCCCGCCCACCGTATTCGCACGCCAGTAATTCAGCCTATTCGGCGCACTGCTGAACTTGAAATTGGTTACGCCATCATCCGGGATAAGCCACGCCGGGCTCACCATCTTCTCGCCCGCAACAAGAATCGTCTGCTTCATCTTGTTTACGCTGCGAATCTCCGGCAGCACATCCATGCCAGGCGAATGCCCGTAAACCTCTTCCGGGTTCTTGTTAAAGCGCCCCACGAAATACGGGAACTCCTCGTAACCGCCCTCTGACACGCAGTGCTTGTTCTTCACGTCGATGTACTCGCTCGCGAAGGGCATGTTCAGTTTGTCGATTTTCTCCGCATCGTATTCCGCCCTCGGGTACACGCAGTGCAGAAACTCAAGCTGCTCATCGCATTTGCGCTCATCCTTCGCCATTTCCACGACTTTAGCGTGCAATTTGCCCTCGCCCCATTTCTGCATGGCCTGCCTAGGCGTGAACTTAAACGAGCGATAAATCGTGTCTACGATCCCGTCCGAATTGTTCGCTACCACGTACGAACCAAACGCGAACGTCTGGAAATTCAGCACCTCACGCCCGCCCTCCTCCAAGTAAATGCACATCGAAGGCATCGACACAAAATCCTGCAACCCCTCATAAATAGCCCTCGGAAAAGAGGAACTCATGATGTGCCCTAGCAAAATCTCCGTCACGTGGTTAAACCACCGCTTAACCTCGTCATTCTTCGCCAACTCGCGGTTGCGCGGCCTCATCGAGAACCACTGATGCCCCTGCACCGTGTACGAGTATATGCCGCTCGCGCAGAACTGCGCCGCCCTCTGCCCCGTCGTGTCGTAAATGTGCTGCGTGTTCTGCGTGCCCGGCGCGTCCTTCGTCAGGATGCTTTTGCGCGGGGAAACATACGTCGCAACATCGTCCGCGTACGTGTCCCAGTTCGCCCGCTCGCCAACCCACTTCTTCCAGCGTTTAATGTGCGCTTCCGGTGCCATGCCGCGCTTGCGCATAGGCTTATCACCGCGCTCAGCACTACCACCCTCCGCCTTGCTGTCGTTGTCAGTTGGCATTTAAAGTATTAGAAATTAAGCACCGCCCAGTACTGTAGCATTAGCACCGCTTCCGCTCTTGGCCGATCCCTGCGCAGCCATTGCGCGATCTGCGTATTCAAATCCAGCCGCCAAGATCGTAGCCTTGCGCCCCTTGCGCATCCGCTCCTGCCGCAAAGCATCTTCGCGCGCCTGACGCACGCTAGCGTCATTCGTCGTCGGAGGCGGTGGCGTTGACCTCACCGGAGGCGGCGCAGGCTGCCCACCGCCCCCGCCATACTGGCGTTGCCACGTAAAACTGTGCGCACTCGCCTGCTGCTGTTGCTGCCTAAATTGATTGGTATTTTCGGGCTTTGACATGACGCATCCGCCAAGCACGCCCGACACTCAGCGCACGCAAATTGCGCCCATCGCCATCACTTGGCAAGAAATCTTTGCACCCGCTCAAACGGAATTTTGCGCAGCTCGCCGTCCGAGCGATAGAATATCACGTTCGGCAGCTCATACGGTAGCAACGCCATAGCCGCGTCAATGTCGCCAGCCGCCAAGAACAGGAACCACGCGTCCTGCTCCTCCCTCGGCCACGTCTTGTGCACGTCCATCAACTCAAACCCCTCGGCATCGCTGCGCACCGCCCGCCCCATCGCAAAAAAGCTCGGCGCGCTCAGCACGTAGCCATGCCCGCACGTCGCATACGCCACCAGCCACCGCTCAAATGACGGCGTCCACCGATCGCAAAACTCACCTGCCTGCTCAAACGGTGTCATCGCGCTTCGATAAGTTGCGCTCATAATCCGCAATAGTGCTCGTCAACAGGTTTGCTCCAAACGCCTCAAGCGCCGCGCCGCGCATGGACGCCGACGGGATGCCGTGCCACTCCCACACGTGCCCATCACTGGATTTCGCGCTCATGCGCACGACCTCAGCGTGAGCCACATCTGACCACGCACGCTCAATGGTTATTTCGCCCATACATGCTCCTCCTTGGCCGCATCAACTGCCAAGCGCATAAAATCATCTACAGGCGATCCTATCGGCGCTGAAAAGCGCTCGATGCGCCCATCTGTAAGCAGCTCAAAGTGCATCAATTCTCCGCTCGCCGTAGCCCGCACGTATTCTGCGCGCGTTGCAGAACGAATGGCTCTTAAAAAATCCGTTGTTATTTTGCTCATTTGGTCACGAGGTCGAATTCCGTATCTTTGGCCTGCACCCCGGCAAACCAGAGCTTTTCGCCGTTCCGCAGATAGTGCGCCCGCACATAAACGCCACCCTGCTCGTGCAGCAAGTCCACCCACTGCGGCCCTTGCACAACGCTCCACCACAACTCTCGTCCGTCATGCGGCCCGCCTACGCAGGTCACCGAAATAAATCCACTGTTGTCGCCCATGCCCGCACCCTAGTCCGCCCACGCTGCACGTTGCAAGCTCATCTCGCGCTTACGCTGCGCCGCGTCTCGGCCTAGCGGGTCGTAATCGCCATCCGCCGCCATCTCAGGCCGCCCAGCACTCAGCGCACTCACGCTTAGCGCCTGATCCCTGACAAGCCCCATCTCCACGGCAACCGCCATGTACCGGAACGCATCCGCGAAGTGCGACGCCCAATTGTGCAGCGGTTTCTCGCGATATACGCCACGCTCCTCCAGATACTCCTTCGTGTACGCCTCAAGCGCCGCCACAAGCCCCTGCGCCTTGCGCGAATCAAATACGCACCTCGCCAGCACCTTGCGCGCCGCCTCGATGCCAGCCGCAATCGCCGTCATCGGCACCGGCTCAAAAAGTACGCCCATCTTGCGCGCCGCCTCAAACGCTGTGATTCCCGTCTGAAAGTCGCGCTTGTTGCCATCGTGAGGCATGAAGTGCCCGCCGTACTTGTAGCCATTCGACCTCGCACGCTCGCGCAACAGTTCGATGTAGTACGCAAGCCCCTCGTCCTTGCCCTCGAATGCGTCGATAACCTTGATCTCTCGCCCGTCGAACTGCACGAACACAATCGCCGTGCAGTCGTCAACGCCAAGGTCCCAAAAGGTCCACACGCTAGCGCCCGCCTCAGCCGGGATCGCCATCAATCGCCCGCTAGCCCGCATCTGCATCATCTCGCGCGCGTAGTACGCACCAGGTACAGGCGCATCAAAGTTCACCTCAAACTCGCGCTGATACTGCTCCTCAGTCATCGACTTGCGCGCATTTTGCAGCTCTTCACCGCTAATCACGCCCGTCATCGACGCCTTCAGAACGAGCGAAAACCACTCAGGGTCATTCTTTGCCTGCTGGTGTATCTGGAAAAAAGCATCTTTGCCCTTCGGCGTGCCGATGAACGTGGCCCACCCGCCACGATCTGCCAGCGCCGGGCGAATAACCTCTGGCCACGCGCGCGGGCTCATGTCGGCAGGCTCATCAAGAACCGCGCCGTCCAAGTAAATGCCGCGCATGCGGTCGTAGTTGTCAGCGCCATACAAGCGAATCCGCGCGCCATTGTGCGGGAACTCCACATAAAGCTCGCTCTCGCTCACCTTCAAATCCGGGAACGCGCCCGCGTATTGGCGCAGGTACGACCAAACAATGTCTTTAGCCTGCGCGTAGTACGGCGCGATATACGCATAGCGCGGCTCTTTGCGCTGCTGCAAGATCGCCCGCTTGATCATGTCATTCAACGTGCCAACGGTCTTGCCGTAGCGTCGATGCGCCACGACGCACGCCCACCTCTGCGCTCGCTCATGATACGGCATGAACGACGCGCGAGGCGCGTACGGTATCACGACGTTGCGGGGGGTTGCCACGTGACAGTGATCGGGCCGCCGTCTTTGCCGCTCAATTCAACCGCTTGAGAGGGTTTGCCGTAGGCGTACGCGGAGAGAAGTTCGGAGGCTTTCATCGCGTTGGGGCCGTCATTCTCAAGTTCGCGCTGCCAGTAATCGACGACCTTTTCATCTACTAATTTTCGGCAGCGAACGCGAAATTCGTCGGCTGCTTTGGGGCGGCCACTTATATTTCCGCTCTGACCTTTGACGAATGGCATGATTTCTTGATGCGTATTGATAGCAATTGTGTCAAGAAAATGGGCGATTGATGCCTGACAGGTATCACAGGAATTTCATGCCTGCGATTTGAGTTACACGTTTCTTTTTGTGCTGGAATGGTTTAACGTGGAACTGGCGTTGAGATTCTTCGAGGTGGCGAAGTGCTTTGGCCATTTCTGGGCTAATGCAGCAAACGTGATGTCTATTGTGGCAAGAGTGGCAGAGGGTTTCTAGGTCGCTGAGTTTTGTCATGAGGAGCGACTTGCGATAGAAGCGGTGATGTATTTCAAGGTCTAGGCGTGAATCGCAGCGTTCACAGCGTGGAGTTTGTAATCGCTTGAGATAGCGCAAGTTCTTCCAGTGGTCGGATTTTAGGTAATCGCTGTGCTTCATGGGATGAATGTAGTTTGCATGTAAAAGCTTGCAAGGCGAACCGAAGGTGGGAAGTGCTAAAATTGCCCGAAGACGGCGACTGCAACGCCGCGAG
>JACCDR012192129.1_pt1 | contig 10237 bp, 13 predicted proteins | sample 7446431 | NCBI WGS metagenome assembly JACCDR01 (sample SAMN15323443, study PRJNA562643) | freshwater metagenome | isolation source: river surface water | place: USA:Blue River Watershed | collected 2017-08-17 | reverse complement strand
TGGCCAGTTGATCGGACGTAAGCGCATCGTCGCAATTACTGGAACAGCCAACCTGTCTGCTGCAGATTCTGGTGGAATCTACACCAACGAAGGCGACACCGACGGTACGACCATGAACCTGCCTGACAATCCTACATACGGTCAGGAGTTCGAGTTCGTCATCATCGCAGCCTTCACCATGACCATCAACGCAGCAACCGGAGAGTCTATTCAGGACGCTGGCTCCAACGTGGCGTCCCGCGCATCCAGCACGGTAGGATCTACGATCCGTCTAGTCGCTGTCACTAGCGGCTCTGGCGCAGTATGGCAGGTAATGTCGAAGACTGGAACCTGGGCATAAGGTGCTGACGTTCGTCATTCCGGTTCGTCACCACGAGAACTCTCGCGATTGGGATCTAACCAAGAATCTGTTGCTACAGACTGCCTGCTCTGTTGCGAATCAAAGAAGCTTCCACTGGCGCGGAATCGTAGTTGCGAATCGTGATTCGCAGATCCCAATCCTTCCGGCTGGCTTCAGGCTGGTCTCGGTAGACTTTCCTCCGAACCCGATTCACGAAATCCGCGAGCATGATCACGAACATGCGATGGATGTCTTCCGCCTAGACAAGGGAAGGCGTGTTCTTGCTGGCATGCGTGAAGCTAATGCTAAAGGGCACATTATGATCCTTGACGATGATGATCTGGTTAGCAATCGTCTGGCTGAGCATGCGTCAGCGTACCATCAGAGCAACGGATGGGTCATCCGGTCGGGCTATGCCTGGAACGGTCGCATTCTCGCCAGGATGCCCGTATTCAACGGCTCCTGCGGTTCCTGTAACATCGTGAAGGCCTCTCTGTACGATCTCAGCAGAGACGATCCTGAGTACTTGAGGCATGTCTACGGAAGCCATGCTCCGCAGGTCGATATGTTCGGGCTGGAGAATCTGCCATTCGCTGGAGCGATCTATAGGGTCGGACACATGAATTCCCACAGTGCGAACCGCATCCCAGAAGGATCCACGCCTGTCAAGTGGAATCAACGAATCGTCAGGGAATTCGGGCTAATGCGGTGATAGACTCAGACTTGGCAAACACGCTGGATCATGCTAGGATCTAGCAAGGAGATAGGGCCATGCCTATTAGCGGAGTAGCGTACGTCGCAGACGGAAACCCGGTGCTGTTGAGCGTCCGCATCCCAGCGGGCGGATTCAAGTCCTATGACTTCAAGGCAAATTCTCAGAACGCAGCTTCGTTCTACATCGGCGGCTCTGACGTTGCTGCTGACGGATCGAATGCGTACGTTGAGCTTGAAGCTGGAAAGTCCTGGGGCAAGGTAGCCGAAGAGGGAGATCAGGTCTTCCTCAACTCCGACGAGTTGTACGTAGTCGGAACCGCAAGTGACATCCTCCACGTTGTCACGGAGAGGTAATACGTTCGTTCCCACGTTCAAGGCCGTAGGTCTGTCCAAAGGGAGATCGAATGAAGCCTAAGACGCTTCTGCTAGATATCGAGACTCAGCCAGACCTCGTGTACGTTTGGGGCGTGTACGAGCAGAATGCAATTTCAGTCCTAGAGCACTGGCAGATTCTCAGCTATGCAGCGCAGTGGCTAGGTGTAGGAAAGCCGTGGGTGAAAGCGCTGCCAGACTACAAGGGATACAAGAAGGGCGGCAGCGATAAGAAGCTCGTGCAGGATCTGTGGCAGTTGATGAACGAAGCGGACATCATCATCGCGCACAACGGAAAGCAATTCGACATGAGGAAGATCAACGCACGATTCATCTTCCACGGTCTCACTCCTCCCGCTCCGTACAAGATCATCGACACGAGGCTTGAAGTCGCCAAGGTCGCAGGCTTCTCTTCAAACAAGCTCGACTGGCTCTGTCAGCAGCTTGAGATCGGAAAGAAGATCGAGCACGAAGGATTTCCGATGTGGTACGGCTGCATGCACGGAGACATGGCAGCTTGGGCGAAGATGAAGAAGTACAACAAGCACGACATTGAGCTTCTTCGTGAACTGTACATTCTGATCGCTCCGTGGATCCGCCAGCCGAACGCAAACATCTTTGACCCCACCGAGGCGCGCTGCACGAATCCAGCATGCGGATCCCAGGATCTGCAGAAGCGCGGAATCCACCGGGCACGTACTCGCGTCTATCAGCGTTGGTCCTGCAACAAGTGCGGAGCTTGGTCTCGCTCTCGCAGCAACGAAAAGGGCGTTGTTGCCAAGATGGTCAGTCTGGCTAACGCGCACGATGCGTAATGACTCTCAAGAAGCTAGTCTTGGACAAGAAGTGGCCACGAGAGTGGATGCTGACTTTCCCGAACGGCTATCGCGTAGAGTGCAGAGTAGTTTCTAGGAGTCACATCGACAAGTTGAACCTGAGGGCGGGCGGCGCTGGTGGATTGAAAGCTGACGCCCTCTCGTTCACCTTCGGTGATAAGGTCTTGACACGGTTTCTTCCTGAAAAGACTGGTAGGGTATACTTTTCAGAGGACATGAGTGCCGACGAGTTTTTGCACATCTACTTCCACGAAGCGCATCACCAGTTCATAGAGTGGACTGGAGAGATGCATCACAAGCTGCTGGAGATCCTGGGCAAGTGATAGCCTGAGTTTGGTAGGAGCCTATGGCAGATCTAGCCAAGATGAAAGCGGAGGCGTCCAGGCAGGGAGCTACAGCGCCCGCAGACTATCCTGGCGGTCCAGATCAGTGGGTTCAGGACTGGTACAACAACGCAGTCGCCGCTGGATCGATTCAAGAGTCAAGGCCTGGAGACACTCAAGCCGAAGAAGGTGGAACGATCCATGACTACAGTGGCGCTACGTCTTCGAACGAGTGGCTAGGCAAGCGCAAGCCGACAGTCGCAGAGCTTCGTAAGTGGGCGAACGAGACCGGACGCTCAGAGGACTACAAGCGATTCCCAGACGCTGCAGTCTCTGGATGGATCGACAGGAATTGGGACGTTGCGGCTGGCTCCTTCAAGAACGACTACGGAGACCTCGTTGACAAGCCTGACGAGCGTGGACCAAACACTCCTCCAGGCTTCAACGGAACCGGTGACCGTGGAGGATGGGATCTTCCAGGCCAGGGTGGTCCAGGCGGCGGTGGCGGTGGCGGGCGTCCAGGCGGCGGTGGAGTCAGTCAGCCTACCACTCCTCCACCACCGGCGACGTTTGGATCGCAGCTTGGATATACCGGAAATCCTCTGACAGACATGTTGCTCTATCAGTTCAACACCGGTACGCAGATGTCCGACCCTTCGAAGATCAACATGTTCAACATGGGTGAGAACAGGCAAGAGGGAGGAACTGGAGCGGATGCGGATTCGCAGAAGCGAACCGGCCAGCTTCTTCAGGGAGGCGGTCTCTGGTGGGCGAACGATCAGGCTGCATTCGGTGGGTTCCGCGCAGACCAGAAGAACGCGAATGCAGCAGGAGCGAATCCGCTTGAGGCCCCAGCACCGAAGGCGGCAGAAGCTCAGGTTCCTACCGGCTCGACTGGTAGCCAGCCTGGACTCATGGACCTAAATGCTCCCAACAACGCCAAGGAGCAGGGTGGATTTACTGGCGGCATGAATGGTATGTTGATGGGTAACTTTGCTACTCAACAGCCACGCCCGACACACAGGTATCTCTCGACGGGTAAGGACAACCCGTTCGAGTTGCAGGGAGGCTTCTAATGGCCAAGCTTGGCGCAATGCTAATGAACGTACATCATGGGAAGATGACGGAGCCAAAGGAGCCGCCATCGAAGCTTAGGGTCAGCGCTTCCTACGGGCCAGACTACGCAGTCGAGCCGAATCACGAGTACATGCACAAGGCAGACGTGGAGGAGCATGCTCGCTGCAAGAAGCAGATCGAAGGAATCAAGAAGGCGCTAGACAATTGGGTTCCAGAGGACGTTGCGGCACAGGCTAGGGAATCTCTGGAGAACGATCTTGAGTCGCAGCAGTCCCGCCTAGCGGAGCTTGCTGCTCGCATCAAGAAGCACAAGAGTAGAGTCGAAAAGGAATCGCCCGCAGAAGAAGCAGGCGAAGTCGAAGAGTCTGAGGAGGACTAATGACTGACACCAACAAGAGCGTGGCTGAGGCAATCAACGAGATCACTGACGAGAGCCTTGGTACCGCCGATGTGCCGGAAGACGGTGAAGTAGACGAAGGCGCAACTGATGCAACCACCGAAGCTACTGAAGAGGGTGGCGAGGAGCAGGCTGAGGAAGGGACCGAAGAGGGAACCGACGAAGCCGCAGAAGACGAAGAAGAAGTTGCAGAGGCAGAAGAAGAGCCAGACTTCTTCGACAACCTAACGCCTGATCAGCTTCAGGCGATCAAGAACAACCCAGAGTTGAACAGCCTCCGCAAGGGTCTGCTCAAGGGCTACGAGACGAAGACCACTGAGTTGAAGCAGTTGGTCCAGCTTGGCGAGGCCTGGAAGCAGAATCCTCGTGGAGTCGTGCAGGCTTTGGCGCAGACGCTGAACCTCACCGTTGCTGAGGCGAAGGCTGTCGCTGAGCAGGCCGGTGCTGCTGCGACGGCTGCTGCTGCGGCTGCTCCACAGCCTGATCCGCTTGACGCTGCGGGCAAGGAGCTTGAGGCGCTGTTCGGCACCGAGCTTGGTCCGCGAGTTCGTGCGGTGTTCGACAAGTGGGCTGACGCTCGTACAAACAAGGCTCTTCAGCCGCTGCAGGGAAAGCTTGGACAGGTTGAGGGCGTCGTCGGCCAACAGCAGGTCACCAACGAGCAGAACCGCATGCTGTCGGAGGAGCAGGCGTTCAAGGCGAAGCACAAGGATCTTTCCCCGGATACCGAGCGTCGTATCGTTGAGCTTGGCAACTCTGGAAAGTTCCGTCCAGGCCCAGGCCAGACTCCGGCAGAGTTCCTTGAGGCTCTGCACGACATCGCAACCGCACAGATCGCACGCGAGACAGCCAAGAAGGCAGCAGGAACCGCATCCAAGAAGCTTGCGTCTCGCATCCAGTCCAATCGCCAGGACCGTGAACCGGTTCGCGCGGCTGGTCCTCGTGGGGCGTCCGCACCGTCGAAGATCTCCCAGGCGAAGTCCATCAGCGAGGCTCTGGACATCGCAGAGGCAGAACTGCGCGCAGAAGGTCTATAACTCGCCTGCCACGTGTAGGAGGAGTACCGAAGCCGTCTCGGAGCGATCCGGGGCGGCTTCAGCTTTTTCGCTTGACATTTAGAAAAAGTTGTTATCACCTTTGTTTGTAGGTTGATCTCCGCTGGATTAACTGCTGACCGTAGCGACGGGGACACATAAGAACCTCCTGACGCAAAGGTTGGCGACACGGAAGCGGCGAGACCAAACAAGAGGGCTGTTCCACTGCCCTACTCGTGGTCTTGCTGCCGCAGGAAGCGGCCACGGGTTCTCGCTTGCCTGCTTGTCGTAACCCTTTGTAGGGAGAAACAACAATGGCTGCTACAGTACTAACCCGTACCTACAATGCTCGCTTGACGGCGCTTCTGGACAAGATCCGTCCGATCCTCCAGGCGCAGATCACCACGTCGAATGTCTTCTACTACAAGTACAAGAAGGCAGGAAACTGGAAGTCCGTCAGCCAGCTTGGTGACAGGTACCGTGTGCCTCTAATGTACGAGTTCGCACCGGTTGACACCTTCGGACCTAACGGTGTTGGACAGGTTGACGTAACTCCAACTGACGGTCAGACTCCTGCGTTCTTCGACTGGGCACGTATGGCTTCCAGCGTCACCATCGGTGACTTCGAACGTGCGCAGAACAAGGGCGCTGCCCTCGACTTGCTGAAGAGCAAGACCGAGCAGGCAATGTCTGGTCTTGAAGACCGTTTCGGTCGTTGGCTGCTGCAGGGTAAGGGAGCAGATGACACGACTTCCATCACCACGGCTCGTACCAGCCCGGTGAACGGATCGACCTTCATCGAGCCAATCCCGCTCTTCATCAAGTACGACCCGACTACCTCTACCTCTATCGGTCAGATCAATCAGCAGACCGAGACTTGGTGGAGGAACAAGACGATCACTTCCGCTGCAGCAAGCTTCGCGGCTCTGCTAAAGGAAGTTGACCACCTAATCAACCTGTGCTCGATCTCCGCTGGACCGGGACCAGACCTCTTCGTAGCTGACTTGCTTGGTTACGAAACCATCGCGGCTGCTCTTCGCGTCCTGCTTCGCTTCACGGACTACGAGGAAGTCGGATTCCCGTGGAAGGCTATCCGCCTGAACGGAAACCCGCTCGTCTTCGACCAGTTCGTGCCTGACGTTGCAACGCCGAGCACCACGGTTGCTTCGGGCGCAAAGTCCACCCTGTACGCGGCTAACACCAAGTACATGGGTGTCACTGTGTACTCCGGTGCAGACTTCACCCCTGGCGAGTTCGTCCGCGCACCAAACGGTGCCGGTGAGACCTCGATCATCCAGTGGTACGGTGCGCACTGGATGTCCCGTCGTGACAAGCACGGAGTCCTGGGAGCAATCAACAACTCCCTGTCTTCGTAATCGAACCCTTGGGGGGATAGGCAATCCTGCTGAGTCCCCCCTTGGTAAAACCCTCGCTGGGTAGGTGGCATTGGGCCACTGAGTCTAGCGAATAGGAGATACGACCATGATCTTCAATGCATTTCAGCGTGAAGACGACGACGCCGTATTCACCGTTGCTCGCAACGTCTCTGGCGGAACCTACTCTCTGGGTCAGGTAGCTGTCTGGGACATCAGCGCATCGGTTGACGGTGTTCGCGTCAGCGTTCCAGCGACCGCAACTCTCAGCCTGTTCCGTGGCGTCTGCGCAGACACCATCCTTGACTCCGCGTACGGACGTTTCCAAGTACACGGCTACAACGCAAATGCGTCTGTCGTCAACACCACGAATCAGGCCGTAGCTGCAGGCGACATCCTCATTGCTGTTGACGCACAGAAGTACCTCGCACGTAGCGGAGCTTCTGACGGTAAGAGCGGATTCGTCTACGCTGCTGCTGCTGTCGCAACTGCTGCAACCCCGGCTGCTGCTGCTCACCCGGTTCTGATCCGCGCCCTCTAAGGAGAGCGTGATCAGCGCTTCTGATCTGGTAGCAACCCCGCGACGACCCCTCTGGCTTCGGCCAGGGGGGTTGTTTTTTGCCCTCGAAAATGCTAGTATCTAGCTGTGCTCGTAGCCTTTGCTGGGTACAAAGAAACTCCTCGCCAAGAGCGCTTTACGACCTCCCTTAAGCGGTGGGGGATAGACTCTCTCTACTACACGATGTACGACTGGAGTTGGGAGAATCGCATGGAGTGGCAGCGTCAGATGGCGCTGCGATTCAAGGACGAAGTCATCATCTTCACGGACGCGACGGACTTCATCTTCCTGGGCGGCAAGACGCCTGACGACATAGAGAGCCTTGTGCTGGAGCTTGGTCCGGTCAGCTTCCCAGGACAGCGTGAATGCTGGCCTGAGCCTGCATTCGAAGCCCGCTACCCACCGTCTAGTACTCCATGGCGCTTCCTGAACGCCTCTGGACCGGCTGGCAGAGGGAAGGACATAGCCGAAGCGATTCGACTCTGCCAGGAGCGCTACCCGATGTCCAAGATCTCCGGCGAGCCTTCTTGGTTCGATGAGTGGCCATGGCAGCAGATGCACATGGACGGACTCGTGAACGTAGACACGAACTGTAGGCTGACGCAGTGCCTATACGGAACGCCAGCCGAGGAACTGTTCTTCAAGGACGGAATCCTAGTCAACCTGAAGACGGGAACCGCTCCGGTGTTCATTCACGGAAACGGGGACAGCTTCAATCATCCGCACCACAGGAGATTTGAGAATGCTTAAGTCGCTGCTGTTCCGCTCCGCAACCGGAGAGAGAAACTTCGGTGACGAGCTAAACCTCTGGATGTGGCGGCGCTACATTCCTGAGGAGTTCTTTCTAAGGAACGAGGGTCAACTATTGGGGATCGGGACGCTGATCCGGCCGGAGTACATCAAGGAGAGGCCTCTGGTCATCTTCGGGACCGGCGCTGGATTCGCTCGCTTCTCTAGGAAGGATCTTGAGGGAGCAAGCGTTCGTTTCGTGCGCGGTCCCAGGACTGCAGCAGCGATTGGACAGCCGAACAAGTGGATCACAGACCCAGGCGTCATCGTTGCGGATCAGATCAAGAACGACAGCAAGAAGCTGTACGAATGCTCGTTCATGCCGCATTGGGAGACTGAGAAGGAACAGCCCACCCTGAGGGACGCCCTGGCCGAGGAGGGCATTCACTACATCTCGCCAACGAGGGACGTGGACACGGTGCTGAGCGAGATAGCGGCTTCTGAGAAGCTTCTGACGGAGGCAATGCACGGAGCGGTATGCGCTGACGCTCTTCGTGTGCCATGGGTTCCTCTGTACTTCAGGTCTGGCCACACGTTCAAGTGGTACGACTGGTGCAGCAGCATCGAAATACACTACGATCCTGTTGACCTGAACATCTTTGCTATCGACACCGCTAGGAGCGCGCACCCAGAACTGAGCACAGACCACAGGCATCGGATCAACCTCAGCAGGGTCAAGGACGAAATGTTTCGCCTGAAGGACGACATGGAGCACGGAGAGATTAGATGAAAGACGACCTAGCCGGAATGAAGCTGCTGCTCGCATCTCCAACGTACGGTCCTGTTGATCCGCTCTGCGCCAGAGATCTGCGCATCGCAATCATGGCTACCGCAGGAAGGGGAGTAGAGTGGTATGGAGATGCGTCTCCAGACAGAATGGGATTTGCTACCGCCAGGAACACGGTAGCCCAGAATGCGCTTGAGGATCCAGACATCAATGGGATCGTTTGGGTTGATTCTGACATCAGGCAGGGTCCGACAGACTTGGTGAGACTGCTTGACTCAGCGAACCACTTCAAAGCTGACTTCGTAACTGGCGTCTACCACCAGAGACTGTTCCCGCATCACCCTGTCTTTTACCTTTGGAGTGACGAGAAAAATGGATACATTGCCTGCGAAGAGTACGAGCGAGACAAGTTCGCGCCAATCGACGCCTGCGGATTCGGCTTCGTCTACACGTCGAAGAAAGCCATCGAGAGAGTGGCAGGACTCAAGGAGTTCAACCCGGAGAAGGGTTGGTTTCCAGACGAGCGAGATACTGGCGGCTACGGAGAAGACATCTCCTTCTGCAGCCTAGCGGCAAAGGCCAAGGTGCAGCTTTTCATCAACACCGGTGTGATCGTCGGCCATCTCGGCGATCCGAAGGTGGTATACGACAAGGATCAGGTGAAGCTCCAGAAGGGCGAGCGTCCACCGACAAGAGGAAAGTGGGGAAGCAAGTGAGCGTAGACGGATCGCCGTTCGAATTCTACAAGTTCAAGAAGACTGCTCCGCACGACTTCTGGCGCTGCCACTCGTGCGGAAAGCTGTTCACGTACGAGGAAGAGCAGTACAGGATCGCTCGCCTGGGTGACGATCCCGCCGCCAGGATGTGCGACTGCGGCAGCATGAGGTACAGGGCAGCAAAGCCTGGGAGGAGACCAAGGCACAGATGGTCACCGTACAGGCTCTTGTTCTCCAAGAAGAGGCTCATCAAGGGAAACGAATGGCTTGATTCTATCGTGCTAACCTACACGATGAAGCTAGTTCTGGCTCGTGGAGTCGCGCCATGGTGCGAGGCCCACTTCCCGAAGGCGCTTCCGTACATCGAGAAGCTGGTGCGCCCGAATGTCTGACTTCAAGCAGGACGGTAACCGTTGGACGGCGATCTACCTCAAGAAGGGCGATCTCTGGGAGCGTGTACCGTACGACTTGGTCAGGTTCAACGTGGATGTGGATCCTAGCGCTCCAGTTCAGATCGTTCCTCTAGGCCAGGGCGGCGATGCTGGTAAGCTGTACGAGAGAGTCTGGCGTGTACACGAGTTGCCGTTTGGTGAAAAGGTCAACTTCGGAGGGCAGGAATGAACATAACAGCTTTCGAGCTAGCGCAGAGGTTCATCGGAGTCAAAGAAGTCCCAGGCGCAGGATCGAACCAACAGGTTCTTACCTTTCTGAGGCTAGACAACTCATGGCCCGCTGGCGATGACGTTGCGTGGTGCTCCGCATTCGTCAACTACATCGCTTGGCTGCTCAGGCTCCCTCGTTCGAAGAGCCTAGCTGCTCGATCCTGGCTGCAGGTTGGAGTTCCTGTATCCAAGGCAACAGATGCAAAGGTCGGAGACATTGTCATCCTGCAGCGCGGAGATGGAGCGCAGCCTGGGCCTGAGGTCATCGCGGCTCCGGGGCATGTAGGGTTTTTTGCTGGCTACGAAGGCTTCAGCGAC
>JACCDR011986822.1_pt1 | contig 10237 bp, 6 predicted proteins | sample 7446431 | NCBI WGS metagenome assembly JACCDR01 (sample SAMN15323443, study PRJNA562643) | freshwater metagenome | isolation source: river surface water | place: USA:Blue River Watershed | collected 2017-08-17 | reverse complement strand
GTTCTTGGCAACGATGGTGCTGTACCTAGGGTCCTCCGGAGGAAGTCGGGCCGGTTTAGCGAACAGGCGGTCGTACCAGGTCTGAGTCCGAATATCGAAGCCGATCTTCCCAGACAGACTACGTGTGCACGCAGGGTTCAGACACTTTGGACACCAATCCCGTTGCAAGTCCTCCAAAGGCAGGTCCTGGCTGACACAAGAGGTAAGTAGGTCGCGTTTTTCAGTCATCTAAGACCTCATAGCCTGCACTCAGATACCCCAAGGCCCGATGCAACTCCTCAGGATGCACGAAGTACTTCTGTCGGGCATCGTAGACTACGATCCCAAAGCCATCAGTGAACTGCACGGGTAGCATCTCGTGTTGCAACCCAGCACTGAGAGCGCGCACTCTGGACAGTAGGCAGGCTTCGGCCACAGCCACAACAGTAGCCTGGCTAATCACCTGCTCTTTGAGCCGGAAGGAGACATACCCTGACCGACTTGAAGCTGGAGGAGGGGTTGACCTGACCCCTATCGAGGGGGCGGCCGTTGGGGTTGTCGCAACGGGCTCCTTGGGATCGGGCGCCTTAGTCGGAGGGGTCGACCCTGACGCGGGAGGGGGCTTGGAGGGTGTTTTTGTCCCGTCAGCCTCGGCTAACACGAACACATGGGGGTCCTCTTCAATGACCTTACCTTCCAAGTAGGGGGGCCTCGGCACACGTCCCTTGACGACGTCAGCCCAAGAGATCTTGGCCGCCCAGGAGGTGCCCAGATCTGGCTCAACCACCAGGGGGACCTTCCACCCGACCATCTTGTAGGGAGACTCCATGATCTTGACGAGGATCGGAACCGCTTCAGCAACGCGGTCTTCCCGGATCTCGAACACGACTTCGTCATGCACTGTCATGACGAGGCGGACGCTGTCGTCCCCACCATAACTCTTGAGCCAGCGACGGAGCAAAAACTCCCGCACGAGCTTGACGAGACTGATCTTCAGGATGTCGGCACCAGAATTCTTGGTGATTACGCCCTCCGATTCAAAGCGATGCAACGGGTGCGCTACGCTCAACGTATACGTGTTCTCTTCTCGCCCAAGAGCCTCTTTCGACACCAAACGCTTGTACGCGTAGATCGGGAAGTCCAACTCCACGCCTAGCAGGCAACACAGATGCTTGAGGGTGTAGACCGATGCTTTACCCCCTGCTTTGAAGCGCAAGTACAGGGTGTAGGCCGACTCGTTCCCTCCGAAGTCTTCCCTGTAAAAAGGGCCTTTGGATAGGAAGTTGTCGACTAAAAACTGGGGAGCGTGCATGTCCTTGAACTTGGGCAGCCGGGGGTTGTCCACCTGGCCCACATGTTGGTCGTACATGCGGCGCTGGATGTCCAGACGATAGCTCGTGGTGTCCGACCCCGCTTTGTCGACCCCACTGCGGTAGGGCCCCCGTAGGGTTGACTCCACGCCCACCGTTCTGAGCAGACGTTTCAGGTCTACCAACAAGGGGCGTTGGCAGAGGTGCACTGCATAGGGGTTGCCTTTCTTGTTCGTTTCCCAAACGCCGTCCACCTTCAGAGGGAGTCGGGGTTTGTGCCCGTCAGAGTCCATGACCCCCTTCAGGAAAGCTCGTCGATGGGCAAGGCTCTCCTTGAAGATGCGGTCTGGGAAACGCTTGGTATGGGCGGTTACCCCTTCTTTCAAGCCTAGCTTGAGAAGCCAAGCCCAGAAGTTGGCATTCTGCACAATGACTTGGCAGCGCTCAGAGGTCTTCGTGTGGGGGGTGTGGGAACTCCAAGTCACCCTAGGGTTCAACCCCAATTCCAAGAAGAAGACCCTACAACGTTCGATGGCGTTTTGTTCGTGACCTCCAAAGCAGAAGTGCACACTTCCCTGAGTAGACAGCCAACCGTCCCCCATGTAGCGCCCCAACCAGTACCACAGGTCTTCCTGTTTCGAGGGAGGCAAGACAGGGACTCTAACGGACTGCGGGAAATACTGTTCAATCGGAGACAGGTCCCCGAGAGGCTCGAATTCGAGGGGTTCACACAAGGACGTGGCTATGGCCATCCCAGGCCGGAGGTCCTCGTACTCCACCCAGGACATCCCCTCCTCAGTGATGACCATCAGCTTGTGCCGAGTGTCGCATTCGATGACGGTCCCGTCCTTCAGGGTTACTTGGGCTAGCTCGCAGGGGCCCATGTCATGGGCAGTGGCAGGGGCCCACTGCTCTCCGATCCAGACATCGAAGCTGGACCCTAGGAGGGACCCGATCTCGTGCTGACCTGTGCGGGTTTGGACAAGGGCGGTCGAGCGAAGACATCCTTGAATCGGGAAGTTCGTACTCTTCCTCTCACAAGCCGACCGAATCCGCTTGGCCTCTTGCTCAGCCTCTGCCATCGGGAGCGGGGGCTTCCCCCTCTTGACCAGAGACGCATTGACCTCTTCAGCTGTAATCGCGGCGTCTGGGATCGCAATGAACCGGCCAAATGCCGTCCGAACCCCCCTCAGCTTTTTGACCAAGCTGTGCTGGTGTTTCACCCATTGTGCGAATTGAGGCAGGGAGGCATCAAATGCCTCCTTCATGCGCCCAGCTTCGATCTTGTCGCACCCCGTAGCTCGTTGGACCGCCCCGACGCCCCCTCCGTAGATGAGAGCGAAGTTGGCCGTCTTACCCGCGTTTCTCTTGAGCTTGTAGTCAGGAGAATCCTTGGTCAACCCAGGGTAGAACGCCTGGGCCGTCAGGAAGTGGAGATCTGCTGGTTCCCCCGTCTTGGACTCCTTCTCGTACTCCGCGATCCATTTCTGCTCCCCACTGACGTTGGCCGCGATACGCAACTCCTGGGAAGCGTAGTCGGCCTTGACGAAGATGTAACCTGGCCGGGGAACGAACACTCGTCGAAGGCTGTGTGCCACTCTAGGCTTGGTGGGGTCGTCCCGAGCCGGGATCCCCTGGATAGGCACGCCTGCGTAGCCATGGTCAGCCTCGCCTTTGGGCGCGGTGAACCGCCCTGTAGCGGCCCCTGTCTGCTTGAAATTGAGGCGGATCTGATTCTGAGCGTCCGTGTTCTCGGCCAGGTTCTTGATGTAAGTGCCTCGAACCTTGTTGATCTGCCTGTGCTTGATGATCCAGGTCAACACCTCAGGGGGGTTGGCCATATGCTCGACGTAACCCTCCAACGTGGACTCGTCTGTCTTGTACTGCCCCTCTGCGGTCTTCTCCGGCTTGGGCTTGATGTTCAAACCCTTCTCTCCGAAGAGAAATTCAGCTAGTTGTGAGCTGGAGGCAGGGTTGAAATTCAGGAACCCAGCCGTCTGGGCCAACTGTACGATCTTCTCCTCGTACTCGGCGAGCTCCTTGTCGGCCTCAACGAGGAGGGCCTGGACCTCCGTCTTGTCAATGAGGACTCGGGTTCGCTCGATGAGCCGCACCGCTTGAGCGACCTGCTTCTCCAGCCGATACATCGGCCAAAATCTTTTGGCTCTGATCTTCCTCCCATCATCGAACTCGACAATGCTCTCCTCTTCCGTCTTTTCGATCAGGGCACGAAGGTGGGTGCAGAGAAGCCCCGTGCAGATTGCATCAGAACAACCGTAGAGGACAGAGTCCCACCCCTCTCCCTTGAGAGCCGGAGTCAAGTTTTGGAACTTGCGTTCATTACCTCGGAGGCTCTTGTGAAAGAGCGACTTGAAGTCGATCATCTCATAGGGCAAGTCCTCCTTGGTCTCCGGGTCTTTCAGAGGGGGTAGCAGGTTTTTCGCATTTTCCTTGAGGCCATGGTTCTCGTCCGTATTGAGGACATAGGCCATGAACATGCCGTCCTCAAAAGAGGCTGGGTGCCAGATGTCGATCCCTGTAACGGGGTAGAGGTATTCCTGGTCGAACTTCGCATGCCAAAATTCGATGCATACCCGAGGGGCCTCGATGAAGTCTGACTCCTTCGCTCCAAGGGGGTCTAGGCAACCCTCCGGTAGAATGGGTTGGGCTGCCTGACACAGCCTGGCAATCTCCCGTTCTGCGGCCTCGACAGAGTCTACGTTGGGCCCCTTGCCGATGTTGCGGTGGTTCCAAGTATGGCGCACCGGAATGTAGAAGCCCTCCCCTTCGATTCCGATGCAGTAGCCAACGATCTTGTGGACTGTAGAGGGGCGGCCCTCCTCATCGAAGTCGATGCGGTTGTCGAACCCCTCCGATTCAAGGTCCAGGGAGCAACGCTGGACTCGCAAAGCTCGGTCAACCACCTCCTTTACCTGTTTTGCGCTCTGAACCAGGTTGAAGGAATGGTACTTCATCCAGCGTTTCGCCAAGGAAGGCTTTTCCTCGCCGAAACTAGAGTCCATCCACTCCATGGATGTGCTGCCCTCGTCGAAGGCGGACCCCGCAACAGGGGCCGCGGGCTTGGCATTATCCTCAGAAAGAAAGCTGTCGATGTCAAAGTCGTCTGTCATGTGACGACAACCAGATACACCCGTTCCCTCCATCTAAAGACCGCTTGTGCGGCGGCTTCGTTCACTTTCTCGTCCTCAGAAACGCCGGCCGGTACGTAGCACCAAGGAAGCTTGGGGTGAGACGCTACGCATTTCTTGGCATCGTGCAAAGTGCACGTCTTTCTTCTCAAGCACAGCTGGCTGGGGAGCTTCCGAAGGGCCCCTTCAGGGGGCAAGCCCAGCGAATCCACGAACGGTCTGGAAAATCCGTGAAGAACGTGATGGAAGTTGGCTTGGGAAACCCGACTGAACAGGGAGCCTAGGGCTGTCCCCTGCAAAGGAGCCCACTCGGGGTCCCACTGACCACCCTCTTCATAGATGGCCAAGACCTCTAAGGGCCCCTTCTCCCGGGTCGCCACCCTCAATCTACGAAGCATAGGACCGCACTCGGGCGCCTATCCGTTCCAGAAGCGTCTGCAGAGTCTCAATGCCTTGTCCAGGGCTCAAGGCACCTTGCTCGACCCTGTAGGACACCTTGTCCAGCACTCGACATGCTGCAAGGTAGCTCTGCCTGTCCCCCGCCAGCTTGTACTCGATTCTGCACGAGATCAGACGGGTTTCCACCTTACCGTACAACGTCCGGAACTTAGCCTTAGCATCCAGCTTCTCGGGGGTGTCCCCTAAGCCCCTGGGCTCTTCTGGCGTTTCTAGGTTGAAGTGCCTCTCCAGAGAGGACATGGCCGACGCGAAGTTCAGCCCATTGAACTTCGCCCACAATCCGATGGCGTCCCAGTTTTTCTCTTGGCAAACGAAGCACCAGACGCGGCTAGGGCGATCCCCATCAGCAGGGTAGATACGAGCGGAAGGGTTGGCATCCTGGCCATGGAAGGGGCAGGAGATCTGCTCCTGACGGTCGTCGGCTGCCTGTTTGAGGTCGATGCCATTCAGCCGCAGGACATCGTAGACGGTGACCTGCTCGTGGATAGCCTCCCGTCGCTGCTGGTACCACCTCTTGCGAGCTTCGCTGATCATGCGACATCCAGCATATCCGACAGGGCGTCTGCGTTCATGTCTACTCGGCCCTCGTCAGGATTGATGTGGGTCATTCGTCGGCAGGAGAAGTTCACCCCTACCTCGAAAGGACTAAACAAGGGGTTGTCCCTATTCTTGAGACAACACATGGTCGTGGCGCCCTTGGCGCGTAGCGCGTCGTCTAGGTAAGTGGTTGTAACTACATCGGATGACCTCTCGCACTCGTTCGAGTACGACAAGGCCGATAATTTGTATCGTCCGTTGTTCTTGGCCGCCTCATCCTTACCTTGACGGTTCAGCTGGAACAGGAAGAGAACGGGGATCCCCTCTCCATGGTTGAAATGTAGAGCCAACTGTTTGGCCCCACGCACAACCGAGTTGAGAGCGATAGTGTAGTCCCGGTGGGCCTTCGAGGCCTGGACCAGCCCACCGTGATCGATGCAGATGAAACCCACATCGATCCGCTTGTGCAAGAGCTCGGCCTCCATCTTGATGTCTGCCACCGTCACATCGTGATCCGGGCACCAGATCTCCAAGTCATGGTATTCCTCGTTGTTCTCCAGGTCGTCCAGGACCACCTTGTAGAACTTTTCTTCCTCGGGACTGAGCTGGCCGTCACGGACCTTGCGGTAATCCAGGTGGGGCCGGTTCCACTTAGGATGAGAGGCGTGCATCGTGCACAACATGTTTCGGATCTGCTTGAAGGGCATCTCCAAACTCACGTAGAACGCGTGGGACTTGTACTTCGTCACTAGGTTGTAGACCCAGTTGAGGGCCAAGGTGCTCTTGAGCTCTCCAGTGAAGGCGGCGTGGGTCCACAGCTCGCCCTTCTTCAGACCCATGCAGCACTTGTCTACCTCAGGCAGGCCGCAGAACTTTCCGAAGGCCAGACCCGGGTTGTCCCGAGCAAATTGGTAGTCTGCCCAGGCGTCCCGAGCCGACTCGTTGAGGGTTCCCCGAGTCTTGGCATTGCTGTCAGCAACCAAAAGCTCGGACGACTTCCGCTGGAAGTAGAGGATAGCCTCTTTGACGCCCTCGATTCGCTGCTTTTCCTTGCCCTCTCCGACCGTAAGCCCCTTGGAGACCACCTCTTGGGTCTCCTTGAGAACAGACATGAGATTGACGCGGTTCTGCTGGCTGACGATCTCGTCCAGGACGAATTTGTAGTTGGCCCCCTCATACAGGTGGGCCTCTTTGATGTCTTTGAGGCGTTCGACTACCTCGATGTCTTCGAGGCCTTCGAAGTAGCCACCTATTACCCGCGCCTCTGGCAGGTCATGCTCGCGAATAAAGAACGCGGTAACGAATTGGAAGATCTTCTCGTCAGCAGGGTTGAGCCATTGGAGCTTGGATGCCCTCAGCCGTTGGTAGTTCAGGGCCAGCATCGCGGGGTCTGTGTTTCCCCACTGGATGATCCCCTTGATCAGGTGCTTGAGCTTGGAAGGCGAACTGATGTTAGCGTCCAAAGTTCCCCCTCTTCTTGAAGCGCTTCTTGTTGGAGCCGCCCATTAGGCCATCCAAATCGGCGTCGCTAGGCTCACCGGATACCTCCGTAGGGCCGTCCTCCTCCGGCACAGCCGCGTCCCGCTCCTCCAAGTCAAAAGCCTTGCCTACGCTGACTGTCCCGTCTTCTTCGTCCTCTGTGTAGACCGCCACAGGGGCGTCCTTGGGGTCGTTGGTGAGCGTGACCATCTCGAACACCTTGTCTACGAAGTCCTTGACGTTGTCGTTACAGCTGACCATGCCCCCATTCATGAAGGGGATGAACCCCTTGACGTCCGACCCCCTAACGACCCAACTGGGTTTGCCCAGGTGATGACGTAGCGACAAAGCCTCGGCCAACACGTTGGCTGCCGCTTTGTTCTGGTGCTCAATCAGACCGATTCTGAACACGGTGAGATCCGCATCACAGAGCAGGTCGTCCAGAGAGTTGTAGATCTTGTGTTTTCCGGCATCACGGTCCGAAACCGGCCTGGACCGGTAGTTGGTCGACCCCACGTAGACCGAGATCAGATCCAGGTCGGTGACGAATTGGGCGCTCCAAGGGGAACCCTTGAAAGCGGCGACCCACTTGAAGTGCCGAAGAAAGGTCTGCCAGTGGACCCCGTCGAAGAACAGGTTCTCTTTGATCCTGTCAACCAAGGAATTGCGGATGTGCTCCACCTGGACTAGGTCCGGGTGAATCGAGCTCAAGTACTTGCGCATCGAGATCTTGAAGATATTGGGGCACGTCACTCCGTAGGTGTCGCCCTCCGCATTGACCTTGAAGATGATCCCCCCGGCGGGATGCCCGTCGTAAGCGTACTCATTGGCGCAACCAGGTACGAGGGGCAGGTTGCAAACCGTGCATATCTTAGGGGATTCTGACACAGGGACTCCTCTACACCACGTCTGACTGCATGATCTTCAGTAGTTCCTGAATGCTGCGGCCTTCGTCCTTGACCTCATCGGACAGGGCCCCCACAGCTGCCTCACCCAGGACCTGGTCGATCAGAGCCTTTTTCTTGCGCAAAAGGGCGTGCACATGGTGGTCGATGGTTTTCCGACTACCGTGTTCGACCGGACGCTCCGCCATCAAGTGATACACCATGACGCCTTTGTGTGGCGAACCGATGCGCACCATCCTCCCGAGGGTTTGGACATAGTCGCCCCAGGTCCAAGGCAGATCGTAGAAGATCATCGCCTTGGCCATCTGAAGATTGATCCCTACGCCACCCGCATCGGTGATGAAAACAACCTGCGTGGAGCCTATCTGAAAACCTTCCTGGGCGGCCTGCCTGGCCTTCTCGTTCTCTCTGCCCGTGATCCGGGCATGCGGGATCTTGTGCTGGTCGAGTAACGCCTGAAGTCGGGGTACCAACGAGGCAAATCTAGTGTAAACGAGGACTTTCTCCCCTACCAGGTCGCCCTCGGTCAGCAGCTCAATAAGCGCTTCCTCTTTGGCCCCTAGCGCCCCCACTTTGATGGTCTTCAGATCCAGAGTTTCAGGATCCAAAAAGGCGTCCCCTATTTCGGCCCCTTCTTCGAACTTGAGCAGGGATAGGGAATCCACGACCTGCTGGCAGTAGATCAGAGCGACTAACGCCTTGTGCTCAGCGTAGTCCCTGATGATGCCATCCCCTAGCTCAATGACCCCTTGTAAAGCCTCGGCGTATTTCCTGTGCTCGGCCTGTGATAGCTCGCAGATGATGTCTTTGGAGATCAGAGTGGGGAGTTCGGTAGAGACATCCTGCTTCTTTCGTCCCAAGAAGAAGGGGTCGATGGTCTCCCGGAACTTCTGAATGTTGCGGTAGCCCACAACGATCGGCACTTGCCGATTGCGGCCCGGAACGGACTGCATCTTGGTGATACAGTAGTCCTCTATGAACTTCGTCTTGGTCCCAAACAAGGAAGGCCTGACAGCCTTGAAGATCCCATACCCTTCGAGCAAGTTACTCTTGAGCAGAGTTGCCGTCAAAGCGTAGGCTCTCTGGGACTTCCTGGACAACGCATCGAAGGCCTCCCAGGTCTTGGTCTTGGGGCTCTTGAACGCCTGAGCCTCATCCCCGACCACAACGCGTTTCCCAGCAGCTAGAGTCACCCCGTCGAGCACTCCAGGAATGACGGGACGCTTGGGGTCAGGCCTCCCATTCGGCTTGACTGGAGTTACCCCTTCCGCGTTCCAATCCCGGATCAGGATGGAATAGTTGAGGATGAGAACGCTCAACGGGGTGTCCAACCATTGTTGGTAGATGGCCTTTCGATGGTCGAGGGGCTTGATCTTAGTGGACTTGGGGGATGTCACAGGGAGCGGGGTTATCCCCGTCGTGAACCTGAGGATCTCAGCCGCCCATTGGTGCACCAAGGACTTGGGGGCTACGATGACAACCTTGTGGTCAGGATTCTTCTCAAGGATATGACACAAGGCCACAATGGTCTCGATGGTCTTGCCTAGACCAACGTCGTCACCCAGAACCATTCGGTTCAACTTGATGAGGTGAACTACCCCCTGAACCTGGTAGTACCGGAGGGTGAAAGGCACCTCAGTGCCGTCGAGGGTCGTTATGGACTCTCGAACAAACTTCGGGAGTTTGATCTTGACCGTCGTAGACTGACGGATCTTCTTGAGCTGCTCGTAGGCTTCAGCGAATTTGGAGTCCATCTCAGAAAGCTCTCCCTAGACAAAATGCGTCAAGTTCTTCAGCGAGGTAATCGTCATCGCCAAGAACCTGCAGTTGAGGAATAGCGCTCTGCGCTTGAGCGTAAAAGAGGGGGTCTCTCTCGACGCCTACGCTATCGATTCGCCAAGCCGCCGCTGCGGCCAACGTAGACCCTGACCCTGCGAAAGGGTCCAAGACCCGTCCCCCTTTGGGGACTACGCCTCGAACTAGTTTCCGCATGTAAGATTGAGGCTTGAGCGAAGGGTGGTCAGAGATCTCACGCTCTTTGGCCGTTGGGAACGTGCTTTGGATCACATCAGTCAAAGGTAGCCCAGAAGAATCACAGTTGAGCCCTCCAGTTCCCCAAACTCTCAGATTCTGGGCCAAGGTTTTCTCACTCAAAGGCTTCCTGAATAGGCCCCAGGGCTCGTAGGCTCCTCTAGGTAAGGAGCAAATCTGTGGGAACTCAGCTTCCGCTCCTTTGGGGCGATCCCCCCCACGTAAGGTCTGGATCAGGCGGACAATGGCGCCACGCCCCTCGAACCCTGCCGCAATGAAGGCTCGGAAAACCCAGGGAGCCATCAGGGAATTCGCCGCCACTACTACATGAGCCCCAGGGCACACCACCCTCAGCAGTTTCGAGGCTAATGCTTCGAAACTGGCCTCG
>JACCDR010054869.1_pt1 | contig 10238 bp, 9 predicted proteins | sample 7446431 | NCBI WGS metagenome assembly JACCDR01 (sample SAMN15323443, study PRJNA562643) | freshwater metagenome | isolation source: river surface water | place: USA:Blue River Watershed | collected 2017-08-17 | reverse complement strand
GAATGAAACGTTTGTAAAAGCTTATGAAAATGATCTAAATGGCTTAAAGCAAAAATATCAAATTACACAAACAACCATTCCTTTTGTGCGATCAAGTTTATCCATGACCGCAACTCCCATTAAATTTAATGCTACAAATAATTACGCTGACATATCTTCATTACCTAGTATTGTTGCATTAGCAAATAAGGTTAAACTTGGCCCTGTATACATATTAAACTGGGGCCCATTAACAGAATCTGCTATTTTAATTAAGCACTTGCAGAGCAATAATAATAATGCAGCGCTAGACAATATTACGCTAGTTTCTCACTGGACATCTTCTACCGTGTCTCAAGGCTCTATTTCGAACCCATTCAATGTTGCCAACTGCAACGATGATAGGCCCGCATGCGATTTTATTCATAAGCAAGCAGCAACCGCGGGCAGCCACGTGAAGATGTATGAGCTAGGCTCAACGGGCCAAGGGGGATTGGTAACAGGCTCTGGGGCCTACGCAACATTTAATGACTTTAATAAAAGTGCCTTGGGGCAGATTTTTTTGAATGCAAAATTTGCCTACGGAAAGCCCGATCAGTCAGATGGCGCGACGCATTTTGTACTTAATAATTTCGGAATCACTCTCAGCAATTTTAATAGCAATGGAACTTTAACTAACTCTCAGGAAAAAGATAACATTGATATTTTCAAGTCAATTGCACAAAGTATTATTTCCGATCTTATGACTCACTCAATGGCAGCATCTAATGGAACCAAGCTATTCAGTGAAGACTTTATTGCTAGCTATTTTACCTACTTATATTCTAATGGCACCAATAAAGCCGAAGTGCATTGTCCATACTCCTGCACAGTTCATCATCTGGACAAGAACGACGCGATTCTCAAGGTGGAAAATTTTCAGAGAGGCAATCACTCTATAACAGCAGCCACAAATGTGACATCTGTAAAGGTAACATGCAAAACGAAAAAAATGACGATTGCGATATAAATAAAATTATATCTCGCATTCTTTTCGCTTGATAAAAAATAATGGCGCCACTAGGAATGGCGCCATTATTTTTTAAAACGATTTTAGCCTTGTAAAATATTTTGCTAGGGCAAGCAACATTCTCACATGCAGACACTCAAAACAAGACGCAAGCACAGTACCAACCTATGCAGCCCATAGAATCAAAATGTAAAATCTACGTTGGTTACCGTGAGTTTGTAGGGTAGAATTTTCATAATCCTTGCGCTGTGCGCCTCTCGGGCATAGGGATTAGGGGTAACACGCGTGTTAAACATTCTGCAACAGGTCATTCATGCAACGAGCCGAACGTCTTTTTCAACTACTCACTTTATTGCGAAATCGGCGCATGGTGATGACGGCCAAACAGCTAAGCGATGAACTCAGCGTCTCTGAACGAACAATTTATCGCGACATTCAATCACTGAGTTTGTCTGGCGTACCAGTTGAGGGTGAAGCGGGGGTTGGTTATAGATTATCCCATCGCTATCAATTGCCGCCTTTGATGTTTGATCGTCACGAAGTAGAGGCATTATTGCTGGGTGCTCGAATGGTAAGTAGCTGGGGCGATTCTGCCATGGCGGAGAATGCAAAGCGCGCCATGCAAAAAATTTTATCCGTCTTACCCGATCACTTGCGTTACAGCGATGAAACCTTGCCACTGCTGGTGCCGCATATGGAAGATGTTCAAAAATTTTATACAGCCCACAGCGAGCGCATTCGCGAGGCAAGTCGTCTTCATCAGCGCGTTAAAATTGCTTACGTGAGGGCAGATGCGCAAGAATCATCGCGCATACTGGAACCGCTTGGGTTAATTTTCTGGGGCAAAGTATGGACATTGGTAGCTTGGTGCCATTTGCGCAGTGACTATCGCACCTTTCGCTTGGATCGCATTCAGCAGCTAGAGCCAATCGACGAATTTTTTACCACCCATGAAACAAAAAGTCTCGCACATTTTTTAGCGCTTACTAAAGCGCGGCACACACAAGATCAATCGATATTGGATGAGAACTTATGAAAACTATTTGTCGCTGCCCTTGGTGCGGCACAGATCCGCTGTATATGGAATATCACGATAAGGAATGGGGCATGCCACTCTACGATAACCAAAAGCTGTTTGAATTTTTGGTATTGGAAGGTGCGCAGGCAGGATTATCCTGGATAACCGTATTGCGCAAACGTGAAAATTATCGCAAAGCCTTTGATCATTTCAATCCCGAAATAATGGCGCGCTATACAGAAACGAAAAAGTCGTCGTTGTTATTGAACGAAGGCATAATTCGCAATCGCTTAAAAGTGGAAAGCGCTGTCAAAAATGCGCAAGCCTATTTAAACATGCAACAAGTTGGAGAAGATTTTAGCGAATTTTTGTGGAGTTTCATCGGCGACAAACCGCGTCAAAACAAATGCAAGTCGATGGCCGATATTCCTGCGTCAACACCTGAGTCGGACGCTATGAGTAAGGCTCTTAAAAAGAAGGGCTTCAATTTTGTTGGCAGCACGATTTGTTATGCATTTATGCAGGCAACGGGAATGGTCAATGACCACTTGATAGATTGTTACCGATACGATGAATGTAAAAAAGGTAAAACACACTGATGTACAATCGCAACGAAAGTGTCGATGTCGCCGAAAAAACCGATTATCTTTTTGTCTACGGAACTTTAAGGCGAGATCATGAAAGTCGCGCGCACGATAATTATTTGCGCGGAGCGGATTTTGTTTCACCTGCAAAAATTCGCGGGCGCTTGTATAAGGTCGATTACTATCCAGGCTTGGTACTTACCGAAACAGAGCACTGGGCGTTAGGTGAAATCTATTTGTTGAGGAACGACACCCAACTACACAAGCTCGATGTCTATGAAGGCTGTGCGGCAAACTCACCACAACCCCATGAGTATGAGCGACGTTTGGTTGAGGTTGCCGCAAGCAGCGGTGATTTACTCAGCGCTTGGGCTTATATTTATCGCAACGACATTAGTCAATTAGAACCCATTTTATCGGGTGACTTTTTAAATCCATAGATGCTCAGCAATCGCAACAATCTCCTCAATAGATTTCCGCCACTTCATCAAGCCCGCCTAGAATTATTCGAAATTAAAAAATAGTACCCTTAGTACGCAACAAGTTTTTATATTCCTGATTGCTCTTGAAAAATTGCGTAATTTGCATTCCGCTGCTATACCCAAGAGGGCCCATGAAAGGCGCATAGGCGTGGAGACGACTGAAGGTAGTGCAATGTTATCCCTAAATATTTCACAAAAACTCATGCTTTTAGTGGGTATCAGCGTGGTTGCCTTTGCTGTCAGCCAAGGCTACTCCATGATCATTGAGCGAGGTAATACGCAACGGTTGCAAAGTGCCGAACAGCGCCTTTATCCCACGCTTGAGTTGACTACAATAAATTTAGGGGCATTGCTGTTGATGGAGCACCAAATCAACAGCGCAGTGACTACTGGTGATGATCAACCATTAACTATTGCTGAAGAACACTATCTCGAAATTCGCGCAAACCTGAAAAAAATTTCTGGTTTGAGTGATGAGCTAAAAGGTAAGGCGGATGAGATTGAAAAATTATTAGTGGCATGGCACGACCCCACGGTTCGCATCGCAAAGGAATTTATTAAAAGCAATGTGGATATGGCGGATATTGGAGCAGAAACTGCCGCCAATGCTGAGAGATTAAAATCATTAAAGCTGGCGTTGGATTCCATGAAAAATCAAACCACAATCGCATTCACTAAATCAATTGGAGAAACTGTTCGAAATTCGCAAACTGCAAACTCTGTCGCGATAAGCATTGCGATTTTCGCTATTATTGGCCTCGTTGTAATTAGTCTATTGATCGGTCGTTCAGTAACTTCCAGCATCAACGAAGTGACGCAGAAATTACGCAACATGGGGTCAGGTGATGGCGATCTTACGTTGCGTATTTATTATGAAGGCCATGATGAAATTGGCGAACTTGTCAAAAATTTTAATCGTTTCGTGGAAAAACTTCACGGGTCATTTGCTGAAGTAGCACAAGATATTGGCGGGCTGGGAAAAGTTGCAATTAGATTGACCAGTTCGAGCAGTGAAAATTTGCAGCAAAATAATACTCAAGCAAATTCAATGGAAGACATGCGTGGCGCCATCACAGAATTAATGCGCAGTGTTAATGAGGTTGCTTTATTCGCCAACAATGCCGCAGTGCAAACGTCAGACGCACGCGATGCAGCGGCAGCTGGAAAAACAACGTTAACATCAAACATAGCCACTATTACCACCTTGGCGAATGAAGTGCGTAGCGCCGCAGATGTGGTGAATCAGTTTGAATCATTCTCGAATGACGTAGGTAAGTTGTTAAACACCATCCAAAACGTTGCTGATCAAACCAATTTGCTTGCTCTAAACGCTGCTATAGAAGCAGCGCGCGCCGGTGAACACGGGCGGGGATTTGCAGTGGTTGCAGATGAAGTGCGCGGCCTCGCTGTTCGAACTCGACAGGCCACGGAAGAAATACACAAAGTGATTAATGAATTGCGCCACGTATCTGCTAGTGCAGTGAGTGCCATGCAAGGCAGCGTTGAGCGTGCTGGTCGAGGAGTGGAGGCGACTAAAGCGTCAGGCGAAGTCTTAACGACCATTCTCAACAACGTTGAAATGATTAGCTCCATCAACGAAAAAATTGCGTCCGCAGCCATATCGCAGAGCAATACCTTTTCCGATGTGATGCAGCATGTGGAGTCCTTGCACAGCAACACTCAACTCGTTGTCAAAAGCACCAATGAATTAGATTCGGCTAGCCACGATATAGAAAATATTGTCAAAAATTTACGCAGGATTTCTTCACAATTCAAAGTGTAGGCGAGAAGGAGCTTTTTGAAGAAGCAACACCGCACCTGGAACTATTTTTTACTATTAGGAGACTCAACAGAATGAATGTATTGAAAAATCCGTTTAAAAAACGCAGCATTTTGCTGCCTATTATGATGTCATTAATGGTCGCATCGGCGCAGGCGGAGGATGTAAAATTCTCTGGCTTTTTGTCCGTTGGTGGCGGCATGTTGGATGATGGGGACAGCTCAGCTTACAATGGCATCACTGAAGATCAATTTCAGCTCAATCGAAATATATTCGGCTTGCAAGCAACGGCAGATATCACCGATAAAATTTCTTCCACAGTGCAAATGATTGCGCGGAGTGAAAAAAATTATCAATTGAATGCGGAGTGGGCCTACCTCACCTACAAAGCGGCCGATACCACCAAAATTAGGCTGGGACGGTTGCGCTCACCGTTTTATATGTACTCCGACTTTCTTGATGTGGGTTACGCTTATGCGTGGATATCGGCACCGCGAGATGTTTATTCGTTGCCAGTAAATAATGTGGATGGCATTGACGTTTACACCACTTTTTCCATGGGGCCTTTCGACAGTAGCTTACAAGCTTATTTCGGTAGCTTTAGCGATCTCTATGACTTAAATGGCGTGCTTCTTGATGCGGATACTCGCAATCAGATGGGTTTGGCGGCGACTATTGGGCAGGACTGGTGGACGCTACGCGCTGCATTTCATAAAGCAGATGTCACTGTTGATGTTACTAAGGTGCCACTACAAAGTGCAACTACTCCCAACGTAGGTGCTCTAGTTAAGTATCTGAATGACTTAGGGCTTAAAAAAAATGCTGATGGATTGCTAGAAGAAAATGATGATGCCACCTTTGCGGAATTGGGTTTGACTATCGATACCGGCACTTTTGTGGCAGCCATTGAACACGTAGAGTTTGATCCGGGTGAATCGCTATTTGCAAAAAATGTTCGCGAGTACGCCATGGTTGGAGTTCGCGCAGGCGATTGGCTATTTCATGTAACAGCTCACAAATCCAAGGACGAAATGCAGCATCCGGAGAAAGGTATTCCAGAGGCACCTTCAACCGCACTGTTAATCGGTACGTTAAAAGCGATTGCCGCTATAACACCTTCAACAAGAGAAGTTCTGACGCTCGGTGCACGCTGGGATTTTACCGCGAGTACTGCATTAAAGATTCAGTATGATGATATAGATGATGCTGACAATCTTAATCCTCTTAAACGTAAACAGAAAGTATTTTCTGTTGCCGTTCAAACCGTGTTCTAAAAGGAGCCATGAATATGCGTAAATTAATTGCCGCCTTTCTAGTCACGACCAGCTTTGTCTGCTCACCATTTTCCGTTGCGGAAATTGCTGTGATTGTTAATCCATCTTCAGGAGTCACTTCATTAACAGATGACCAAATTGCAAAAATTTTCTTAGGAAAAAGTAATAAATTTCCAGGCGGGGATTCAGCGGTACCGGTGAATCAGGATGACAGCTCTCCAGTACGTGAAAAATTTAATAATGTTATCTGCAAAAAAAGTGCAAGCCAATATAAAGCCTATTGGTCGCAACTCACCTTCACCGGCAAAGGCACACCGCCAAAAGATGTAGGTAAAGATGCAGCCGTAAAAGCCTGGGTTACTGCGAATGCCAACTCCATTGGCTATGTGGACGCAAGCGCTGTAGATGCCACGGTTAAAGTGGTTTATAAATTGCCTTAACAGCGGTTAAAAAACACTCCCCTCATTAAAGAGGGGAGTATTAAAGATTCAAAAATTAAAAGCTAGGATTACAAAGTTACTCAATATTCTGCACCTGTTCGTAGTGTGTGTTTTATAACCCATTACATATCAATAAGTTAAGCAGGTATTTCTGTTCAAAATCGGCATTCCTGCCACCACTTCTGCCACCATTTTTCAAAAACAGACCCAATGGATATTGCCTCAGGAGACAGTAGGTGATTATAGTGTTCATATTTCCGGCTTGTTCATGAATCATGAACGTGATATTTTAATGAACAAATGCCTCGGAGTTATCCAAAGTGAACGGCTCATCAGAATCCGACATCTTATCGCAAGCGCTACTTGCTCTAAAGAGTGAGACCGGGCTGGATTTTTCCTTGAGTGGTCAATTGCCTCCAAACAGTGAGACCGATTATTTGATCCAGACGCCCTCACAATCCCTAGCGGTTGACGTTAAGCGAAATATTCGGCCAGCGCACCTTGGCGCTATTATTCGGCGCATTAAAATGCTGGAACCTACTGGGTTGCTCATTGCTGACTACCTCAATCCCAATATTGCCAAAACGTTGAAAGTGAATGATGTCCAATACATGGACGCCTGCGGTAATAGCTATTTGAATTTGCCTCCAATCTACATACACATTTCTGGCCAAAAGCCAGTATTGGAAACGAAACAAACAAAAAATAAAGTATTCGACGCCAGTGGGCTCAAACTTATCTATGGCTTTCTGTGCGACGAAGCATTAGTAAATGCAAGCTATCGCGAAATATCTGAAAAAACGGGAGTCGCTTTAGGTGCTATAGGAAAACTATTAACGGATTTGCAAGAGGCTGGTTACCTATTAAACCGAAATGACCTCAAATGGCATGGCCTAATAAATCGCCGCAAGTTATTGGATCGCTGGGTGGAAGCTTACCCTGAAAAATTAAAACCAAAATTATTTATTGGAGAGTTTATTAGCGATAACGCTAATTGGTGGAAAAACATAGAAATTGAAAAATACGACGCCTATTGGAGTGGTGAAGTTGCTGCGACCAAATACACCAAATACTTAAAACCACAAGTGACTACCCTCTATGTATCCGAAAAATCAGGCAGCAAATTTTTTGCAGCTGCGCGCTTACGTAAAACCAATAACGCCACTGAAAATATTGATGGATTGGTGAAAGTTTACAACCCTTTTTGGCCGGAAAAACACAGTCAAAATCATGAACACCCCAATTATTTAAGAACAGATACCGTTCACCCCATTCTCATATACGCTGATTTAATTGCCTCGGCAGACAGCCGCAACCTAGAAACCGCAAGGATGTTATATGACAGCACCATTGCTGAATATATCGGCGAAGATTGATCCCGCATTGGCGAATCTCTGCGCAATCGTTGCAGACTGTGCCGCGCAATTACAAATGCCTTACTTAGTCGTGGGTGCTTCTGCGCGCGATATGGTTTTGCATCATGGCTATGGAGCCAAAGTACAACGAGCCACAGCCGATATAGACTTTGCATTACAGGTTCCATCGTGGGATGCCTTTGCGACTTTAAGGAAAGAGCTACTAGCCAACGGTTTTTCCGAAACCAATACCGCGCACCGATTAATAGGGCCTAAAATTGGCCTATCGACATAGTTCCTTTTGGCGGTGTAGCAGATGAAAGCGCCAACATTCAATGGCCGCCATCTGGCGACACTGTAATGAACGTGCTTGGTTTTCAAGAGGCATTAAATAACGCAAATACGGTTCGTCTTCGTGATGCGCCTGTTCTTGATGTACCCGTCACCTCACCAGAAGGAATGACAATACTCAAATTTATCTCGTGGACGGATCGAACGCAGGATATGCGAGGAAGAGATGCAAAAGATATCGCGTATCTACTCACAACTTACGAAAATATTCCCGCCGTGTCAGATCAGTTGTACCGCGAAGCAACGCTTATGGAACTCTATGGCTGGGATATAACCCTAGCCAGCGCTCATCAGTTAGGCATCAATGTAAAACAAATTACTCTGCCACAAACCCATGTTGTTATTACAAACTTACTGAACAATCAGCACCCCAGATTAAAACTGGAGCGCTTAATCAATGAAATGAGTGAAAATGCCGCTCACCAATACGCCCGCAATGAAGCGCTTATAAGTGCTTTTAGCGCAGGCTTTTTGAACTAACCAAGAAATACAACGACGAGATAAACTGTGAACGCCGAGCAACTAAAACAATTAGAAAAAGACTTATGGTCAGCCGCCGATAATTTGCGCGCAAATACCGATTTAAAATCGAGCGAATACGCAACGCCTGTACTTGGCTTAATTTTTCTAAAATTTGCGGATAACAATTACGCCCGCGCTGAGCAAACCATTAACACAGAATTTGCCAAACTTTCTGGCACACGCCGCGCAAATTCTATTGATGAAATGCAGAAAATAAATTTAACAGTTTAATCCCCATAGCAGAAAAACTTGCTGAAGCGCAGCCAACTGCTGCTGGTTTTTCCGCAAATACTCCATGAAAAAATAGGTGGCTCCCTGAATACTAGATCCGCCCACCCACACCTTTAAACTTCTCCACAAACGCAGCGATCTTTTGAAACACGCTTTGTTTCTTGGTGAGGTATTGCGGGTTTAACGGGCTCATCTTGGGCAAAATGGCGTTAAGCTCTGTTCCGGCGTCGCTGGCGTACTCTCGTTTGAGTGAGTTTGAGATATAGCGCTTTGCGGCTTCTTGATTCAAGTTCTCATCATTAATCAGCTCTTCCACTTCGCGTTGCAGTTCGGCTTGGGCATACTTATAGAATGCTTCGATTACACTGACGGCATTGTCAATTTTGTCGAGGTCGGTTTGATTGATGAAGTTAACGACGAGGCTTTCTTTAGCACGGTTGCCGAGGCTGGCGCGAATTATCCGGCGCATTTCTTCGACCAACTCAGCTTTGCTTTTGGTTTTCTTGTTGTGCTCGAAGATCAATTCCAGAATGTAATCCAGATTGATCTCTTGCGATTTCAAAAGATCTACTTCAAATACCACATCATCCCAGTCGATGGTAGATTTCTCTTTTTCTTCAGCTGATTTTTGTCGGCGTTGCCAATCGCGGATGTCGTTGTAGGAAGAGCGATAATCCTGAATTTTTCGCTCAGCCGGAAGTCGTATCGTCTGCAACTCTGCCAGTTTTGCATCATCCAAATAATGTTCAGCTTTAAATGTCTCTACCGCTTCTGGGTCGTTTATATCCAGTTTTTGTAGGGCCTTGAGGCTGGCAAATTCATCGTAGTTTTGCAGCACGTTTTCTACGCGAAGGTATTCACCAAAAAGTTTCGCAAAGGCTTTTTTATCGGACTCTTTTTCAATAGTGGTTGGATCAGGAAAGCGCTGTTCCAGTTCAGTCACTACATCCATAAAGCCACGCCGCGCTTCACCGGTGACTACATCGGTAAAGCCTTCCATATATTCTTTGTAGCTCTTTTCCAATACAACGTTTTTGGTGTTCTTATCCCCAAATAACGTGATTGCATCCACGGTGGCTGTTTCCAAATCGCGGAAGGTGACAATATTGCCAAAGGTTTTGGTGGCGTCGTAAATGCGGTTGGTGCGCGAAAAGGCTTGCATCAACCCGTGGAAACGCAGGTTTTTATCTACAAACAAGGTATTGAGCATTGG
>JACCDR012306533.1_pt1 | contig 10240 bp, 8 predicted proteins | sample 7446431 | NCBI WGS metagenome assembly JACCDR01 (sample SAMN15323443, study PRJNA562643) | freshwater metagenome | isolation source: river surface water | place: USA:Blue River Watershed | collected 2017-08-17 | reverse complement strand
GTAATAGAAGCAGTAGTATATAGAAAAGCTGTTTTTTCTAACGTAGATAGATTATTAGAGTTTTTATTTTCGTTCAACTCATTAGCCCCTTGTCCAACGGATTGCATAAAAAATGAAGTTCCGCCACTTAAAGCACCCATACCCATACTTAACAAGGTACTTGGTAGCTGAAACGCAAGACCACCTGCATCTTTCCAATCTACACCGTCTGTAATATCAAATTGGCTTAGTTCTGCTTCATTTTCTTTTGAAGAAGCCTCTGTCCTTAATTTCTCTACTGTTTTTTGAAAAGCCATTGCTGCAACTTCGGGGGCAACAAAAGAAACACCACCCGAACCACTTGCAGCGTTCATATAACCAATACCACCTGCTAAATCTGCAACAGAACCTACTAATGTGTTATATAAACCACCTATAATACTATTCTTATTTTGCTTATCTTTCTGTACCCCTTCTTCTACTGTTTTAGGTACTTTTTTCTTAGGAATGGATGCACTAATATCGCTAATAACCCCACCACCAACGATATTAGCCCCTTGCTGTAATGGATTAGTCGGTTGATTTGGTAATGGTAATTTCGTAGCCGAAGAAACGGTAGGTTCTTTTTTTTTTACATCATCAAACAATACCTGCGACTTATATTCGGGTTACTTTTCTACCATTTTTTGAGATAGAACCAAATCGTCAATATCGCTATAATCGGGATATTTTTCCTTAATTTTCTTAGCGAAATCTTTGTAAGGTATTGGTTGTTGATTTTCTGCCATTGTTACTTTTTTTATTCTATAAACCTAATCCCAAAGGGTCTTTTTTTGTTTTCTTTGTTTCTTGTTTTGCCGATTGAGGAACTGTACCCGCTTCGCTTCTTGCTGTTCTTTCTGTTTTCACATCACCGCCTAAAAACTGTTGGTCTAATTGGAGTAATTTATTCTTAGCTTGTGGGTCGTTTATTTTTATTTTTTCGGTTATTAATTGTGGGTTTGCAACTGTACCCGCTTTTGTACTTATTCCTGAATTATAAACTACTTCTATTTCACCATTAGGATTTACCGTTGCTGATTGGAAGCCTATTTTATTTCCTTGAATATCTGTTTTCTGCCCTACTTTCCAAGCTGAAAAATAATTGTTTAGTAATTCTGAATTACCACTACCTGCTATTTCTAAACCTTTGGTAATAAAATCAAACGTATCTGCTGCGCTTGTTCTTCCGCCGCCACTTGCCTTTTGTCTTGAACGAATATAATCGTTACTTAATTTCATTAATGCAGCCTTATCGTCAACCACTTGTTCTCTTTGCTTACCTGCGGGGCTAAAACTTAAAGCTACTGCTACTGCTGCATCTTCGCTATTTTGAATAGGTCTTTTGTACTTAGAAGTAAATAAGTCGTTAAGTCTTTTGTATTCGGTAGGGTTTTGAACTGTCATATCAACAAATTCCTTTACAGAAGGACTTGTTTTGTATGAAGATGCAGCCCTTGAATAAACACTACTCAATGCTTGTTCGGGCATAGCTGTTTCATAAACCCGTCTGATTGTTTTTGTTTCGGGAACTTTTGTTTCCGATTGCAGCCTTTCATCAAACTTAATATCGCCAAATATGTCTTTGGTAAAACGTATTGGGTCAAATGGCTTGGGTTGAAAGTCTAAGTTATCGGGGTTGAAATCTCTCCAACTACTACTTCTTATCGGCTGTCTAAAAAACTCTAAATCATTAATTACTCTGTCGGTAATAGGCAACCCTTTTTGTTTTGCTTGTAGGATTGCTTTATTTATTTGTTCTTCTTTTGAAGCTATTTCTTTTGATTGAGAAACTAAACCCATTGCACCTTTATTCCTTGCAAACCATTCATTGTAGGCTGCACCATTGTCTAATGCAGGGTTTTTTATTGCTGCTTTATTTTTAAAGTAAAATCCTTTGTTTTCGTTTATTAAATTCAAAAAGTCTTGGGTATCTACGTTTCTCATACCTGCGGGATTGATAGACTTATCCCAATCGGCAAAGTATTTATCTAATGCTTCGTCTTTAGCTTGTTCTTTTTGTCTTTCCCTTATAGCAAAATCAACGTATGGTTCGCTATCAAAAATAACAGCACCACTTGCATACGGATTTCTTTGAGCAGGTAATGTTCTTGTCGCCATTAGTAATTGTTAAAAGTTTTAGGCATAAAGGCATTATTAAATTTATTCCAAGTAGCGGGGTTCGCTTGTCTTTGGAATATACTCATAGGCTTAAATGAATTTACTGAAACTTGTGAACCAAAACTGCTTAAAGGGCTTGTAGGTCTTGAACTCACGGTTTCTTCTAACATTCTTGGCATTGATTGCGTTTGTGTTTCAGGTAAAGCCACATCTGTTTTTGCACCCATTGGCATTAATGCTTTTGAAACATTTGACAAACCACCAAATAAATTTTGCAAGCCTGCATCGTTTCTTGCGTTAGCTGCACTTGCTTTCATTTCAGCCATTTGCAAACGTCTTTGGTAAGGGGTCAGTACGTTAATATCAAATGCACGTCTTTCTTCACCCGCTTTCATTCCCGTTGCTTGACCTAATTGACCAAATCTCATATCCCTTCTGCTTTCAGCTTGTGCCGTTGCGTTATTCATTGCATCATTTTGAATAGCCGCCAACCTTCCAACACCCGCCAATGCACTTCTTCTATCTTGCAAGGTACTAATTCCTTGTGCTGTACTTCTTTGTGCGTTACGAACTGCATTTTGATAGATAGCGGATTGTTGTGGGTTTTCGTTGTATCTATTCAATGATTCTTGGTAATAGTCGGCTATACCTTTGTTTGGGGTATATGCAGGGGAATTGTTTAGCTGTGCTTCCATTTCCCTTTGTGCTTTTTTTCTACCGCTAAATAAAGTTTGAAATAACCCACCTACTGATTGGGCTATTGCGGGTGCTGCCATTAAAAGTGCGGGTGCGGGCATAGTGTTATTGTTTATTTAATGGGCTATCAATGAAATTAACTGATACCAAATTTATGTAAAAAAATTGATTGGCGTTTTGTTTTCTAAACTTAATTATTAAATAGTTTCCCTTCAAAGAACTACCGTTTGCTAAACCACCTGACGAATTAGTATCTCTTAGGAAATTACTGTGATAATTACCTTCTAAAGTCTTAAAGTTACTTGCGGGGATTCGGCTTGACTGTGCGGTAGTTCCGTAGGTATTTAATTGGGAAGTAATTTCAGGGCAATCCCAAACCGTATTAGAAAATTCGGTAAGGCTTATCCATGTTTTCTTTAAATTACCACCACTATTAAATGCTGCTTCTATCATGGCATCGTATTGAGTACCGTAGAAATTGCAATAGGTTGTACTGTTATGCTTCCAAAGACCGCCATTTTTGAAAGAAACAAGCAATGTGTTCAATACTCCTATCCATTCGGGATGGTAAGAATAAAAACTTTCCCATTGGTTATACACTTCGTCAAAAGATAAGGTATAGGGGTCTTGATGGAATGATAGTGTATTAGGGGCTGAATACCTATTAATTTCTTCTAAGCAAACTATGTATTTATTTGTAAAGGCATCAAATGCACCGTAAATAGTAGGGTTTCCTTTATAGACTTGACCCGTTGGGGCTATACCGTTATTTAAGCTATCTCTGTACGCCTTTAGGTTCTTTACAAAGAATGAATTAGTCTTGTACATTATGCTTATTGGTGTAATCCCGTCTTGACTTAACCGACATACAACCCCTCTAAAATCATCCACGAAGTAATCTGCAAAGTTATCCCATGCAAGGCTGCAAGGGCTATCCCCTATCCCATAATCACCCGAATAGTATTGAATTTTGTTAATTAATTGGTCGGTGTTGGCTTGAAGGGGATTCCCTGCAACATCTTTTACTATTTGTGTCAGTACGGGTACATTTCCGACTTTTAATTTTTGGTACACTTTCATATACCTATCCCTTACATGAAGCCTCATTATATCGCCAAAACCTCTGTCGTAAGTATCAAAATTTTCGGGGAAAAATCTGTTTGTTCCGTTTACGCTTGTATCAGCTTGGTAAGATTGACCAAAGCGAACTAATGTAGGGAAATAAGTTTGTCTTGCATTTTCATCCACTACCGATACCCTTCCGTTACTATTTGTATACAACCCGTAAACATCACTAAAACTTGATTCAATAATATCTATTTGTGCTGTCTGCTCAACCTCAAATTCAAGGGCAAATGCACCGAATTTCATAACGGGTGCAACCGCAGTAGCCCCGAACAAAGAAACAAGTACAAACAATTTATTATTTGCGGGTACTAATACAGTTCCTTCAAAAGAAAAATCATAATTAGTATTTACACTTGGTAAAGAAAATTCAGTACTTATTGGTGAATTAGTAGTGCCGCTTGAATTTGTAAGTTTGGCTATTATTTGAACCCTTGAAGCTAAATCTACATTTGCAGAAAAGCTACCTTTAAACCTTACCGTAACAGAACTTGCCGTATTGTTTTGGTATAGGTTGTCGGTTGCTGCATTTGTAGGATAATCGGATACGCCTAACCCCGCAGCCGTTTTAACTTGGGTAGCTAATCTATATGAAGTACCAACGGTTACGGGTGAACTTGGAACTGTTATTGGCATTGAAATATAAGGCACGTTTGATTCAAACAAGCCTGAATTTAGATAGTACTGTGCACCTATGGGTACGTTTCTTTTTCTTGAAAACAAATCCCCGTTTACCACATCAATAATAGCGGGTACAACTAAATCTTCTGATTGACTTTGATTTAAACCTAAGTGATATGCTTCACTTGTTCCGTAATTACCTATGCCAAAACATTTACCAAACTCAAAAAACGGTTTTTCTTGTGTCGTTGTATTTTGAATGTAATTGTATAGTAGTATTTCGTAGTGCTGATAATTGGGTGTGCCGTCAAATCGCATACTTGAATCAATATCATTTGACGGATATTTTATTTTAACGAATGTGCCAAATCTTGTAAGACCGTCAATTATAGGATTCACTTCCGTTCCTAATACTTCATAGTCTACTATATTGATAGGTGCATTAGCGTTGTTTTGGTCAAATCTGCTTAATAATCTTACCCTATCACCCGCTTGGAATGTATAAGAAACTACATTTTGAGTTGAATTAATTTCTCTGTTATAAAATTCAATATTACCGATACCTAAGTAAGCAAACTGATTATCTGCCGTTGCATTTGCTGTATTGGAATAAGCTGCTACTGTTACCCAATTTAATCTTTTGCCGTATGTTGAATTGTTTGAACGAAGTACTTGGTAATACTTTGCCCACAATGGCGGTCTATTGCTTATTGAAAGTCTTGGTTGACAGAAACGTACACCTGAATTTTGTTCGGTATTAAAGGTTGCTTCTATGTTTGTTAAAGCCCCGTTTGTTCTGCCTCTATCATCAAAATATTGAATAGCGTACTGATACCCACTATCAAAAGCTGATGCAAATAATGTATTGTATGGCTGTCCTACTCTATCGTAATATTTTACACCACTTGAATAAAGTATAAAGCCATCCGAAAAAGACATTGTAAGTATGTTATCTACCAACGATACCTGAACCCACCCTTTAGCTTGTAACGCTGTTGATATTGAACCCAATAACGATGCAACTGTTAGGCTTATGGTAGTATTTTGATAGTCTATGCCAATATTATTTCCCACTCCGTCTATTGCATTGATAACGTAATTTGCGGCTGCATTGTCTAATGTTGATACTTTGCCATCTGTATTAGTTCCCGTTCCGTATAAGTGTATTCTTAATTGACTTGCTGAAACACCACTATCTAATCCATTTGCTTCCGCAAAAAACAATAGACCACAATAATCTAAAAAGAATCCATCTGTTTCTTGCAAAGACGACATAACCAATGAAGTAGATACTTTATCGTAACCTTCTGTAATAGCACCGTATATTGGTGTATTACCGTTAATCATTTCTTGTGCTTTTGCTTTTATTGGCACATAGTCTTGAAGCAATAAGGATTCAATTAGGTCAATAGTAGAGTAAAGACCATCGTTGTAAAAGTTGTATGTATAAATTGAATTATCGTCTATTGATAGTTCACTTTTGTCAAATGAATCAATTAAAAAATAATCGCTTGTTACCCCGTTGCTTGTCTGCCTTGCAGCTAATTCAATCTTTGCAACATCTAATCCACCCGTTGACATTGAAACAGATATTCTTGCGTTCTTGGTAAAATCATCTTCGGTAAGAACCAATGAATCTTGATTTGGTAAAGGAACGATACTTGCCGAACTCCAAACTGACTTTTCAAAGTTTGTAAATACATATCTATATTTGAACTGAAACAAGCTATTACGCAAGTTATTTACGCTTACTTTTTGATTTGTTATACTTGTTGATATTTCAATAGAACCCGAACTGCAAGTAAAAAATTGAGCAGGGTAAGATATGGCATTTGTAATAGTAACTCTTAGTCGTAATACATCATTCGTAGCCAATGGTTCTGAAAAAACCTTGTTGTATAAAAGACCACTAAAACCCGCACTTACTGTTTGGCTTGATGCACTAATAGCTACACCATTTTTTAGTAAAACAATAGTAGCTGTTCCCGTAGGGAAGTTATAAGAAAATGGAAAGCTAAGTTCAATATCAGCAGTTATTGCAGCACCAACGTATGTCAATGCTGTATCTCCACTACCTAATGTAAAATCAGCACCCGTAAAACTATTTAGCGTTACAAAGTCGGTTTGGATGCCACCCGTAAATAAGTTTTGGCTTGAACTTTTAACTCCCGACAATATTGAAGTAACGATTGTTGTAACCTCATTATCGTTTTCGTAAGTAACCTTTGGCGGCATTTGAGGCGGTGCTTTAGCTACCGATAAATATTCTTCTAACCAAACAGCATAGGTTTCAATGGTGTTAATTACTCTTGGTTCATTCAAGCCATCATTAAAGTAAAGTAAATCTCCCTCAAATTCATCACGATAAATAATGTTTACTCCGTATATTTTGTATGATGGGTTAAAGTTTAAAATATCAATCCCACCACTATTTGTTTTGCTTACCAATATTGTCGTAACAACATTTGTATCTTGGTTGTAATAATATATACCGCTATTACCATTGCTATTCCAATTAAAAAAGTAATATCTATTTCTTAGCTTATCCGCAAAACCACCAATAATTTTATTTGTTCCCGATGGCAAAGAAAAACTAACAGAACTATTGCCTAATATGTTCGCCACAACTCCATCTTGCCCTTCGGACTGACTATCTCTCGTTACGTTTAAAGCATCCAAATAAGCACCTTCGGGTAATCTATAAGGATGGTCGTCTAAGTTAAGTCCACCATTAAAAACTCTATTAATATTAGGCATCTACTTTTATTTTTATTACGCTTTGACAGTAATTCTCTGATTTTGCAGGTTTTGTTCATAAGCCTCACTCAAATACAATGGTTTATATCTTGCGTTAGCTAATCTTCTTTCATTGTAAAAATTTCTTCTTCTTTGTTCCTTATCGCCTAATGCGCCTTTTCTTGTGTTAGGCATAAAGGCTATATCTTGCCATGCAAGGTATGAAATCAATGCTTCTCTAAACTGTACGGGTATTTGATAATCTTCTCCTTGTGTTGGGCTTGAAATATACTCTACCATTAGATAATCATACCCATAATGTTCATCAAGAACTACTAAGTTATTTGCGTTATCTATTTTAAAACTACCTACTCTTTGCCCCCCACTTGGTAATCCATAAACAGCAGCATAACCTATACCATCCCAATAGTTATAAAAGATAGGGGCTTGCCAATTATAATAACCGTAAAGTGAATTATCTTCTGTAACCTCTTGTCTATTTGGTAATAGGTCTGCAAATGTTGTTAGCTTGTTATTAAAGGTAAGTTCTACTATTTCACCCTTACCATTTAAAACACCTATTTTAGTGTACTTAACATAGTCGGATGGTAGGTTTACCGTTTTGTTCGGGTTGATAGGTAGCTTAACTGATTTTACAGTATAAAAAAAGTCAAGACCTAATTGCTCTAGCCCTCTAAATGCAAGTTGCCATATCTTATAATACTTATGTACGCCTTGTTCGGATTGGTCTAAATAATTATTTACTACCGAATCAAGTGTTATGTATTGTTGCGACTGATATGCCATTTTTTATAATTTTTATTCGTAAGCGAGAATTGCATCCATATCCATAATGTAATACTTTTCACCGTTCTTTTCTATTTCAGTTCCGTGTCCTTTAACGTGGTAAACTGTTTGACCTTCTTGATACAACATTGGTCTTTTTTTTGTTCCACCACCTACTGATATTACTTTTGCCTTATTACTTCTTTGCTTAAAAGCATCGGGAACAATTATACCACCCGCACTTACTTCATCACTTTGAAAAGGCTTTACAATTACTTGGTTTCTTAATGCTATCATTGTTATTTATTTTAGGCTTTATCAACTCCATCATTTACTTGGTCTAATGGCTGACTTCTTTCTGTCAATAAGAACTTCACCACATATCCTACCACGTCTGCAATATAATCATCGGGCAAATTAATTACGCTATCCAAATCACTACTATTGCCACCACTTACCATTCTTACTATTGCTGTGTATTGACTTAGTTGTAAGGCTGTTTTTAAATACACATTTTCACCTTCATTCCAATAGAAAATTTTGTTGGGTATTTGCCTTAATAAATCTGCATACCCTAATTGATTTTCATTTAATGGAACTGCTGTAAATGATATTTTACCTTCACCTTTAAATTGAACGGTGCTTATCCCTTCATTTCTACCTAACCCCAATGGTATTTGCGGCAAAGAAAACTTCCATATACCAACATCGTCTTGTGTTATTGCTAAATTTTTATAGGTAGTATAGAATGAATTGTTTACATAAGCTACACCGTCAATTTGCAATGAATCGGTATAGTTCTTTTTTGCAGCCGAAGCTAATCCGTCATTTATCCATAGATTAATAACGGGAATAGTTATAGTAGCATCATCGGGTGGCAATCCATTATAGATAACCCTTTGTATTCTTTCCGCTAAAACATATCTTGATATAGTTGCCATGATTATTGCCCCGTTTTAGTTATTTCGTTTGCGTATTGAGATATTACACCCGATTGAAGATTAACTCCTATCATTCTTAATGCTCTGCTTATAATTTCCAACAAATCTAATTCTTGCCATTCAGGGTCTACACTTGTTGCGGGATTATAAACGGGCAAACCATCACCATCTAAAGTATATCCAAAAACTATTGTATTTGGTTGTCTTATATAACTCACTCTTGCTTGTGCAATATCATTTGGATAAAATCTAAACCCTTCTCTTTCTATAAGATAAACGGGATTGGTTGCAACGGGTGTTATTCTGCTGTTAAGGTAGTTAGAAAGATAGTCTTGTTGAACAAATTTAATCTTACCATAAATGCCCGTCCACATTGTATCTGTAATCAAATAACCATAAGGATATGCAGCAAAACCATAAGTATCTACCGTCAATAATTCATTGTATATAAATGGCGTTACTCTTTGTCTTGTTGTTTCGTTGTTGCCCCATTGAACTGTTGGTATTGGTCTACCTGCTTGATATTGCTGAAATTGACCTGCCAAATAATCCATATAAGATACTTGGGCTTGGTTGATAACAAGGTTAAATTCATCGGGCGATAAGTAACCTGACTGATTTTTATTTATGATAAAAAGTATCAGTTTATATACCTCGTTTACATTCATTGTAATAGTTGGTTGAATTATACACCAAATATAATAATTTACAAATAAAAAACCCCTAATTTTTTATTTTAGGGGCTTTGAACGATTGGGGAGTATATAGCTATCTAACGGTTAGTTTGAGTTGCTCTAAGAAATCCCTTGATTCAGGCGAACCTGCCGAAGCAAATTCTACCAAATAATCATGAACGGCTTGGTGTGGCGGGATAGAACAAATGAACTTGCCCGTTGCCCAATACGCTTTATTTCTTTCTCTACCAATATCAATTTTAGAATCACTTAATGCTTTCTTAACCAAGAATGAAATCTCTACTAATGGGCTTTCAAGTGTTTCCATAAATCGTTTCGGGTCTTGTTGTGCCTTTAAAGCATAATCCCTTCTGATAGATTCTGTTTGTTTAGGGAAACCTACTTCATCAATAAAGCTAACATTTAGATACAAAGCGTGTTTCTTCATTACTTCATCTGATACGGTAAATGCTTTTTGCATTGCCTCTACCATAAAGTGTTGTTTCTTCAATGCTTCTTCTG
>JACCDR010336394.1_pt1 | contig 10240 bp, 12 predicted proteins | sample 7446431 | NCBI WGS metagenome assembly JACCDR01 (sample SAMN15323443, study PRJNA562643) | freshwater metagenome | isolation source: river surface water | place: USA:Blue River Watershed | collected 2017-08-17 | reverse complement strand
ATCTGAACAGTCGAAATAGAATTCAGTTCAAATTCTTCTTGTAACTCTTGAACTGCTAAATTTAGATATGGAAGTTGAACTGCAAAAGTATACTTTGTCTTATTAGGGTCATTCAGCAATGCTGCTGCCCCATTCATTACGGTAGACGCAAGTAAATCTGATGCAGCCATAATTCCTTATTTCTGCTGTGGTGGAGTATTACCACCCAACTGAAGTGGACTCATATCATTCTTAAGAGCCAACAACTGTTTAGTCATTGGATGGTCAGGGTCAGGGAAGTGACAAGATGCACAAATTGGGAATTGTGGATTCTTGAGAGAACCACAAGCCTTGCATCTTACCATATCAACCATTTGGAAATCTCTCATCCAGTCTTTATTAGCAGTAACATTCAATTCCTTCGCAGCCATTCTCATATCATCTGAAACAGCGAGAGGATTACCATTACTACGTGCCCAGAGTGAATCAGCAGCTTTGACAAGGAACATATACCAGTTATGTTGTCTCTGTCTAGCTAATTCAAGTTCGGCTTTGAAATCAGATTTAACCCACTTAATAGTATCTGCTACAAGTGGATTACCTTTAGTATCCATCTTAGCACCAGGAACATAAAAAAGTCCGGGTTGCTGGTCAGCCATATCACAGCCAAAGATTCCATTACTGTAATCCTTGACTACTGAATCTGCAACGACAATAGATGCAACAGGAATTTCGAGTAGTGGTTGTTCCTCGTCAATATCTCTCCACCATGACGAAGGACCAACAATTAGAACTGATGGATTGTCAAAACTTCCAGCAGGAATATCGAATGTTCCTGGCTGGAGAGTGCATTTCTTTTCGTGGATAGCTTTTGGATAAATACTAACTACTGTAGCTTTATCCAATACATTGACTGCACCACGAATAGTTCTACGTTTCATTGCTGCTAGTCCGGGAAATGCTCCTACTGCTCCGCTCATTTTTCATCACTCCTAAATGGTGTTGGTCCAGTATATGCTGTAGCTTCACCAGTAACAGTCTTAAGCTCTAATGAAGATTCATCTCCATATAAAGCTTCCATCAGTTCATCTATTCTTTTCTGTTTAGCCTCAACAGGATTATCCTTTTCGGGGTCTACGTATTTAGCCCCTAAACTTTCTTTTCCCATTGCTGCCATAACCAAATCATGAATCCATTTACAGGCTATGAAATTTGGTTTTAATGGACTCTTTTCATCTGGTGTCTGAAATTTCCACATACATTCATAGGAAATTGGAGTAGTCAATTCCCCAAAATGTATATCTGGAACAGCTACCAATCTTTCAAGAATCCACCTATCTTTAATCCACGGATACTTAGGTTTCTCTTGAACCTCAGGAAAAAGTAATTCTAATCCTGAATCCGTGTATTTACTGATTCTTTTCTCTATCTGGTCATTAGACCATGATACCCGCCAGATAGGATTACCAGTTAAATCATCTCCATATTCTGCTAGGAGTTTAGAATTTAACTGTTCTATTTCAAGCGGTAACTTCGGATACTCCATCTTCTTTTACCTCAGGTCTGGGAAGTTGGAATCCTACATTACCTTGACCATCAGTATTGTAAGTAATGATTAGTTGACCATTCATGATTTGAGGCTTTACCTCAACAGTAGTCATGTGACCACACATAGTATCAAGGTCACAATGAATCTTATATCCTAAATCCCTTACACGATTGAAGAATGAAATATCATCACACCATTCATCCTTCAGATATTCACCTAATGTAACCCAAGGTTCCTTCATTTTCTTGAATACTTCTGTTTTAATTAGAACTGCACCAAATCCACAGTTCTCTATTTCAATTAGACCTTTCTCTCCCTCTGCAGGATATAAGAACTGACAAGAACCATCAGGTTGACGATTATGAAAGATTAATGGTTCATGTGGATACTGACGTTTGAAATAGAGAGCAGTAACTACATCCTTATTATGTGAAAATAGTCTAGTCAATAGGTCAGAAGAAAAAGTCATGTCATCATCTATGAACATAATATGTGTGCAATGATGTTCAATTGCTAATTTAGCCAACATATTACGTGCTTTAGCTGGTGATTGACCTCTAGTGAATGAACAGATAGTTCCTTCAGGTTTATCGAGCATATTATAATGCTCATAGAATTTACTACTCCTAACTATGTCCATTGTAGGAATAGCAACCATGATTTTAGCTAATTTCATCTCTCCAGTGAGAGATTGAATAGTATCTGCCATTTCCATTCTTCTATGGGCTTCTTTAGGCCACAATGCACCATCAAAATCAGCTGCTTCACGGTCAATTGGATAGATTCTACCATCAGGAAGTGAAAATCCAACTTTTCCTTTATCATTTAAGTGAGTTTGAAGCACATTTCCTAAAAATATCTTACGATGTGATGGAAAAATTTGAAAAATAGTGTCATCAACCTTGTATCTACGATAAGGTTGAGGAAAAAACTTGATTGCTTCGATAACTCTACGTGAAATGATGGGAAAACATGATAAATTCTTCCCAAACATTCCATCTTCAGGAAAAATTAGTGCAACTTCATCGTGATAAATGTTAGTAGCCTTCTTAATTAGTGAATCCCAATGCTTAGTTTTCATGACAACATCGTCATTACTAAGCATAATCCATCTTCCAGTCGAAAGTCTATAACATTCATTCTGTAATTCAGAAACATTCAATGGTTCAGACCGTTTATAGTGATAAATCTGAACATTACCATGAATTTCTAGGTAATTTCTTACATCATCCACCAGAACTACAACTTCAATCTCATTCCAATTATCTGCATTGGAACGCAGAGATTCAAGATATAATTCCAGACCTTCTGGTCTGTTAGATGGAAGCAAAATCGATAACCATTTATTCATATTCTCTCCTTTGATTGGGGGTGGATACCCTATTATATCCACCCCCTAAATTACTACGCTCTGTAGTAATATTTGTTCGTAGAAGGGTCGTAAACCAAGAATACAGGAATATTCACTGTTGCAGTCGTTGTAGACTGCTGGATATTACCTGTAGTCAGGAATTGACCAGTCTGGTTGGTTGTGAAAAGAAACGCCAACATATGCGCCCCGCGCACAGGAGGCGTAATAGTTGCAATCGCAGTAGTTCCTGAAATAAATGTCAGGAATGTTTTTGGTGCAATAGTAGCAGCCGCGGCGATAGTAACAGGCTTAGGCTGCAACTCCGATTGCACAGTAGACAGATTTTGGAATTCTAAACTATCTGCTACAGCCATTCTATCTCCTTACAGGGTCTTATCGAAATACCACTTAGCTGCTGACGGACTCCATACCATAACCGCTACGCAAAGGTTAGGTATTGAACACGTAGTAGCAATGTTTCCGGCCGTAGTAGCGGTAATAGCTGCACCACTATTATTGAGTAGGAAAAGAATCCCACCCATATTGGAAAACGGAGGATTGACAGTTACTAATACTGTAGTTGTTGCAGTAGAAGTAACTCTCTGAATATCTCTCCTAGGCGTAATTGTAGCCGTAAGAGAGATAATTTCTTCTGATAAGCGGGTAACAAAACCAGGATACATCCTTCCACCACCTCTCCTGATTTAGTTTTAATAACCCGAAGGAACTGCAAGAACATCAATATATGATGTAGCAGCAGGATTCGTAACGAATGTCTGCATACCATTCACCATATAGAAGATATCCGCAGTAGCCACACCACCTGACGGTCCACGAATTTCGAAAATCTTGCGACCGTCTGTAGTATAGAAACCGATTGGAAGAATTTCCGCACGGCCCCAGACTTCATCTACAACGAAGTCAATTCTAGTCCTGTCCCAGTTAAAGGAACCGGTAACATTGGCACCAGCCATCTGCATACCGTTACCTTTACCATTACCGAAATACATATTGAGGGATTCATCTTTAGCTTGTTTCTGAATCATGATAACAAGCTGTCCGATTTCCTCATATGCCTGAACCTGAGCAGGGTGAGTCCACGCGCGAGGATTGAAATTATTATCAATTCCAACCCTATCGCCAATCTTATTCATTGCAAGACGTGGAAATGGAAGTGCCAAAGCTCCACTTGCAGCATTCACACGATTTGAACGAATTTCTGGCGTAGCCGAGCGTGAAAATCCAAGCCAGGTTCCTGCCGAAGCATTGCTGTGATGATAAGGCACACCATACAACGCTGGCAGAGAAGCAGGAGCAGTAATACCATTAACAACCAGTTTATCACCAGTAGTTGCAGTAGCAATAGCAGGTGTAACTTCAACCTGTTTATTGGCTACGTCCCACTTGGTAATAACTCCACTACCCTTAAGAGTAGCAAGTGTAGTATCGAACAACTGAATAGTCTGTCCATAACGGACAAGCTTTGCACCGAATCCATCAGAATTCAGTGTATAAGTATCAACGCCACCAGATGTAGTAACGGCTGATGTTACACCAACAACACCAGTTCCATCCTGCATCATCTGAGCGTCTAACTGTCTACGAAGCTCATCCATTGCAGAAGCTGTAAGTCTACGAACACCATTGGTAATAGACTTACGCTCATCATCAGTTGACCACTGAGTAAGTTTAGTATATTCAATGTTCTCACTTACGAATACGCAAGTGACAACTGCTTTATCGAAAGTAGGTCCACCACCACGTCCCAAGTCTCCACCATCAGGATTAAAATACTGGAAACTTCCACCGGGACGCAGTTCAAGTGGAACACGGCATTGTCTGTTAGAGATTTTTTCTACGTCACGCTTCTTGATGTTGGCGTAGAATTTATCATCTCTTTCAAACAAGACGCGAATCTTTGGAATAACTCTTTCGAGTTCCAAAGCTGCAACTTGCTGTTCAACTACTGCCATTTTAACTCCAGATTATTCTCATACCCGCTATCGTAGAAGCGGCATTAAGAACAAAGTTTGTAGGAGCAGTTTCAAACGCGATACTGGTAGGGTCCACTTTACTAACTGCTATACCAGTATCACCACCTACGCCTTTCAGCGTTATAGCATTTGTATTTCCCGAAGGAGGAATAATCGTAGCTCCCTTGACAGTGCTTCCACCTGTTGGGACAGTAATGGTATTATCTCCCGGTGCTAATGTGTGAATCGTAATAGAACCAGGAGAAGCACCATTACTAGCCGCGTTGAGAGTGTTAGTCCCGTTAATGTCACCAGTAAAGGCAATTGTGACTACCCTAGTAGCAGTAACGGCCATAACTCTCCTTTTGAACCTTCTGATGGTTAATCAGAATTTAGGAACTCTAGACTACTCATCCCCGCAGGGATATCTTTAGGATTAGTAATTCTACCAGTCTTGCCACTTTGTGGGGTGTGTGGCCTTCCACCTTTTACTGGACCCTTATTCTGCGTTGTTTCTTCTTCTGAGGACTCTCTTACACGCTTGCCCATACCACGATAAGCATTAATTCGTGCCTTTTTTAAGACTGCTGGCAACAGTGAGCGCGCTTTCGCGTTATAGGCCGTCCTAATCTTAGCAAGACTTTCTTGGGAAAAGCCATCTTGGAATGCTCTCTCCCAAAGTTTATCTTTCAGCTTGTTAAAAGCTACATCCTTAGAGAATAACATCTCTAAAGTTTCCATTGCTTCGCGTTCGGCACTATTTCTCACGTAATCTGACATTGCCTTGTTAGGGTCAATATTCTGAGAAATAGTATTCTGAATACCAGTATTAATTCGAGTATTCAAATCATTGCGAGAATACTCAAATTGCTGTGTAATGAATCTCTGTCTCTGTTCATTAAATTCATTTTCTTTCTGTCTGTCCTCAGGCTTAGGTTCAGTAGAAAGATTCTTAGGTGGAGTAAATTCTGAACTACCGAATAGAAATTGATTTAGAATTTGTGCTGCCTGTTGTAAAACATTTCCCGCGCCAGGATTCTGTGGGTCATTATTAATACCCAATCTCCTAGCTTCCTGAACCATTCCAATGATAGTATGGCGTCCAATATTACCCAGAACATGATAGTAAGCATTCTGGTCAACATTCGCCAGTGTAGTAAGATAATTATCAACTACTCGATTGAATGTTTGTGGACTTTCTTCCTTAACTGCCTTAAGAATAGTCTCAGTATTACCCTTCATTACATCAGTTTCAAATCTTTGTAGTATTTCCTGTGCTTCGGCTGCTACCTTAGCATCCTTAGGAGTAGGAAATACCTCAGTAAATTGCCTATCTCGATACCAGGCAACTTCCATATAAGGAAAATCCTTAAAGAAGTTCGGATACTTCTTAAGAATTTCCTGCCTTCTGACAGGAGATACTAACTGAATATCTTCATCAGAAGGTTCCTTTTCTTCATCTTCTAGTTCTTTTTCTAGTTGTTTGAGTTCATCATCATCTTCCTCGTCAGTTTTATCTTCATCAGGTGATTCCTCTCCTTCATCAGGAGTTTCATCATCCTTTTTATCTTCCTTCTTACCTTTCGGTTCTGGTTCTTTTTTCTTATCGGCAGGAATTTTTTCTTCTGGAGTGTCATCTCCAAGAAGGTCATAAATATCATCTGCTGATAAGTCCTTACTTCCACTTGGAGTTCCAGAATTAGAACCAGTTCCAGATGGAAGGTCGGGCGCGAAGAAAAGTTGTGGAAAGTTATTGAATAGTTTCGACATTTCCCTCTCCAGTTATAGGTGCTTCGGGTTGCATTTCTGCTTCAGTAGGGTCTGGCTGTTCAGAACCAGATTCTTCTACTTGCTGTGGTGATTGCATTTGTTGCATCTGAGATTGCATTAAATGCATCTGTCCATGCAACATTACGTTTCTACGTCCATCAGGATTATCAATTTTAGCTTGTTGTCCTTCTTCACTGATAACCCACTTACGGACAGTTTGAAATTCTACATCATGATTATCATAGATTGGGTCTATTTCTACTGATGGTAATTCCGGTGGACCAGACATAGGGTCCATAGGATTATGCATAGGATTAGGTGTTGGACCAGATTGTAATAGTAACTTAATCTCATCCAGTTGCTTTTCTCTATCTTCTTCTCCTGGAACAAAGAATTCTGTAAGTCCTATTGCTTCGCGAATTCTAGGTAAATTCTCAGGAGAACCAATAACTTCTAGAATCTGAGGATTAGCTGCTTGAAGCAATTGCATGATTAAATCTTTCTGTTGACTCCATGTCAAAGGAAGATTTTCATTAGCTTCAAGTTCTACCTTACCAATTTTACCTTCCAGTTCAGCTTTACGAATATATGTATTCATAAAGCCACCATTTTTATTCAGTTCAACATCACGTTCATCGCCTTGTTCTTTAGTTTCTTTAATATACATCGGGATTGCTTTCCCGAATATAGTTTTCCACCAAATAGTAAGCATCTTCCATGTATTCTGGAGCCTTTGCAAGGCTTGAGCACGAGACATACTATACTGCGAAGCAGTCTCACTACCTTCTATTGAACCACCAAATAATGATGGTAATGCACCAGATACTAACTGAGCTAGGGACTGTATATTCTGAGAAAACGGCATAACTTCCGGCGAAAGTGAAGCCGTTTTAACTTCATGAAAACCTTGAGATAAAGTTTGACCAGTCTTAGGCTTTGCTTCGTAGATTCCACCGGGTATTGATTCAACTTGTCTATATGCATTGAAATTCAATACCGCAGGGTCAGCAAATGTCTGACCAATTCCATGTTCAATAGTCTGTAGAATTAGTGAAATAAGGTCATTCGTGATTTCCTGTATCGATACAAGGAGAAGGCCCAATGGGTCATGATGTATAAAGTCAGACAGAGGATTTCTAGTAAGAGTCCAACAATCATCAAGTGATTCGTTGACAGCTTCTGCAAAGCAATCATTAATAAGAACAACTTTAGCTCCATTAGGAAACTTTGCTTTTAGTTTTTTAGTTTCTTCTTCTTGTAGAACATTAAATGATGCAGGTCTAAGCCAGCAATTCCTAACAGTTACAGTATTCATGGGATATTCTCCCTGATACTGTGGAGATAGTCTACCCCATTGTTCATAAGGGTCGCGAGGTCCGGTAGAAGATTTTATCTTCTCCTTTAGTTTCTCTTGTAATTCACCTTGCAAATCACCATATCTCTCAACAGCATTTGCATAGTGAGTTTCATAAGCATAGATTAAATATGGAGTATCTGATTGTTGCCTCGCATAATTTGCGACCTTAACATACAGATTTCCATACGCTTCCATGCAAATTCTAGTCTTAGGTTCCTTCGTAACTCCTACCAACCTGGTAACAGTAAGAGTTTCCCTCTGTAAAAGAGGAATAACCATCTGTTGACATGCAGGACATAACTCTAAAAAATCTTCTCCATCATTTAGAATCACGTCTTGAAGTTCAACATCTGAATCATCAGGTTGGAATTTATCTTCTTGTTGTTCTAATTTGTCATTCATAATTCCCTGCATAGCAGGGTCTATCATTTGGTCATCGAATTGATAACCACAGCTAGGACAAGTAGTATATTGATGTTCCTCGTCAGTCTCACTATATTTCTTATCTTCATAAGTCCCATAAGACTCATCTTCTCTGGGATATGAATAACAAGCAACCATTCCTTCTGTGCAATAGATGAATAGTGCATGAAGCCATAGTAGTGGAACATCATTATGTCTATAAATCAGAGCCGCAATTTTGTCACCTGTTCTAGCTGTAGCCAAGTCAAGAGTATTATCAGCATCATCAGGAAAGCACTTGACGGGAGGAACAACGACAGATAAAGCAGCGATGATAGACTCAAGATAAGCACGAAACACATTGATAGGCTTATCATAGTATTCTTGTTCTGAGCTATCTTCCGCAGTATCATCGTAAATACGCCAATCATGCGCAACCTCAGAATACCAAGTTCTGTGGAAACCTTCCCACATTAATTTTAATCTTCGTGAAGTCCTAATCTGACGCTCACGCACAGCTACATCCTCTTTATCGAAGTGGTCTACCACTTCTTTTAAGAGGCGTTTAATTTCAGGGTCAATATGAGACATTAGTATCCGCCGTAAAGTCTACTCAATAGACCTGCCATCGGATTCTGTTGTCCCATACCTTGCATACCACCCATCATGGGACTCATTCCATATCCACCGCCACTAATTCCAGAATTCATTCCGGGATTAAATCCACCGAATGATGGCATTCCTTGATATTGTCTCATGGGATTCTGCATTCCCATTCCACCACCCATTCCCATCATTGGATTATATCCACCCATACCCATTTGTCCCATACCACCCATAAAGGATGGCATACCGACAAAATTATATTGTGGTTGCTGCATTTGCATTTCTTGCATTCTTTGATTCTGCATTTGCTGAAAATCAGGTAGTCCCATATTTCGGCCACCATATCCAGCATTCTGCATTCTTACTGCATTAGGGTCAGCAGGTTTATTAGCTCTAGAAGTAGCAGCATTAGCAATCATATCCCTATATCTAGGGTCTACTGCTCCACCTGCCATTCTATTACGTGATATTGATGATGCTCCACCACCATTACTATCCATTCCCCCCATCATACTAATCATACGGGGTTTTCTATCAAATCCCATAGGACCACCGGGGGGTGCATTTCCATTACCAGGACCAGAAGAATCTACCATTCCTCTGGGAAGATTTCCAGGAGTTCCACCCCCAGAAGAATTTAACATAGCAGGTTTCTTCTTATAACCAGGAACCATCATTCCAGATGAAGGGCCAGCATTGATAGGCATTATTTTACTCCGTGTTTACTTTTTACTGAATCTGATGGTCCAGAATCTAACCCCTTACGTTTATTAGAGGTCGCGTAAAATACACGCTTCCCTTTTTCTTTGCCATACTTCTTTTTCATTTTGGACATTACTTCTTCGCCATGTCCACTGAAGTATTTATTTAGAGGCATTATCGTTTATCCGGATTAAGATGAATATTTGTTAGCCTGCTTTTATTTCTTTTTGCAGGACGACTATAGATTCCTTGATTTGGACCAGGTCTTGGGTCTAATACAATACCAGATGGTTGATAAGTTGAAATAGTTGGGTCAAAAATACCACTTTCATTAGGCAATTCAATATTTTCGTATCTATTTGGGGTTCCAAATAGTTTAATCATTAATTGCTGAATCCAACTTTGATTTGGTCCGGCATCTAGAGGCATTTTATCTTCTCTTTACCGAAGGCCCAACTTTAATTCCTTTTTCAGCAGGTAACATAATATCTTGTGGAGCAATTATGTTACCAGTTGAAAATTCAGGCATTCCTGTTTGTAATCTACCCTGT
>JACCDR010935964.1_pt1 | contig 10241 bp, 7 predicted proteins | sample 7446431 | NCBI WGS metagenome assembly JACCDR01 (sample SAMN15323443, study PRJNA562643) | freshwater metagenome | isolation source: river surface water | place: USA:Blue River Watershed | collected 2017-08-17 | reverse complement strand
CCGAAACAAATTCGGTCCAAATCACCTTTAACGCCCGCAATTTCAAAATTCTGTTGCGATCAATTCAGCTCAGACTTGCCAACGGCACTTTCTTTGATATGACAACCCAGTTCCCCATTGGTCCCCAAGGCCAGCGCTTTGCTGATGTCGGTTTAAATTATTCGGCCTCAGTCTCAGCACCACAGCAAATCACCGGAATGAAGGTTCTTGCCGAGTCTTTTGGCGGCATTGGGAGTCTCGATGTTCGAATCAGTTCACTTGGAAATTCTGACGTTGGCATACAACCTCCCCCTTTCCTTCCACCAGGACCGGGACCAGGAAACGGCGGATCAAATAAAAAAACTTTAGTATGCGCTGCCATTCAGAATGGCTTTCAACCACGTATTGTCGAAACAAACACATCTCTGGGTGAAGGTTTCTTCAACCAAGCAAAGGATTGTGAATCTTCGATTCGATTTCAGCGACGCGGATTTGCTTGTGCTGTTCGCAACGACGGGGCCGTGGGCGTGTACAATATTGAAAATGGCTCACTCATCGGTGATTATATGCCCGGAGATGTCGATTCCTGCCTTGAAATTATTTCTACCGGCACACGAAACTTGATCTGTGCTCAAGGCCCACAGAAAAACGAAGCGGCTCTTTACAATTGGAAAACAAAAACATTTATTGATCAAACCTACAGACCCAAACAAAGCTGTTTTCAGGCCATTCAAGGTATTGAAGGCGGCGGCGCAGGACCAGGAATCCCTGGTATTCCCGGAGGAGGATTTCCTCATCCTGGTCCCGGCGATCACCCAGGCTTTCCACCCCCATCACAACAGATTATTTGTGCTCCGAGCGGGAACGGTTGGTATCGATTGACCAATACTCAAACCGGTCAGGCGATCAGCGGTGATTCAAATTTAGATAGCTGCCAACGAGCATTACAGAGCTCAAACGAAGGTGTTGTTTGTTCCGCCTCGGGAAATAATTGGTATAGAATCGTCATGATCAGAAATGGCGAAGCCATCAGTGGTGACAGCAACCTCGACACCTGCGTGAGTGCGACAAGAAGCATTCGCAACGGCCTCGTCTGCTCTGCCTCGGGAAATAACTGGTATCGAATCGCAAACATTCACTCAGGACAAATCCTGAGCGGTGATTCAAACTTTGATAGCTGCAAACGAGCTATTCAGAATTCAAATGATGGTGTGGTTTGCTCTGCTTCAGGAAACAACTGGTATCGAATCGTCATGATCAGAAACGGTCAGGCAATCAGCGGTGATTCAAATCTTGATAGCTGTGAGGCTGCAACTCGAAATATGCGCAATGGATTAGTTTGTTCTGCATCGGGAAACAATTGGTACAGAATTGCAAACACTCTGACAGGACAAACCATCAGCGCCGATTCAAATTTTGATTCTTGTCAAAGAGCTGTTCAACGATCCAACAATGGACTGGTTTGTTCAGCTTCCGGCAACAACTGGTACCGACTGACGAACATTATGAGTGGCCAGGCTCTTGGAAGTGATACAGCATTCGATACGTGTTTATCATTAATCCCACAGTAAATGTGGGATCATTGACCTCTTGTGAGCTGCTAGCTGTTGAAATTAAATTCCAGACTTGTGGCGTTCATCATCATCAACGATGGATTGAATGCCACCTTTGAGCTGCGGCCGGTAAGCAAGATGATTGATGTCATAAACAAACTTTGATCCATTCGGAGCTGGCGTCTGCCACTCTGGACCCATCCGAACGGCATCCACCGGACAAGCTTCTTCGCAAAAACCACAAAATACACAGCGCAAAATATCGATTTCGTATTTCACAGGGTATTTTTCAACTTTTGGATCCGTGTGCTCTGAAGCCACGATATTAATACACTCCGCCGGACAGTTCGTCGCACACAACATACAAGCCGTGCAGCGCAGACTTCCATCTTTTTTCACAGTCAAAACATGATTCCCTTTAAATCGAGGAGAGTACTCATACTTCTCCTCGGGGTAGTTTAGCGTGAGCATTTGCTTTTTATTAAAAAGATTTTTAACGAGATGCCGAAAGGTAATTCCCAGTCCCGTTAAAATCCCTGGAAGATACCACTTGCTCAGTTCTGATTTATTTTGAACGACGCTCATAATGACCCTCGTCGGAAGACAAATTCATTTTTCTTACGATGCTCTAACGTGACCTGATCAGTTCGGCGGTGCAAATCAACAAAGGCATCCGCTGCAGAATGCTCCACCTTTAATTGACCACCGGCCAGCAACTGCGCAGCTTCAACCAATGTCAGAGCTTCTGAAACAATGATTGTCGCTTTTTTGAAGGTTTGCGCCATTCCTTTAAAGTTGATGAAGGTTCCATCTTTTTCCACAAATGTCTTCAATGGAATCTGAACAACACTTCCGGAAACTTGATCAATCAAAGCCGATGAACCCGCGGACATCCAAATCAAATTTTTTGCCGTTTTAAATTCGGCAATACGATCAGCCATATCAGGGTACACAGCCTGATTCTCAGGAGCTACAACAACGAGTGTCTCAATGCCTTGAGCTTTCAACTTGGACGTCAAATCTCCCCAACCCAACTGAATCCCATAGGTTTCAAAAACCTTCAACAAACCTTTTGTGTTTGGATTTTTGTCCCCACGGATCAGTAATCCGTCAAACTGATCAAAGGTCTCTTTGTTATTGATCCAATGATAAATATTTTTTGTTTTAAACTGCTCGGTGAATGTTTTTACAATGGCTTCGTATTCCTCAACAGTTTGCTGTCCTGTGAGCACCAAGGCCACTTTGTCTCCGGAAGTTCGTCGAAGCAATTCTCCTGCGTACTTTGCCGTTTGTCCCGAAGACTCTTCCATCCATCCATTATCAGTTCGGCGTTTACCTTTTAAAAGTCGCTTGTCACGGTTGACAAACTTATAGATGTCTCGGCCTTCATCACACATCCAATGACCATTGACCTCTTGATTTTCCCGAGGTCGCACGCGGAACATGCCTTCCTTATTGTAATAGACTTTCACATTACAACCCGTTGAGCAGCCCTGACAAACGGACTCAGATTCTTTGAGGTACCAAACCCGCTGTCTGAAACGGAAGTCTTTAGAAGTCAGAGCGCCCACTGGGCAAATATCCACCGTGTTCAATGAATACTTGTTATTGAGCTGAATTCCCTCATGAGTTCCAACTTCGGTACGATCCCCTCGATTGAATAATCCCAATTCATGAGTTTTTGAAACCTCATCCGTAAAGCGCACACAACGAGAACACAAAATACATCGTTCAGAATCCAAAACCACCGTGGGACCCAAATCGACCACTTTGTGCTTTTTTTGTTTTGGTTCGGCCATTTCTGGATCGTATTTTCCGTATTCCATGTACTGCTCTTGCAAGCCGCACTCGCCAGCCTGATCGCAAATAGGACAATCCAACGGATGATTGATCAAGTGAAAATCAAGTCCCCACTTAACTGCATCTTTCACCTTTTCAGAGGTGTTGTTGATTTTCATTCCCTCTGTGATCACAGTGTTGCATGCGATTTGGACTCGTGGATTTCCCTCGATTTCGACCATGCATAGACGACAAACGCCAGCAATACTCAGGCCTGGATGATAACAATAGTGAGCAATGCGAATGTCCTCTTTGTACATCGCTTCGATGATCGTTGTCCCAGCTTTGACTTCGATCTCTTTGCCGTTAATGGTGCATTTTGGCATAGAAGTTTCCTCTTACTTTTGAGCGTCCTTCACGAACATAAAATTCAAACTCATCTCGAAATTTCGATACAAAACTCAGAACAGGAAGAGCTGCCGCATCCGAAAGTGCGCAGATCGTTTTCCCTTTCATATTGTCAGCAACCTTCAGTAACAAATCAATGTCCTGCAGACGGCCGCGTCCTTCCAAAATGGAATGTACAACTTTGTTCAACCACCCAGTGCCCTCGCGGCAAGGCGTGCACTGACCGCAAGACTCATGATGGTAAAAATGTGTGAGAACTCCCAGCATATCAACCATGCATTGGGAATCATCAATGACAATGACAGCTCCAGATCCAAGCATTGTCCCCATTTGCGCAAGACACTCATAATCCAGCGTAGCTTTCTGACATTCTTCAGCCGTAAGCACCGGAGCTGATGACCCGCCAGGAATGACGGCTTTCAGTTTTCGACCGGACTTCATGCCGCCGCCTTCTTTCATGATCAAATCCATCAGCGAATATCCCAACGGAACTTCATAATTTCCGGGCTTCATCACATTTCCGCTCAATGAAAAAAGTTTAGTTCCAGCGGACTTTTCAGTTCCAAATTTTTTATAGGCTGCAGCTCCGTCTTTCAGAATTGGAATCACGGCGGCTAACGTTTCAACATTATTCACGATTGTTGGTTTACGTAAATAACCCTGAACCGCGGGGAAAGGCGGTTTAAGTTTTGGCTGACCCTTGAGGCCTTCAAGCGAGGAGATCATGCCGGTTTCTTCACCGCAAATATAGGCTCCAGCTCCGCGATAAACATCCATATCGTGATCAAAACCTGATCCTAAAATATTTTTACCTAAAAATCCTGCATCATAAGCCTCGCGAATGGCTTGCTCAACACAGGCAATCGGATAGTCGTATTCACCGCGAATATAAATATAAGACTTGGCAGAGTTGATCGCAAAAGCAGAAATGATCATTCCCTCAATCAACTGATGTGGAGCTCTTTCCATCATCATTCGATCTTTGAATGTTCCGGGCTCGCCTTCATCTGCATTGCAAAGCAAATAACGAGGTTCATTATTTTTGGGAAGAAATCCCCATTTTGTCCCCGTAGAAAACCCTGCGCCGCCTCGTCCACGCAATCCAGAAGCTTTCACTTCATCAATGATGGCCTGAGGTTGCATCTTTAAAGCTTTCTTCAAAACTTCGTAGCCACCATGTTTTTGATAGCCATCGATTTTTCGAAACTCTTCCAGTTGATAAAATTCTGTCAGTAATTTTGTTTCCATCTCGATCCTTCAGCCAATCAGTTATTTCATTCCGCGCAAAACATTCATCGCAGACTCTGGGGTTAGATTTTCATAATAGCGATCATTGACTTGCATCATTGGAGCTGTTCCGCAAGATCCCAAGCATTCCACTTTAGACACTGTAAATAATCCGTCTTTTGTGACCTCACCAAAGGAAACCTTTAACTGATGACAAAGTTCCTCAGCCAATTCCCGGGAACCATTCAATGCACATGAAATATTTGTGCAAACCTGCACGTGATACTTCCCGATCTGCTTTTGATTGAACATGGTGTAGAACTTAAAGACTTCATTGATTTTGCTCTCCGGAAGGTCCATCACTTTTGAAAGTGCCTTCACGACTTCCGCGTTCACCCATCCCTTGTTTTCCTTTTGAGCAAGGTACAAACAGGGAATGATGGCAGACTCTTTGACTTCGTAGCGTGCGAGTTCTTTTTTGACTTCTTTCACACCGTTTTCGGACAACTCAAACATTGAACAATCCTTCTTTAAAAATTCAACTTTAAAAAATCAACAAGCACTCTCACGTGCCGATGATCATTAACGATCCAACTCTCCTGCAATGACATTCATACTCGCCACAGTGGCAATGGCATCAGCAAGCATCGAGCCCTTCACCACGGTTGGGAACGACTGATAAATTGCAAAACATGGCGGCCGAACCTTCAAACGGTACGGATTGGCACTTCCATCACTCACAAGATAAAAACCAAGTTCACCATTCGCAGCCTCAGTGGCATCATAAACTTCACCCGCCGGCGGCCTGAGTCCTTTGATCACCAACATAAAGTGATTCATCAGACCTTCGATATTTCCGTAAACATCTTTCTTTTCAGGAAGAACAATTCCTTTGTCGCGAATTGTATAATCCCCGCCTGGCATGTTTTTACAAACTTGCTCGATGATGCGAAGACTCTGCCGCATTTCTTCGATGCGCACTTGATATCGATCATAAATGTCACCGTTCGTGCCGACCGGAACTTCAAAATCTAAACCTTCGTATCCATAATAAGGAGCCGTCTTACGCAAATCTAAATTCACGCCGCAGGCACGGAGCAAAGGACCTGTGTAGCCCCAGGCAATCGCATCCTGAGCACTCACCGGACAGACACCTTGAGTTCGATTGATGAAAATCTTATTCCCAAGAAGTAACCGAGAAATTTCATCGACACCCTCACGCATTTCTTTACAGAATGCGAGGACGTCATCAAACCACCCCTCGGGTGCATCCTGAGCCATGCCTCCAATACGAGTCATTGAAACAGTCAAACGAGCGCCGCAGAGTTTTTCAAACAGAGAATAGACCTTCTCACGATAGGTAAAGAGATGGAAGAAGGCCGTCAAAGCCCCCAAATCAACCCCACCAGTTCCGACTGCAATAATATGATCGATAACACGAGAGAGTTCACACAACACAACTCGCATCGCTGGAGGCCGCGGCGGAATTTCAACACCCAACAAACGCTCAACGGCTTTACAATAACCAACGTTATTCATCGGTGCAGAACAATAATTCAAACGGTCTGTGTATGGGATGACTTGATTGTAAGGATGAGTTTCTGCCATTTTTTCGAAACAGCGGTGGAGATAACCAATTTCACAATTAGCCCGAACCACTGTTTCACCATCAAGCTCAGCCATCACGCGCAAAGTTCCATGCATGGCTGGGTGGGATGGTCCAATATTAATGGGAACATAGTTAGGATTCAGCACATCGCCGGCTTGACCACGTTCATGGTCAAAATGAATTTTAATTGTTTCATCACAGTGCTGCTGAGCATCGGCTTCGTAATCTTTACGCAAAGGATGTCCGACAAACTGATGATGGGTCAAAATTTTCCGCAAATTTGGATGCCCATCAAAACGAATCCCGAACATGTCATAAGCTTCTCTTTCAAACCAGTCAGCGCCTCTCCAATACGGAAGAGCCGTTGCAATGGACTCACCCTCGGCAAGCTGAGTTTTAATTCGCAAGCGGCTTGCATCTTTCGAACTAAACAAATGGTAAACAACGTCAAAGCGTTTTTTGCGCTGAGGATAATCGGCGCCACAAACATCCATTAAAAAGTCAAATTTTCCCGATTGCTTCAAATATCGAAGGACGCGGGGAACCTGTTCTTTTTCAACAATCAGGACATCATCACCAAATTGATGCAAGAACTGCATCGTTGTGATGTCAAACTCATTGGCCTGAAGATCGTTTTTGAGTTGATCAATTTTGGTCATAAGGAGACTTCCAATTTTCTTTCCAAGGTCGTGGTTTCTGATCTTTAATCAATTTTTGAAGTGACATAATTCCATCCAGAACAGCTTCTGGAGTCGGAGGACAGCCCGGAACATAAACATCCACTGGAATCACTTTATCGCAGCCCTGAAGGACGTGATAGGCACGGTAAAACCCGCCAGAACTTGCACAAGCTCCCATGGACAAAACATACTTGGGTTCCAACATCTGTTGATAGATTCGAACCAAAATGGGAGCCATCTTTTCAGTGATTGTTCCTGCAACCAAAAGCAAATCGGATTGGCGCGGAGAAAATCGAACCACTTCGGCCCCGAAGCGAGCCAAATCATATTTTGGCCCCATCACGCTCATCAGCTCAATTCCGCAACAAGCGGTTCCGTATGGAAGTGGCCAAAGGGCGTTTCTTCGTCCCCACGCGACCACAGCATCAAGCTTTGTTGTGAGCGCAAATGACCGCGAAAAATCATCACTCTGCTGCGAGCCAAGGCCAACTAAACCTTTTTCGTTGACTACGCTTAAACCGTTTTCTGGTTGCGAACTCATTTTCATACCTCACCTGTTTGAAAGTTTTATGAATTTTTTTGCAAGGCCCTAGCGATCAAACTCTTTGCCAAAAAACAAACTTCAAACCATTTCAATATTTATTCATTCAATTTTCAGTTAACGTTCAATACTCAATTATTTCGTCTATTTATTATGAAAAGGCAAATTTTCATAATAAGGCTGACCACTTTAAATGTCAGATTCTACAGTGACAGGGAAATGCTGACAACGCAATCGCTCTCTCCGGTGAAAATGCATTTGCTCTTTTCGTCAGGAAACCATCAAATATTCTTAGATAAATGTTCAAAAAATAATCAAAGACTCGTCATCAGTGGCGAGTTCTTCTCAGCAAGGAGTGCGAGATGAAACGATTTAGAACGAAGATGCTCTTTTGCCTTGTAATTCTCCAAATGATGGTGAGTTTAACGGGGAACTCAAGCTCAAAATCTTCGCAGGATGTTTTGGTTCTGGTTGAAAATGCTTCGATTGCAGCACAACTGAGTGCCGATATTCAAAACTCACTGACTCCGAGTCAGCGACGCTCTGGTTCAGTTCAGGTTGAAATTTTGACCGACAAATGGCTTCGCATTCAAGGCCTGGGGGAAGATTCGGCTTTCTTACAGAGCTCGCAGATTCTTCATATTCAGCCCAACTATAAACTTTCCATCAATATGCCATGGAAAATCCAAGACCGCCTCAGGGTGGCTGCAATGAAACGGGCTCAGATGCGCACCCCAGAAGGAGCAAATTTTCAAAACCGCATGGGACAGGACAATCCTGAAATTCCATTAGCTGGGCCTCAAGCCAATGCCGTTGACCCTTTGATCAAAAGCCAATGGGGCATGCTTGATATCGGCGCAAATCAAATCTGGTCAATGACCCAAGGTGATCCGAAAATGATCGTGGCTGTGATCGATACTGGAGTTGATTACACCCATGAAGATCTGCTCCCAAATCTCTGGAGAAACACCGGAGAGACCGGAACAGACAGCTCCGGAAGAGACAAATCAACCAATGGAATCGATGATGATGAAAATGGCTACATCGACGACGTGATCGGCTGGGATTTTGTCACAAACGACAATAAACCCTACGATCTTTCCGGCAGCCCCATCGAAGTTCTTCAAGGAGCAAACCCTGGCCATGGAACACATTGCGCAGGCAATGTCGCCGCAGCGGGTAACAATGCCAAAGGAATTTCAGGCGTTGCACCAAAAGTTTCAATCATGTCGATTCGATTCATCGGCGAAAAAGGTCAGGGAACAACAGCCGATGCAGTCAAGGCCATTCACTATGCCGTGGACAACGGAGCTCGAGTTCTTTCAAACTCTTGGGGCTCGGAAGGTGATGATCCAGCAGATTCCGAAGGCAATAAAGCACTCAAAGACGCGATTCAGTATTCACAAGAAAAGGGAGTCCTTTTCATTGCTGCTGCAGGCAATGGCCATCAAGGAGTTGGTTACGATAATGACACCGATCCCAAACCCGCTGTCCCTGCAAGTTATGACCATGACATCATCATCAGCGTTGCAGCCATCGACTCCAACAACAAACTCGGCGGCTTTTCAAACTGGGGCAAAAAATCTGTGGATCTTGCGGCACCCGGCGTGAAAGTTTTTTCAACTGTTGTGGACAACAAGTACACCGATATCGCACTTGATTACTTTGGATTTAAAGCGACCTGGGATGGAACATCAATGGCCACTCCTCACGTGGCAGGCGCGGCTGCTCTATACTGGTCGGCGCACCCAGAAAAAACATGGCAAGAAGTCAAAGCCGCATTGCTGGGTTCGGTCACAAAACTTCCTGAGTACGAGAATAAACTCGTCACTGGCGGAAAACTTAATGTTTTGAATTTGATGAAAACATCAGCTGCTCAAGTCAGCTTTACTCGATAAAACGATAATCAAATCTTTTTTTTCATTCAAACGGGCCAAGTGCCCGTTTTTTTTATTCCCTGCCGCTTCAGATCTCCTTGGACATCTCAAAAATTAAGGAACGGCTCTCGACAGCGAATGGCCTGTTTCATCTTCTGATGATAATTTCTGTTTTGATGTTGAAGAGCAAAAAAACTGTTTTGGCCTTTTCTATCTTTAGTTGCGCGGGCAAAGGCAATACTCTGAGGACAACGTTTGAGAAACTTTGCTAAATCTCGCTGGGCGACGCAGGCGATGATTTCGTATCCACCAAGCTCAGCCCAAAGCAGAGAGGAGAGTGGAATTTTTTGTTTTTTGCAAAACTGCTGTGCCCGCGGATGAAAAAGTTGCCGCGTCAGATGCCACTCAAAACTGATTTTGTTGAGATCACTTAAGATCGCCATGGTGTTCACTAATCCGTCCGAATTATCGATCATGGTTCGGCAAAGCTGAAGGCTTTTTCGAATCTCACGAAAAGGAATTTGAGGCCGCATCTGGTATTGTGGAATTCTTTTTTTGTTCATTAGAAAATCATAAGCAAAGGCGGCT
>JACCDR011948463.1_pt1 | contig 10242 bp, 14 predicted proteins | sample 7446431 | NCBI WGS metagenome assembly JACCDR01 (sample SAMN15323443, study PRJNA562643) | freshwater metagenome | isolation source: river surface water | place: USA:Blue River Watershed | collected 2017-08-17 | reverse complement strand
TGAATTCCTTCGTGAAGTAGTCGCAAGAGTTTATGAGCAGGTTAATGGCGAAGGTTCGTTCACGTGGGATTTTACTAGGAGTTCGGAAAATGAATAAACTCACCTCCGTAATTGACTACATGGCCAATGACGCCGACATTTCGCTCATAATCGGTGCACAGGGTTCGGGAAGAACTAAGTTCCTGACAGATTTTACTAAATGCGTAGCCACAGGGGAGAAGTTTTACGGATATGAGCACCCCTGCTTTGATAGAGTTCTCTATATCCCACAGGAAGATGCTCCAGCGGTTAAGAAGTACTTCAAAGCAAATGAAAACAACAAGAACATTTACATAAGAGTAGCCCAGGACAGCATAGACATTAGTGACAAACAAGTACAAGAGAAACTTGCTTACGAAATCGAATCGTTCGACATAACTATCCTCATTCTGGATTTGCCAGTTATCAAGGACATGCTAGACTTTGAAGTTATCAACGAAGTATTCGACTTCCTAAAGCGACTTGCCAAAGACGGCACAACCACAGTTATGTCAATGCACGAAACAAAAATAGCTACTCTAAATGCGAGGAATGCTGTACCAGGCGGGAATCATATCGCAGTAGTCCCTAAAATTATCCTGCGAACAGTTCCAGGCAGCGAGCCAGAAATAATTAAGCTTAGTGGAAGGGCAGTACCTCAGTGAACTGAATTGCTTGTCGGCGGTGCGGATTTTGATTCGTGCCGTCCGGCTGGAAATTCAGCCACAGGAGAAAAACAATGGCTAAACATAGACCAGGATGGAGAGTTGTTGGTATTAAAATAACTTCATCATTGGAAATGCGGTTCAAAATTGCATCTAATTGGATAATAAATCCGCCGCGCACTATGTCAATATCCACGGAACTATTTCTCAAACTTACATTAGAGAATGACGTAAGTTTGCCAATAGATGAAAAAGTAATTAGATCCATTAAATACCCTAAAAACCCCGCGAGGAGACTAAAATGACTGAAGAAGAGCACAATGAGCATGAAGATGCAAAAGCCCTTAAGGCTCAATTCGAGGCTATCGTAACTGAAGAATTCGGAACGCCGGGGCGAACGTCTCTGGATATTGCAAAGGAGATCGTAGCACTAGAAGAAAAAGAATATAACATTAAGAACTCGTTTGAAATGGAGCGAGCTAAGCGAGATTTTTATCTGCAAGAAGAAAAAGAACTTAAGGCTAAGCTCGACAAAATGCGCCAGCAGCGCTACGAAGTAGAATCAGTTCTTAAAAAGGGGGAGCAGGAAGCTACTCAATTCCGTACTGAGATAGAAAAGCTTCGCCGTGAAGCCAGTCGCCTTAAGTCTCACGAGATAGCAAATAAGGAATTCGCAGACGCCGCTAAGCGATTTCTTGACGAATGTATGACTCGACCATGGTTTAACGCGGCACTGGACCATCAAATTCACGGAGCACAAAGTCTCGCATTCGCTAAGCGCGGATTTCTTGGCGACTACATGGGACTCGGCAAAACGCTTACGAGTCTTATTTGGGCCGATTTTGTAAAGGCCCATCGTATTCTTGTACTCGCGCCTAAAGAAACCTGCTACAGCTTTATCAAGGAAATCGGTAAGTGGGCAGATGATCGCATCGTGCTCAACTTTATCGCTCAACCTAAAAGAATTCGCGATGCTCAGTTCATGTCGGCCGATATTTCACAAAAGGCCGGTGTTCTTGATCAGTTTATCATCGTAGCCAATCTCGAAACATGGCGTCGTGATAAGCAATTCATTGCAGACATTATTGCAATGAAGCCTGACTGTGTTATTATCGACGAGTCCCACACGATTAAGAACAAGAAGTCAAACGCTTTTGCGGGGATTGCTGAAATTGTCTATGCACACAATAGTTGTATTTCCTGTGGCGAAAGTTCCTTCGCTTTTCAGCACAGGATTAATGAGGAAATCTCTACTTATCGTGTGCAGCCTTACTTTAAGTGTAACTCCTGTGGCCACGGTACATTTAACGAGATTGACACATGCTCTGTAAAGAATGTTTTGTGTATGACCGGTACGCCTATTCTCAATAAGCCACAGGAACTCTGGCCAATCCTTTATCTAATTGACAAAGCTACTTATCCAAAGGAGGACGATTTCCTAATTGACTTCTGTTGGCTTGACCCATGGACTAAGCGTTATAAATTCCAGCACGGAGGAATTGCACGACTCGCAAAGAAAATCGGTAATAGCTTTGTCATGCGAGATTATGAATCTGCAGGAATCAAAATCCCAGAGCAGCAGGTTCACGAATATTATCTCGACTTCAATGCGGAAACGGCTCCCGAACAGTGGCGAGCATATCAGATTCTCGCTAATCACTACATGATTCTCCTGGAGGAAGACCAGGGAGCATTCGTTAAGCATAAGCTAGCGATTATGACGAGATCCCGCCAAATGGCTACATGGCCAGAAGGCATTGTACTTAAGGATCTCGACGGTACAATTAAATACCGGTGTAATGTTAAGCAGTCTCTTAAGCTGGAATTCGCGGAACAAAAGATACGTGAACTACTAGCCACAGGGGAAAGGGTTATTCTATTCTCTAAGTTTACAGCTCCGCTCGAAGAACTGCATAATAGACTAAACGATTGTCTGATAGACGAAGATTCTGATAAGAGGATCAGATCAGCAATTCTTAACGGAGACACTCCGCAGCATCTAAAGGATCAAATTCGTTACGATTTCGATAAGTCTACGCGCCAAAATCGAAACGGAAAATACAAGTGGGATCTTCTGCTCTGTAATTATCAAGTCGGTGGCCAGTCTGCAACTTTCACGGAAGCCATCCATACGGTAATTCTAGACGAAGAGTGGAATCCCGGTAAGCGCGACCAGGCTTATGGACGTACTCACAGGATCGGCCAGGACCGAGAGACTATCGTACATCTCATTAAGCTTCGCAATGACAATGTCGAAATTATCGACGACTTCATGTCTAATCTAATCTCCGAGAAAGAAGAAACTACTGTAGGTTTCGAAAAGGCCACAAAGGAATCGACAGAAAAACTCATGGAAATCCTCCGAAAGACAGTGAAGGGTAAGTAAAATGCACGAAATAACAGTTAATCTCACTGGCTTAATTGTACTCATTCTCGTTCTATACTTAGTTATTAGTGATTCTCTAAGGCAAAAAGAGCGGAGAAAAGCAGCCGAAATCGCGGCCACTAGAAAGCACGAACTGGAAATGGAAAAGGCAAAACAGGTCGGACAATATCTGACCAATAAAGAGTACGAAAAGCTGATTAAGGAAATTGATAAAGCTAAACCCCCTGTGGCGAACGGTGTTCTCCCTGTGGCTGATGAGGTACCTACCCAGCCTAAGCGTGAGATCTAAGCCACAAAACCTAGTGTTTACCAGGCTTGCTTCGGGTACACTGTCTACTAGACGGCACGGAGCAAGCCGGATAGCTGGAAGTCCGAACACGGATTCGCATTCGACTAGCTCGCCATAATGGTCCGGTCCGGAGGTTAAGCAAGAGGGTATTAAGGAAACTCGGCAGCTTCCTTAATGCGTAGCTCTCCTTAACCTCCGTACCGGCCAGGCCCTAAAAGGGGAGTGCCGTGAATTACAAAATCCTGGACGTTATTGACACACTAGGTGAACTTTACTACCGAGCTATCATTGATGACCTTTCTAGTCAGCCAATGCTTAGCCTAATACAGCATTCAGAAGTACCGTCGTGCGAAGAGTGCAAGCGATTCGTGGAATACCACACGCTTAGCACTAAGCCCGACGGTACTCCTTTTTATGTCTACGATCGTATTAGACCACTGTATCCAACGTGCAAGATGGGCCGTGAGATTTTACTACAGTGGTTCATTAAAGAGCACTGCATTATCCACACTCGTATTCGTCCTATGCGGCATGCACTTACTACTGAGAGCGTTTTTCGCCACAGGAAGGCCAGTTAATGACTGCTAATCCATTTTTTATAGCTTACTGTATTGGATCCGTCACTACAGGTCTGTGGTTCTTGTATAGATTCAAGAACCATGACAAGTTCTACAAGATGGTAGAAAACAACATTCTATATTTCCCTAGTCGAATGCAAAAAGGAGTACTCGTATCTCTAATAGTATTTGCTCTAGTATTCTGGCCAATTATGATTCCGGACCTCATTATGAAGGGACGCAAATGACATCCGAAGAACTAATCGAAGAACTTAAAAAATACCCAGGAACTACAGTTTGGATAGAAGGATGTGACTGCGACGCAAAAGCGACAGGGGTTACATATTTTGACGCAGGATATGAGGAGCGCAAAACCAAGGAAATTATTATAAGACGCGACCAACAAGTATCTATAGTCACCTTGACAGACTAGGTTACTCTTGTCTGCATGGCTTGTATTTCATGCGGGCGAGGCATTATCGGAGAATGCGATTGCGATTCGCCACAGGGAGAAGTAGCTCAAAATGAAATGCCAGAGTTCGATCTTCCTGTGGCTGAATCTAAAGCATCTCCTGGCCGTCCAAAACTAACTGCCGAAGAAATTACGGACCCACATTCGACTGGAAGAAAACGGGCTGCACAAATGTGGCCTCTTAATCCGGAGGCTTGGTGTGAATGGAAAGATAAAGCAAACTGTGGTGGAGGTAAATATCCTATTCTTGGTTGCTCTAATGGCAAGCAAAGGAACATTCACCACGGCCCAGATAAAGATACCCTTAATAATAACCGGTACAATATTCACCTCATATGTCCGAACTGTCACAATCGCTGGCATGCCGCTAACGATGGGGATCATGATAAGACAATACCGCATCCTCCTAGAGACGCTACTTTTGTTGAACGGCAACAAAGAATGAGTGAAGAACTAATCCAGGAAATGAAGAAGGGGAAGAAATGAACCATTACACTAGAGTCAAAAATATGATCAAAACGCTAAGTGAAGATCTCAGCATGACCAAAATGCTGATTGAAGAGCTAAGAAAAGATGGGTACGAAGTAGAGGAAATATTTGATACTGTAATAGTTAAGCTGCCTTCGAAGGAGATAGAGAAATGAACGAAGAAGAACGCAATGAACTAGTAAATGAGTATCTGGAGCTAAAAGCCGCTCAAAAGATAAAATCTAATCTTAATATTTGCGAAGCATGTGTTTTTGCTGCCGACCATCCATGGCCAGCTAACCATGCAAACTGTAAGGGAAAAGCGTTCTGTTTTTGCCAGCATTCAGTGATTCTTAACGGAAAGCGTTACACCTACAAAGTTAAGGCGGATCATGCTTAAGCCCTTCAAAGACCAGGCTGGTAATGTCAGACTAACTGTTGGAGGTTTTGTTCTTATAGTTACCAAACCAGAATACGAAGAATTTCTGAGGGCAATTCACTCAGGCGAATATGACTATTCTCTCCTAGAAACTGAATAAGAATCGTTATCGAATCGAAATCTAACCGAGATCTCAACTTAATCAATAGGGGGTAACCTACTAACCATGGCGACCACAGCGTGTAAAGGCGGAAAAGAAATTACCGACTTTTGCCACAGGGAGGTAAGTTTCGCCTACACGAAAAGACGAGAGGATTTGATAGTAGCAGACCAATTTAAAATTCGCGGAATAAATCGTCTAGTTATTATCTGTTCTTTCTGCAAAAAGCCTCCAATTACAAATGTCAATTACATACAGTTCTGTGGCGGTTGCGAATGGTATTATCGGGGAAATCCGGAAAGTCCCTGTTGCGAAGAATGCAAGGATGTGTTTTAAAATGATTAACCTTGAGCCGATTTACACCGAACTTATTCGCACCTGGAACAGTGGTACAATGGACTCAGTCAACGGGAAGGAAAGCACCATGAGTGAATGGCAAAAGCTTAGTGACAGCGAAAAGCGGTTCCAGCTTCTTAGTCTGGCAGCCGAGAACAATATTCAGCTTCAGCCCTCCGCAGAAGAGATTATCAATAAGGAGGAGCTTTTCGTTCAAACGCTTTTGGAGCACTCAGAACTAGTCACAACGCTTCAGGATGAATGTAATCTCTGTGGCAAAAAGCTTATGGTTACCAAAGTCTCCCAGTTTGCCATGGCAGACGACGAGGATAAGGTTACCCCTGACTCGCTTCCGCGCATCATCTGCACCGGCTGTGAGGTCTGAGTCAAGTGTCGCAGAATAACACTTCGTACAGTGAGGTTAATGATTTCAACAAGTGTCAGCAGTATTGGTTTAATAGATATGTTCGTGGTCTTAGCCGAATAGGAACTACAGGCGGACCACTGGCTTATGGAATTCTCGGCCACAGGTGGCTAGAGCACTATTACAGAACACTAATGGAAATAGCTGGTACAAATGACGTAGATTACCCAACGCGAATTCAGGCCATTGGAAAAGCCAACACTGAATTGGCAATTCTAATGAGTACGGATAAGAAACGATATGACTGGGGCGTCTATGGGCGTCTAGTAACTGACTTGCTTCCCGATTACATCAGAGTCGAAAGTCAGTTTAAATTCGATATCCTTGGAGTAGAAAAGCGTCTCGGAGATGTTCTGCCGCGCGATGGAGTAGACACTTATGACTCGGCCGATCCAGATAATATCTACGTAACAGGAGTGGTTGACGTTATTATCCGGCCGCATAAGGATGTTAACTATCGCAAGTGGGCAGGTAAAATCGGAGTGATGGACCATAAATTTGCCGAGAACTTTCCTTCGGATATCGCAGTCAAAATGAACTCGCAGCTTCCTAAGCAAATTCACCTTCTTAGAGGTAACGGAGTAGACGCAGAGTTTGGGATCCTTAACTACCTTCGCTACAGGGAAATTAAAAATGCTCAGCCGCACCAATTGTTTAAGCGGTATTATCCCCCCTGTGGCGAAAATCGCACTAATAATCTGATGCGAGACCATGAAATTACCAGCCGTCAGATAATCTACCTGAAGAATATTCCTGAGGAAGAAGCGGCTAAGAAGGTAACCAAGGTTGCTAATCCTCTCTTCTGTGGCAATCGTAGTGACCGCGAGTGCGAATTCTTTTCGCTCTGCAATCTAGAGCTTGACGGAGTAGATACTAAGTCTACAATCGAAGCATTTTACAAGAAGCGGGGAGCTTGACAAATGGCCACAGAGGAACAGCGCCAGGAACTTCTTCGTAGAGGAATTACTCCGGAGAGAGCACGGCAGCTTTTCCAGTACAGTAAGCCTATCGAAGAAGTTCCTAATCATTTCCATGCCGTACTTTATGGTGATGGCAAGGTTGGCAAAACAGTCCTTACGGCAAGACTTGCTAAAGCCTTGGGAACAAAGCTTTATCACATCAGTACTGATAATGGTAGCTCAGCACTTCAGGACTGGCCGTCGCTTATGCCTTATGTCGAAAGCGTAAGGTATCAAGGACCAAAATGGCTGCAAGATGTAGCAACGGCCATTCGTTTTGACGCCGATGAATTTGAAGAGTTCGGTGTAATTTCTCTTGATACTACTAGTGGCGTTTGTGATGAGTATATTGACTATGTGGAGCGTGTTTACAATGCCACAGGAAAGCAAGGCGGCCGAGATGCTTTGAGACCCAAGAAGGGCTACGAAAAAGCTCCTGTTTTGGAAATGGCCAGCAACGAAGACTATAAAGCTCTCAGGCAATTTATGAGGCCAATCATTATGGACCTCACTCGTTCTAGTAAAACTGTTTTCTTTATTACACACGAGCGGGAGCCTTTTTATATGGAAGTATCCGACGCAAAAAAGAATGGAGAGGAGCCTCCGAAAATTAGGCCTGATGTTCCAGACAAGGTTTATAAGGCGCTCCATTATAACTGCGGCCTTATGGGACGGATGGTTAAGGGAGTTAGTGGACGAACCATTTCGTTCAGAGCAAATGAAGGCATCAGTGTAGGCTCTCGAATCAAAGAACTAAACGATCAGAAGGTGAGCGATAATGAGTTCATCGAAATCGCGGTCAAGTGGATCAGAGAACGAAGCCAGCGTGACTAACATTAGCGCAGCAAAATCCCTTCTCGAAAACGAACTAGGAGCAAATGAAATGACCGGCGGTTTCGACGAGTTCGCATCAGACAACGTTAACAACGACGCCACAGAGGAAAACGGTAACCTCTGGGAAGGTAGTTTCTTCGGAGATCTCGACACAGAAAACCTCCAGGAACTTCCCGACGGTACACACAGAATGTGTATGTCGGATGTTAACTGGTGGGTTGTCGATCCTGATAACGCTACTTCTGTTTTCACTCACGCTAAGTTCAAAGTAGTTTGGTCTCCTGTCGAAAAAGACTATGCCGGAGAAGAAGTTCAGCAGGTCTTTGACATTTACCCGCGCTATAAGCCTGACCAGATTGACGACGCAAAAAAGATCGGCGAAGTTCGAAAGGCCGTCAAGAAGTTCAAGGGATTCCTTAAGGCTCTGGGCACTGAGCTTAGTGGTTTCCACCCTGTGAAGTTTAAGGAAACCTATAAGGGCATTGTAGCCGATCTGGAAATCCGTAATTCGTATTCCGAAAAGTTCGAGCGCAATTTCCCGAACGTCAACGGCATCTCTCCTGTGGCTAACGACGGTAGTGATTCGAGCGGTGGTTTCTCCGATTACTGATTAAACTTTAGCCACAGGGAGTGAGTCATCCAAACCCCAAAAGGGTTGTGCTTAGCTCCCTGTGGCTAACTCGGGGGAACGGGACACTAGCTTAATTGGAAAAGCACTTGGTGCGCACCGCCAAATAGGTTTGGAGTTTCGGGTTCGAATCCCGAGTGTCCCACGTGGAAATCGAAGCGAAAATAAAATTCGACTGCCCCGACGATCATGCAATCGCTTTTGGAATGATGATAGAAATTGAAAGTATAATTAGAGAGAACTTTGAAGATTGTACCGACATAGCTATTTTGATTAACGGCAAATTGTTCACGAGAGGAGATTTTTGATGAAGACTAAGTTAACCGACTGGCCATTTTTTGATCCCTTGCCTGATTGGGAGGAAGACGAGTTAGATTACAGAGGCAATTTTGTAATGTGTGTTGACATTCATATTGACGGAAAAGTTTTCAGACATCTATGCGGAGCGGGGTCACTAAACTAATGAGCATTCCATTTCAAGAGCCAGAGTACGATCGCGACGAGGATTACGAAGACGAGGACGATCCGTTTTACATTCCTCCAAATGCCGGTAGCAGTTCCTAACTAAAGCTCCGCCACAGGGAGTGTCCGGAGTCCACACTTATTAATCCACCTAGTAAGTGCCAACCATTCCCTGTGGCGGTTTCTAAATCAAAGGAGAGGGAAATGGGAGAAGACAAGCCAGAACCGTCGCTAATCTGTACTAAATACGGATCTCCGTATATCTGCTTAGAAAAGCCGAAATGTACTCCAGGAAATCAGCAGTGCACTAGGTAATTAGTACAGGGTCCTTAGCTCAATTGGCAGAGCAGCAGACTTTTAATCTGCGGGTTATGGGTTCAAGTCCCATAGGACCTACTGAGTGGCGGATCGGGGCCGACAAATCACACCAGTGATCAATTCTGGTCCGCCACTCTTAAGGGAGACAAATAAACGGAAGCCGATCCATTAACTGAGTAGCTAAACATTAGTGACTGATCGTCCTGCCAATCTTTAGCGAAAAGGGATACGGCGAAGGTTCGAATCCTTCTGTCTCCCACTAGTTGTTAATGGGGGAGGTCACAATGGAAAGAAGCCTCAATGGCTGAGTCGAATGTTGTTAAGGTTCAGGACACAACCAAAAGCCTCGCTGTGTTTTTCGATAACATATACGGAACGCAGCCAGGCTATGTTTATTGTCCGACAAAACTTTACGCAGCAGATCCAAAATGGGAGGTTCATTTCTTCCTGTGGCCACAGGAGAAAAGCCAGCTTATCGAGCACGTAATAGAAAAGACACCTACTCATGAGGTTTATTATGCTCCGATACTTTTGCACGGCAAAGACGTGCCTAAAAGAGATAAGCCTGAGAACTTTGCCGGCTCATATTGGGTGTGGTGCGAATTCGACTATGGTATTCCAAAACCCGAAAAGCTTATTGAATATCGAGTACCGCCACCACAGATCAGAATCCGCACAAGCGAGCCAGGGCACGAACATTGGTACTGGCGTATAGGGGATTGGCAGGAGGACCCAGAGGCCCTTAGAGGGGTCACACAGCGGCTCGCATACACGTTCAACGCTGACACGTGCTTCGATTGGGGCCGTGTTTTGCGCGTTCCGTACACGATCCATCACGATACGAAAATGTCCGTACAGCTTTTGAATATGGGAGCTGGACGTAATTC
>JACCDR010222284.1_pt1 | contig 10242 bp, 6 predicted proteins | sample 7446431 | NCBI WGS metagenome assembly JACCDR01 (sample SAMN15323443, study PRJNA562643) | freshwater metagenome | isolation source: river surface water | place: USA:Blue River Watershed | collected 2017-08-17 | reverse complement strand
GGGAACGTTGCTCGCTTGCTTGCCGTCGGCGGGGCTGGCGAAGCCGATGCGGCTCTTGCCGACGCGCTTGCCGATCACCTGCTCGATGCCGCTGAAGGTGCCGCCGCAGATGAACAGGATGTGCTCCGTGTTCACCTGGATGTATTTCTGCTCGGGATGCTTGCGCCCGCCGCCGGGCGGCACGTTGGCGATGGTGCCTTCGATCAGCTTCAGCAGCGCCTGCTGCACGCCCTCGCCCGACACGTCGCGCGTGATCGAGGGGTTGTCCGACTTGCGGCTGATCTTGTCGACCTCGTCGATATAGACGATGCCGCGCTGCGCCCGCTCGACGTTGTAGTCCGCCGCCTGCAGCAGCTTCAGGATGATGTTCTCGACATCCTCGCCGACATAGCCGGCCTCGGTCAGCGTCGTCGCGTCAGCCATGGTGAAGGGAACGTCGAGGATGCGGGCGAGCGTCTGCGCCAGCAGCGTCTTGCCCGAGCCGGTCGGCCCGATCAGCAGGATGTTGCTCTTGGTGAGCTCGACCTCGTCCTTGGCGCCGGCGCCGATGTGCTTCAGACGCTTGTAATGGTTGTAGACCGCCACCGACAAGGTGCGCTTGGCGGTTTCCTGGCCGATCACGTACTGGTCGAGGCTGGCCTTGATCTCGCCGGGCACCGGCAGGTCGGAGCGCGCTGCGCGGGCCGCCGGGGTCTCGGCCGGCATCTCGTCGCGGATGATGTCGTTGCAGAGCTCGATGCACTCGTCGCAGATGAACACCGACGGGCCGGCGATCAGTTTCTTCACCTCGTGCTGGCTCTTGCCGCAGAAGGAGCAGTAGAGAACCTTCTCGCCTGAGGCGCCCTTCTTTTCGGCCATGGGTGTGAGTGACTGCGCGGTCCGGTGAATGTGTCAGGGAATCATAGTGCAAGCCCGCCGCGGCGACCGGGGGCAAAAAGAACGCCTTTGCCGACCCAGACCACCGGCCGCCGAGCGCCCGTTCAGGGCCGGCGGTCCAGCACCTGGTCGATCAGGCCGTACTCCTTGGCCTCGTTCGGCGACATCCACATGTCGCGTTCCATGTCGGCGGCGATCTGTTCGTAGGTGCGCCCGGTGCGCTCGGCGTAGATGCGGTTGAGCTGCTCGCGCGTCTTGATGATCTCGCGCGCCTGGATCTCGATGTCGGTGGCCTGGCCCTGCGCGCCGCCGGAGGGCTGGTGGATCATCACCCGCGAATTCGGCAGCGCGAAGCGCTTGCCTTTGGCGCCGGCCATCAGCAGGAAGGAGCCCATGCTGGCGGCCATGCCCATGCACAGCGTCGACACATCGGGCTTGATGAACTGCATGGTGTCGAAGACCGACAGGCCGGCGCTCACGCTGCCGCCCGGCGAGTTGATGTACAGCGAGATGTCCTTGTCCGGGTTCTCGCTTTCCAGGAAGAGAAGCTGCGCGACCACCAGGTTGGCGGTCTGGTCGTTGACCGGGCCGACCAGGAATACCACGCGCTCGCGCAGCAGCCGGCTGTAGATGTCGTAGGCGCGTTCGCCGCGGCCCGAGGTTTCGATGACGATGGGCACCATGCCCAGGCCGGTGGTTTCAGTAGCACTCATGCAGGTCCTTGACGGGGTGGTGATCGGGATCGATCCAGCGATGGGACATTATCGCGCTGCCCGTCGAGCCCACGTCCGCAGCGCGCCGGAGGCCCGTGAAAGGCAAACGGGGCGCCGGCCTGTTCGGCTCGGCGCCCCGCGGGCCGGATGTCGCGACGCTCAGTTGGCCGTCATCAACTCGTCGAACGGCAACACCTTGTCGACGACCTTCGCGCGCTCGAGCACGAACTGCGTCACGTTGTTCTCGATCACGACGGCCTCGACCTCGGCCATGCGCTGGCGGTCGCCGAGGTACCAGCGCATCACGTCGGCCGGCTTCTCGTAGCTCTGGCTCATCTCCTCGATGTGCGCCTGCAGCTGCTCGGGGCGGGCCTGCAGCTGGTTCGAGCGCACGAGCTCGGAGACCACCAGACCAAGCCGTACGCGGCGCTCGGCCTGCGGCTTGAAGATGTCTTCGGGCAGCGAGACGGTCTCTGCGTCCTTCACCCCACGCTGCTTCAGGTCGGCGCGAGCCGACGCGACGAGGCGCTCGAGTTCGCTGGCGACCAGCGCGTTCGGCAACTCGAGCTCGGCGCTCTTGGCCAGCGCTTCCATCACTGCCGCCTTGTTACGCGCCTGCACGCGGAACTTGACCTCGCGGGCGAGGTTCTTCTTCACGTCGGCACGCAGGCCTTCGACAGTGGCGTCGGCAATGCCCAGCGACTTGGCCAGCGCCTCGTCGACGGCCGGCAGGTGCTGGACCTCGGCCTTGGTCATCGTCACCAGGAAGTCGGCCTCCTTGCCGGCGACGTCCTTGCCCTGGTAGTCGGCCGGGAACTGCAGCGGGAAGGTCTTGCTTTCGCCGACCTTCATGCCGCGCACGGCCTTGTCGAACTGCTCGAGCATCTGGCCTTCGCCGATGATGAACTGGAAGGCTTCGGCCTTGCCGCCGGCAAAGGGCTCGCCGTCGATCTTGCCTTCGAAGTCGATCGTGACCCGGTCGCCCTCTTGCGCACCCTCGCTGGCGGGGCGCTGCGCGAAGGTGCGGCGCTGCTTGCGCAGGATCTCGATCGTGCGGTCGATGGCGGCTTCGGTGACTTCGGTCGACACCCGCTCGACCTCGGCGGCGGCCAGATCCCCGAGCTTGACTTCCGGGTAGACCTCGAAGGTGGCGTCGAAGGCGACGTGGCCTTCCGGCGCTTCGTCCTTCTGCGTGATGCGCGGCGCGCCGGCCACGCGCAGCTTGGCCTCGCCGGTGGCGCTGGCAAAGGCCTGGCCGACACGGTCGTTCATGACCTCGTAGTGCACTGAATAGCCGTAACGCTGGCTGACCACCGACATCGGCACCTTGCCGGGGCGGAAGCCGTCGGCCTTGACGGTGCGGGCCAGCTTCTTCAGGCGGGTTTCGACCTCGCCGTTGATCACCGCCGCCGGCAGGGTCAGCGTGATGCGGCGTTCCAGTTTTTCGAGCGTTTCGACGTTGACGGCCATGGGAATCTCGTGGTCAAGTTGGGTTGTCTGGTGCGCGGGGCCGGACTCGAACCGGCACGCCCGTGAAGGCGTCAGGACCTAAACCTGGTGCGTCTACCAATTTCGCCACCCGCGCGGCAAGCAAGGCGCGCGAGGCCCGCTGCTGAGGGAACCTCGCATTCTAGCCGGGCGGGCCCGGGGGCCGGCGCCCGTCAGCGGGATTCCCAGGCTTCAGCCCGGCGCCGTCTCGCGCTTCACGCGAAACCACGCCGCGGGCATCAGGCGGGCGCCGTGGTCTCGCGCTTCACGCGAAACCACGCCGCGTACATTGCCGGCAGTGCCAACAGCGTCAGCACGGTGGCGACCACCAGCCCGCCCATGATCGCCACCGCCATCGGGCCCCAGAACACGCTGCGCGACAGCGGGATCATCGCCAGCACCGCGGCTGCCGCGGTCAGCACGATGGGGCGAAAGCGGCGCACCGCCGACTCGACGATCGCGTCCCAGGTCGGCACGCCGCGCGAGCGGTCCTGCTCGATCTGGTCGATGAGGATGACGGAGTTGCGCATGATCATGCCCATCAGAGCGATCACGCCGAGCAGCGCGACGAAGCCGAAGGGCCGGTCCAGCAGCAGCAGCGCGCCAGCCACCCCGGCAATGCCCAGCGGTCCGGTCAGGAACACCAGCATCGAGCGGCTGAAGCTCTGCAGCTGCAGCATCAGCAGCGTGAAGACGATGAACAGCATGACCGGCACGCCGACCACGATCGAGCCCTGGCCCTTGCTGCTCTCTTCCACCGCGCCGGCCACCTCGATGCTGTAGCCCGGCGGCATGGTCGCGGCCAGCGCCTGCAGCTCGGGCCAGACCTGCGCGGTGACGGTCGGGCCCTGCACGCCTTCGACCACGTCGCCCTGGATCGTCACCGCGAACTGCCGGCCCTCGCGCCACAGCACGCCGGGCTCCCAGGTGAAGTCGATCTTCGCGATCTGCGTGATCGGGACGGCGCGGCCGCTGGCGGTGGGCATGTAGGACTTGCCGATGTCGGTGATCTCGCTGCGCTCCTCGGCCGGCTGGCGGAACACGATGTCGATCAGCTTGTCGCCTTCCCGGTACTGGCCCACGGTGGTGCCCGACAGGATCGTGCGCGAGGCCTGCGCGATCTCCTGGCTGGTGACGCCGAGCGCGCGCGCCTTGTCCTGGTCGATGGCCAGGCGCAGCACCTTGATCGACTCGTTCCAGTTGTCGTTGACGCCGCGCATGCTCGGGTTGGCGCGCAGGATCTCCTTGGCCTGGTCGGCCCACTGGCGCACGGTGGCGACGTCATGGCCGATCACGCGGAACTGCACCGGGTACGGCACCGGGGGGCCGTTGGGCAGCAGCTTTACGCGGCCGCGCACCTCGGGGAATTCCTCGGCCAGCAGCGTCGGCAGGCGCAGGCGCAGGGCCTCGCGCTCCTTCAGGTCCTTCGGCAGCAGGATCGCCTGGCTCACGTTGCTCTGCGGAAAGATCTGGTCCAGGGGCAGGTAGAAGCGTGGCACGCCGCTGCCGACCCAGCTGGTCACCGAGACGATGCCGGGCTCCTTCAGCATGCGGGCCTCGAAGCGGCGAGCCACCTCGTCGCTCTGCTGGATCGTCGAGCCTTCCGGCAGCCACAGGTCGACGAGGATCTCCGGCCGGCTCGAGTCGGGGAAGAACTGCTGCTGGACCTTGCCCATGCCGACGATGCCCAGCGCGAAGCTGGCCACGGTCAGCCCGATGGTGATCCAGCGGTACTTGACGCACCAGTCCACGGTGCGCCGGAAGGCGCTGTAGAACGGGGTGTCGAAGAGCTCGTGCGCTTCACCGGCCACCACGCCTTCGCGCGGCCGCGTGCGCAGCAGCCAGGCGCCGAGGTACGGCACGAAGTAGACCGACACCACCCACGAGATGATCAACGCCGCCGAGGTCACCGCGAAGATCGCGAAGGTGTACTCGCCGGTCACCGACTTGGCCAGGCCGATCGGCAGGAAACCGGCCGCCGTGATCAGCGTGCCGGTCAGCATCGGCATCGCCGTCACCTCGTACGCGAAGGTGGCGGCGCGCATCTTGTCGTAGCCCTCCTCGAGCTTGCGCACCATCATCTCGACGGCAATGATCGCGTCGTCGACCATCAGGCCGAGCGCGATGATCAGCGAGCCGAGCGATATCTTGTGCAGGCCCACGCCCCAGTAGTACATCGTCACGAAGGTCACGGCCAGCACCAGCGGAATCGTGATGCCGACCACCAGCCCGGGCCAGACGTCGATGCGCAGCGGCCTGAAATGCAGGCCCAGGCTGACGAAGCTCACCGCGAGCACGATCACCACCGCCTCGACCAGCACCTTGATGAACTCGTTGACCGAGCGCGCCACGGCCTGCGGCTGGTCCTGCACGCGTTCGAGGCGGATGCCCACCGGCAGCTCCTGCTGGATCACCGCCATCTCCGCATTCAGCTTGCGGCCCAGCGCGATGATGTCGCCGCCCTTGCTCATCGAGACCCCGAGCGCAATCACCTGGCGGCCCTGGTGGCGCACCATCACCGCAGGCGGGTCCACGTAGCCGCGACGGATCTCCGCGATGTCGTCGAGCCTGATCGTGCTGGCCACGCCGGTGGCCGGGTTGACGGCGCGGATCGGGAACTGCCTCAGCTGCTCGACCGAGTTGAACTGCCCGCCGATGCGCACCTGCAGGTTCTCGAGCCCGGCATTGAGCACCCCGGCGCCTTCGACGGCGTTCTGCGCGCCGAGCTGGTTGATCACCTGGCCCATGTCCAGGCCGAGCTGGGCCAGGCGCTTCTGCGGGATCTCGATGAACAGCTTCTCGGGCTGCGCGCCGAAGGTCTCGACCTTGGCGACGTCGGGCACGCGCAGCAGGCGCTGGCGCACGCGGTCGGCGTAGACGCGGAGTTCCTCGTCGGTGAAACCGTCGGCCGACAACGCGAAGATCGAGCCGTAGACGTCGCCGAAGTCGTCGTTGAAGACCGGCCCGATCACGCCCGCCGGCAAGGTGTTGCGCATGTCGGCCACGCGCTTGCGGGCCTGGTACCAGCTGTCGGCCACCTCCTTCGGTGGCGACGAGTCCTTCAGCTGCAGGATGGTCAGCGACTCGCCAGGCTTGGTGTAGCTGACGATCTTGTCGGCGTAGGGCACTTCCTGCAGCGTCTTCTCGATCTTGTCGGTGACCTGCTCGGCCATCTGCTGCGCCGTGGCGCCGGGCCAGAAGGCCTGCACCACCATCGCGCGGAAGGTGAAGGGCGGGTCCTCGTCCTGGCCGAGCTGGAAGTACGCGGCCACGCCGAGCAGCATCAGCACCACCATCAGGTAGCGGGTCAGCGCCGGGTGCTCCAGCGCCCAGCGCGAGACGTTGAAGCGCGACGGCGCGGCGTCGGCGGGGTCGTGCGGTGCGTTCATCGCAGTGGCGGCCCGGTCAGCGGCTGTCCGCGGGCGCCGATGCCGGCGAGGCCGCGGCAACGCCATCGGGCAGGTACAGCTTGACCTTCTGGCCCGGGGCCAGCGTGTGCACGCCGGCCGTCACCACCACCTGCCCCGGGCTGACGCCGCCGGCGATGACCACCGAGTTGCCGTCGGCACCGGCCACCGTCACCGGCTGCGGCTTGACCGTCATGCTCGGCTTGTCGAGCAGCCAGACCGAGGTCTTGCCCTGCTGCTGCAGCAGCGCCGACAGCGGCAGCTTGGCCACCCCGGCGATCTTCGGCAGGTCGATCAGCACCGTTGCCGTCTGGCCGAGCTGCACCGGCGCGTCACCGACGTCGGCCTTGGCCTGGAAGGTGCGCGTAGCAGGGTCGGCAGCCGCAGCCACCTCGCGCAGCGTGGCAGGGAACTCCTCGCTGCCGCCCCACAGTCGCACGCGCAGCTTGCCTTCGGCACCGAGCAGCGGGCGCAGGCCCGCCACGGCGTCTTCGGGCACGGCAAACACCACGTCGCGCGGGCCGTCGTGCGCCAGCCGCACGACCGGCGTGCCGGCACCGAGCACCGCACCCACTTCGGCCTCGACGGCCGTGATGATGCCGGCGGTGGTTGCGCGCAGCGTGCTGTAGCTGGCCTGGTTGCCCTGCACGCTGGCCTGCGCCTGCGCCTGGTCGTAGGCGGCCTGCGCCGAACGCACGGTGGCCTCGCGGCGTTCCAGTTCCAGGGAGCTGATGAAGCCCTGGTCGCGCAATTCCTTGTAGCGCTTGAGCTCGGCGGTGCTGATGTCGAGGTTGACCCGGGCGGCCTTGACCGCGGCACCGGCGGCGTCCTGCCCGAGGCGCAGGTCCTGCGGATCGAGCTCGGCGAGCACCGCGCCGGCCTTCACGCGCTGGCCGACCTCGGCGCTGCGGCGCACCATCTTGCCGCCGACGCGGAAGCCCAGCCGCGACTCGACCCGCGCCCGCACCTCGGCAGCGTACTCGTGCTGGCCGCCCGCGGTGTCGGCGGTGACGGTCATCGTGCGCACCGCGCGAACCGGCTCGGGGGCCGGCTCCGGCTTGGAGCAGGCAGCGAGCAGCAGCGCGCCGAGCACGACCGACAAGGTTCTGGGAGAGCTATTCATGGCGGATGTCCTCGACGGCGAGCGGCCCGGCACGGCCCCATCGGCCGCCCGGACGTCAGCGGCTCACACCGTTAATGACTGACTGGTCAGTAATATAGGAGGCGGCGTCGGCGCTGTCAAACGGTCCGGCGCGTTTGCAACGGCGCGTTCGGAGCACCGCCGCCCCTCAGCGGAGAATCGGCACGTGAGCGTCGATCATTACGAGAACTTTCCAGTGGCTTCGGTGCTTTGCCCGCCTGCGCTGAGGCCCGCGGTGGTGGCGATCTACCATTTCGCCCGCACCGCCGACGACATCGCCGATGAAGGCGATGCCGACACCGAGGCCCGACTGGCGGACCTGGCCGCCTACCGCGCCGACCTGGCCGCCGTGCTGGCAGGCCAGCCGGCCGGGCCCCGCTGGCCGCAGGTCTTCATGCCGCTGGCCGAGCGCGTGCGCGCGTTCGCTTTGCCGGGCGCGCCGCTGCACGACCTGCTCGACGCCTTCAGCCAGGACACGCGCAACCCGCTCTACGCCGACCGCGATCAGCTGCTGGACTACTGCCGCCGCTCGGCCAACCCGATCGGCCGGCTGCTGCTGCATCTGTACGGCGTGAGGGACGCCGTGTCGCTGCAGCAATCCGACGACATCTGCACCGCGCTGCAGCTCATCAACTTCTGGCAGGACCTGTCGGTCGACCTGCCGCGCGGGCGGGTGTACCTGCCGCTGGCGGACCTTGAGGCGCAGGGGCTCGATCTGGCGGCGCTGTTGGCCGACTGCACGGCCGCAGACACGGCCCAGGCGCGGCGTTTGGTGGCGACATTGTGCGCATGGGCTGGCGGCCTGATGCAGCAAGGCGCGCCGCTGGCGCTGCGGCTGCCGGGGCGCGCCGGCTGGGAATTGCGGCTGGTGGTCCAGGGCGGGCTCAGGATTCTGGAGAAAATCGCCACGATGGACCATGCCACCCTGCAAGCCCGACCGAAGCTCGGCGCAGCCGACCTGCCGCTGCTGCTGTGGCGCGCCTGGCGGATGGGCTCCACCCTCGGCACGACGAAAGCCGCCGGCACGGGCGTTGGGAAGGCATGACCCCTGAACAGTACGTGCAGGCCAAGGCGGCGGGCAGCGGGTCGTCGTTCTACTACGCCTTCTTGTTCCTGCCCCCGCCGCGCCGCGCGGCGATCACCGCGTTCTACGCCTTCTGCCGCGAGGTCGACGACGTCGTCGACGAGGTGGCCGACCCCGCCGTGGCAGCGACCAAGCTGCAGTGGTGGCGCGGCGAGGTTGCGGCAGCCTACGCCGGCCAGCCCAGCCACCCGGTGATGAAGGCGCTGATGCCCTGCGCGCCGGCCTTCGACATCCGCCGCCAGCACCTCGACGCGGTCATCGACGGCTGCCAGATCGACCTGGAGCAGACCCGCTTCCTCGACTTCCCCGGGCTGGCGCGCTACTGCCACCTGGTGGCCGGCGTCGTCGGCGAGGTGGCGGCGAGCATCTTCGGCCGCACCCAGGACGCCACGGTGGCCTACGCGCACAAGCTCGGCCTCGCGATGCAGCTGACGAACATCATCCGCGACGTCGGCGACGACGCCCGCCGCGGCCGCATCTACCTGCCGGTGTCCGAGCTGCAGCGCTTCGACGTGAAGGCGGCCGAGCTGCTCAAGCGCGAGAAACCCTGGGGCTACAGCGAGCGCTTCACGGCGCTGATGCGCTTCCAGGCCGAACGCGCGCACGCCACCTACGACGAAGCGATGAGCCTGCTGCCCGAGACCGACCGCGTCGCGCAGAAGCCCGGCCTGATGATGGCCAACATCTACCGCACGCTGCTGCGCGAGATCGAGTCGCAGGGCTTCGAGGTGCTGCACCAGCGCACCTCGTTGACACCGCTGCGCAAGCTGTGGATCGCCGCCCGCACGCACCTGCGCGGGCGATGACGGCCAGCGGCGGCGCGCCTGCACCACGGCGGCTGGCCGTGGTCGGCGCCGGCTGGGCCGGCCTCGCGGCGGCGGTGCGCGCGGTGCAGGCCGGCCACGCCGTCACGCTCTTCGAGATGGCAGGCCATCCCGGCGGGCGGGCGCGCGGCGTGGACGTCGACGGCCTGGCGCTCGACAACGGCCAGCACATCCTGATCGGCGCCTACACCCGCACGCTGGCGCTGATGCAGACCGTCGGTACCGATGCCCAGGCGCTGCTCTGCCGGCTGCCGCTGGTGCTGCGCTACCCCGACGGCCGCGGCCTGCGCGCGCCCGGCGGCGCGGCGGTGCCGTCCTTCGCGCGGGCGGTCGCGGGCTGCGTCGGCTGGACCTGGCGCGACCGCATCGCGCTGCTGGCGGCTGCCAGCGGCTGGGCCCTGCGGCGCTTTCGTTGCGACCCGGCTTTGAGCGTCGACCAGCTCTGCCGTGAGCTGCCGCCGGCGGTGCGGCAGCTGCTGATCGACCCGCTGTGCGTGGCCGCGCTGAACACACCCGCCCGCGACGCCAGCGCGGCCGTGCTGCTGCGGGTGCTGCGCGACGCCCTGTTCAGCGGCCCGGGTTCGGCCGACCTGCTGCTGCCGCGGCGGCCGCTCGGCGAATTGGTGCCGGCGCCGGCGCAACGCTGGCTGGCCGCGGCCGGTGCGGCCATTCGCTATGGCAGCCGGGTCGGCGAGATCACCGCCCTGCC
>JACCDR011293575.1_pt1 | contig 10243 bp, 12 predicted proteins | sample 7446431 | NCBI WGS metagenome assembly JACCDR01 (sample SAMN15323443, study PRJNA562643) | freshwater metagenome | isolation source: river surface water | place: USA:Blue River Watershed | collected 2017-08-17 | reverse complement strand
CGTTGAAGCTCAGGGCGAAGAACTGATACCCCCTCCTTACTTGCGCAACCCCATTTTTTAAAACCCTCTAATTTGCCCAAAGCTTTAGCAAATTGGCCAACGTCTCTTCCCAAAGAACCCTCAAAACAGCCCCCTCACGGCTCATTTTAGACTTTTCAGCTCCCGCCAAAGTGCTAAGCTGATCATTCTTTAACACCAAGGAGTCTCTATGAAATTAGCACTTATCACGGCTTCCCTTTTGATTGGCAATGGCGCTTTTGCTGAAACAGCAACCTATGACCTCAAAGGCCTTCACTGCGGTGGCTGTAAAGCCTCAATTGAAGCTTCCGTTTGTAAAGAAATGGCCGACAAATTGTCTTCTTGCTCAGTTGAACAAGTGAATCAGAAAAAACAAACAGGAAAGCTGACTTTGATCACTAAAGAAGGCGTCAAATTGGACGATGCTCAGGTCACAGCTCTTGTAAGCAAAGCGGGCGAATACACAGCAACTCGCACGACAGCTGCAGCGGCTCCAGCTCCTAAAAAATAATTTTTCTTTTTTTATTCGATATAGATTTTTGCAGAGGGGTTCTTCTGGACCCACTCTGCCATCTCAAGAATCTGTTGATCTGAAGCCATCGCCACACATCCCGCAGTCCAATTGATCGCCACATTCAAAGCACCGATACAGGCCGCAAAGCGCTTCGGACCATGAATTCCGACATCACCACCGGTATAGCCATTTTTCTTATCACTAGCGTTTGGGTAGCCGACAGGAATGAAAATTCCAAATTCACTGGAAGCTCTTGGTTTTCCCAAAGAGTATTTTCCTACCGGAGTTTTCCTGTCGTTTTCTTTTGTCTTCCCAGTTCCGCGAGAACCAATAGAGACATAATATGCGCCAACGCTTTCAGAATTTTCACAAACAAAAAGAGCTTTTTCTCTCAAGCTGTAAACGAGGGCTGTCTGCTTTTCTTCACAAGGATTTTGCCGAGGTTGAACCGTATACCGAGTCATCCCCATCGCTGGCTGGGAACCATGGCAAAGCTTCAAGAACTCGGTCAAAGCATTCGATGTCGTCGCAGCTTGTGCTGTTACGGCTGCCAAGGAAATAAAGGAAAGGATCAAACTCTTCATTTTTATATTCTACCTTGCTTAGCGAAATTTAAGGAGAAGAATCACTCCTGCCTGAGAAGCTTTGTGATTCGTATCATCGCCAATACCAAAAGTCGATTTCACGTAATCAGGAACTCCTGCTCTTTTATAACCGTCTCCAGCAACAGCCACGTAAAGAACCAGGCCTTGAGCCTCTTGAATCGGACGAATCGAGAAAACATGCTGAACTTGGTAAGGACCCGCTCGCGGAGTCGTTCTCAAACGAACATATTCGCCTTTACCGCGATTGAGAATCTCTCGGATTTTACCATTTCCTGATAGCATATTTAATTGCTCTTCACATGAAACTTCGTCCATAGGACCACAAAGACCTTGAACTTTTTCACCGTTTGATATTAGACGAGTCACGAAAGCCCGATAAGCCACATCATCATCTTCGGACATTTCCTTAAAGTCTTTCTCTGTCACAGAATCGATGGCCTGATCCACCGTCTGGATGTTTCTCAAATCAAATTTATTTAATTCATCATTGGCCATAGATGCCTGAGTCGTTGCGATAACAGCCAAAAAAACGATCAGTCGAAGGGCCAATGATCTCATGAGTTCATCCTTTGTTATTTTGATTAACCAAGCTTTGGCATACGAAAAGGATGCCAGCACAAAGGCCTTTCCATCGCCTTTAAAAGCATCTTCGGTGTCAACCTACTATCCGAGGGCCCAAATACGGCGTCTTAAGAGCCGCCAAAAATGGCTGGAAAAGCTTTAAAATCCTCTAGAAATTGGTGCGATATTCGCATTTACGAAGCTTTATGAAATACGCCCTTTTAGCCCTTCTGATGACGCTCACCTTGGTTCAAAGCTCTTTTGCCAGCAATCGCTGCGACAGCCTCTATTCAGGAAAAATACAGCTGTCAGAAGTGGCTTACTACAGTCAACCAGGCGCTCCTATTTTGAGCGCTCAGCAAGTCGTCGACATCTACAAAGTCAAAGCTTCTCAAGCTCCGTATTTTATCTCACGTTATGAACGAGAAGTCCTGGAGGAGCGTACTTGGGCTCAAGGTGGGAATCCTCGGATCTCACCATCTAGAGCCAGTTTAATTGTAGATATGTATCGACTGCAAGATCGTCAGATGAGTCGTGAGGAGATCCAGCATCTTGTTCGTCAGAAAAGATCTGTTCCGGGAAAGATCATTTTTAAACACATCTTATTTAACTTTGTACTTTAGAAAATCTGATTCTCATCCGGCATCAAGGGCTTGCTCGGAGTCGATTGCAAACCTTTAAAATCCCAAAGCGTATGATCTAGCATTTGTGATTCTCGGATATTTCCCATGGCTTTCAACATCGAATTTCCAATATGAGGAATTTCTTTTTCCAGATCCGTCAAAAGCTTTTTAATTTTCTGTCTCTGCATGCCCTCTTGTGAGCCACAAAGATTGCAAGGAATGATTGGAAATCCCCACTCTTTCGCCAGGTCTTTCAGATCTTTTTCAGCTACAAAACTCAGTGGTCTTAAGAGAACATTTCTTCCGTCATCGGATTTTAATTTCGGCGGCATCGCAGCCACTCGTCCAGTGAAAAACATATTCATTAATAAGGTCTCTGAGAGATCATCTCGGTGATGACCCAAGGCCATTTTGGTAAAACCATTTGTCGCTGCAAAGTCATACAAAATCCCACGACGAAGCCGAGAGCACATCGAGCAATAAACTCCGGAGGTGACTTTTTCTTTCACAATCGAATAAGTATCTTTTTCAAGCACAGTCAGTTTCACACCTAAAGAGGCGACCCAATCTTTGAAAGCTTGCGGCTCAAAGCCTGGATGCCCTTGATCGAGCATCACGGCTTCAATTTCATAGCGAAAAGGTGCCCGTCTCTGAGTTTCTGAGAGAAGAGCTAAAAGAATGCTCGAGTCCTTACCGCCAGAGCAGCAAACCAAAACGCGGTCCCCGTCTTGAATCATATTGTATTCAGACAAGGCCTCAACCATTTGCTTACGAATCTTAATCGCTAAAGGAAGTTCGAAATTCACAGACATAGGAGAACCGTTTTAACGAAGAGATTAAACAGTGGCAATGACTTTAAATTCCACCGCAATCGGAGTTGGCAGGGCTCCGACTTCGATGGTCGTTCGAGTTGCCTGGACCGAGGTGAAATGACGGGCGTAAACCTCGTTATAAGCCTTAAAATCGGCTTTCATATTCGTTAAAAACGCCTGAACATCGACGATTTTCTCAAATGAGCTTCCTGCGTCTTCGAGAATAATTTTCACATTATCGATCACTGATTCTGTTTGAATTCGAACATCGTATTCAAGAATATTTCCCTGAGCATCCAGCTTAACACCTGGTATTTCTTTGGTTCCTGGTTTTCGGGGGCCCACTCCGGATAAAAAGAGCAGATCTCCGACTTTGCGGGCATGGGGATAAGCACCGACAGGTTCTGGTGCGCGTTTGGTGGAAATAATTTTATCGTCAATCATACTCAATTCCTTTTAAATATCTAATTTCTCGGGATCAAAATACCAACGATCATGATCTGGATCCCAATCATCCCAGGTCTGAATCTTTTCTAATTTATTCAAATATTTCTCCGGAACAATTCCTGGAACGAGAAAAGCTTTCTGACGACGCAAAGGATAGGGATTTCTTAATTCAATTCCGAGCACACCTAAAATCCCCCGAGCCACATACCAAGTCGCCTGGGGATTCCAACCGTGCGCAATTTTAATCACGACTCCGAGGCCGTCTTTATAATCTGGATGATCTATGGCCATACCCAGTAATCCATCGGCTCCTTCTTTGGCGATGACTTTGCCGTGAGCGGACTTCATCACCGTCGTATCTAAGCGATTAAAGCCACCGACAAGATCCGGATGACGAACCATGGATTCCCAGATCCAATCATCAAATTTATTTTTAGCAAGACCGGCGTAGCATTTTGCTAATTCATTCACACTCATCGCTACTGTCGGAAGACCATCCCCGTCCCGAGCGATTCGGAGAGGTTTCCAGTCAGCTCCCAGGACTTTTCGACAGACCTGCATATAATTTTTAAACACAGGATGTGATGGCAGAGTATAACCCGTGCGTGACCAGCCCTTTAATCTGCAGCCCTTGAGAATAGCCGCATGATGCCCACTGGAATTATTAAACCATCTCCGCGGACGTCTCACCTGACGTCCAAATTGTACCAAGGGAAGATCTAAGGGAGTTTGCATCAATCCCCACTCGGATTCGCTGAGCAAACTTTGCGAAGCCTCCACATGCTCGGCCGCTCCATTATGTGATGAAACACTGATCGCTTTTTGCTCCCAAGAGGTTGTGTCAGCAAGAACGTCGGTGAAGACTTTCATGTAAAAAAGCTTCATCATGCTTCGGCCGTAGCAGAGAACATTTCCACCGAATGAATGAATACACTGATCACCACTAAACCAAGAAATAGCTCCGTGAATCGTGTTCTCGCTCACACCATTTCTGCGGTAATCCACCAAAGGCTCCCACTCGACGTCACGGCCTGTCGGGATACCGGGGATATTTTCTCCAAAAGGGCTTTTCGGATAAATCTCAGACATCAGTTCTGATCCCCATTCTCATCATCTTCAGCTCCCGCATGAAGAGTCTGAGAGCTCATCCCGGCACTTGCAGCCAGAACATTTCTTTCGCCAGGATAAAATTCAGGGCTGTCTTCATCAAATTCCAAATCACGAGCTGCAAATTCGGTGGGCTTAAGCCCAATCACAGCGCTGCCGGTTCCATAAACCGCTTCATAAGCGAGAACTTGGCCCGTGTAACGGTTATGAGAGCCCATCAAGCTTGAAAGCCACCAGAAAGGTTTAAAATTATTTACTTTTTTAACTCGGGCTTCTTTCTGGATTTGTCTTGATAATTGAGACACATCTTCCAAACGACCCTTGCCTAAAAACTCCAAAATCTTTTGATTCCACTCCTGATCTTTCAGAGAATGAATTTTATCATCTTTAGGATTAATAAATTCCGAGTGCAATCGGTTTGAAAGCGTCGATACAATAATGGCCACAGCTTTTTTATTTTGTGCTTTCAAAGAATCGCTCGCCGCTTTGGCAAGAACCACCGTCTCTGCACGATCTGCGTACATATTCGATGAAAAAATCACGGCCGGGATATTTTTGGGATTCACTAATTTCAGCGCCACAACAGATCCCGTATCAATCGGAAAGGCTTCGTAATCGACGCTCTTCATATGCAGACCACGTCGCTCCCCCGATTTGACGATCTCAGCGGCAAGATCGGAATCCATGGTAAATTCATAGGGAATGCTTCCCAGATCATGGAACTCTTCATCCACGTGAACCCATTTGCATTTTTTGCGAGCTTGGATTTGATGACCTAAAACGCTCGGCCACATCGTCGAATAAATCAAAATCACATCCGGCTTTAGCGCTTCGATCTCATCACGAACTTGATCAAAAGCTTGGCGTAATTTTTTATAACCAGGGTTAGCATCTGGTGTGAGAAGAGGCTGCGGAAGACCTGGCAAAACAAAACCTTTGAGAACTGATTCCATTAAGCTCTCCCTTCCCACATCGCGACGGCATTGCCCGTGCCAATAACGGTTCCGTAACCGAAAACTTTGGCAGGCACCGTGGGAAAATCCATCGCTGATAACATCCAGGTCAAAGCCCCTGAATCGGTTTCGCTAATCGCTTGCTCCGTAAAATCAGGCATCAAGGCGATCATGTCTTTCGATCTTCCGGCTTTCATCAGCTCAATCATCTTCATGTCCCACAAATACTGCGAATGATTGTAAATATGCTCGGCACTCATATCTTCAGGAAGACTGGGCTCTTTGGTAAAATGTCTGTGTGATAATGAATTGCTCGACAAAAGAACCACCCGTTTACCTGATTTCTCAATGGCTTTTTTCGTCGCTTGACCGAGCTCGATCATTTTTTCCTGCATCACATCCACATTCCAATAGGCCGAAGCCGCATTCGAGGAAATCGAAACGATGGGCTTATCCCAATCTGGATTGGCAAGGTGGCAAGAGACGATGGTGCCGTAATCGATTCGGAAATCCGGATTGGTCATGAGCTTAGTTGTTAAGCCTGCGCTCTGAGATTGATTGTGAATCTCTTTGGCCAATTCCACATCGACCTTGAGATCATAGTGGTAGCGAAATAAATGCGGGAAAACAGGATCCACACTGATGGATTTTGCATGAGGGATCGCCAAGATATGCGTCCCCACATAGGTTCTCCAATGAGGCGACAGAACCACGATAGCGTCATAATCTTTTTTCTTTAAGACTTCTCGCATGTCCCCATAAGCCCAACGTAAAGTCTCCCAACCGCATTCGGCCTTGGGTTCATTTTGCTTTGGATTTTCGGCGTACACAAGATGTGGAGGATGCGGAGCTAAACAGCCCGCGATGATTTGACCCTTGCTCATAACTTCACCTCGATAATACTGGTGGGCTCGGTAAAGAACTCTCGCGAGTAATACCCACCCTCTCGACCAATTCCTGAATGTTTCATTCCACCAAAAGGCACTCGTAAATCTCGGAGCAACCAAGAATTAATCCAAACTGTTCCCACATTTAATTGCTCAGCTATATTTTTTGCCCGCGCTTTGTCTTCGCTCCAAATGGTCGCTGATAATCCGTAGTTGACGCGATTGGCTTTTTCGATAGCGTCTTTCTCATCTTTAAATTTGGAAACTGTCACCACCGGGCCAAAAATTTCTTCCTGGATGCAGCGAGAATTTTCCTCAAGACCTGTGATGACTGTTGGATTCAGATAATAGCCTTGAGCTAATTCCGGGGACATTTTTGGACGATCACCGCCAACGACTATCTTCCCGCCCTCTTTGAGCGCAACCTGAATATAAGATTCGACTTTTTCCAAGTGCTCACGGGAAACCAAAGCTCCCATAAAACTGTCAGGCTTCGCGGGATCGCCGACTTTGATTTTTTTGACCTCTTCAATAAAGAGCTCCAAGAATTGATCATAAATTTTCTCTTCGACATAAATGCGGGAGCCGCAAAGACAGATCTCACCTTGATTTAAAAAACTAGAACGCACAGTTCCCGCAACGGCTTTTTTCAAATCGCTATCTGCAAAAATCAGGTTGGGATTTTTCCCACCTAGTTCCAAAGAAATTTTTTTAAAGTGCTCCGCAGATTCTCGGTAAATTCTTTTACCAGTCGCTGTTCCCCCCGTGAATGAGATCAAAGGCACCCGAGGGTGTTTCACCAAGGCTTCTCCAGCCTCTGCACCGCGACCGAAAACAAAATTGAGAACCCCGGATGGCAATAACGCTTTGGCCGCAACGTCAGCTAAAAGACCCGCTGTCAGCGAAGTGAGCTCCGAAGGTTTGCAAACCACCGTATTGCCGTAAGCTAAAGCTGGTGCGATTTTCCAGGTGAGAAGGTACAAAGGTAAGTTCCAAGGAGAAATCAATCCAGCCACACCCACCGGACGACGGCGTACTGATGTTCTAAACTTTTCCAGTTCATAGGATTCAGAATCTTCTTTTAAAATAAACTCGGCAAAAAAGCGAAAGTTCTGCACCGCGCGCGGGATATCCATTTCCTTCGTGAGCCATACAGGCTTTCCCTGATCTAAACTTTCCACATTTGCAAACTCGTCAAACCGAGCTTCAATTCCTTCAGCCAGCTTCAGAAGATAATGCGAGCGCTCTCGCACGGTGACCTTACTCCATTTTACAAAGGCTCTCTCCGCCGCTTCCACAGCCATTTTGACATCTTGCTCACCGGAATCCGCAATCATATTCGCGGGCATCCCCGTGGAAGGTCTAAAGTTTTGCAAATACCGACCGGCTGCGGGTTTTGACCACTGCCCATCGATGAAATTTTCAAGAGGAGCACTATTAACGGAGGGGCTCATGGCGTCATATTTGCGTTCTCGAGGCTAATAATCAAGGCAAAACCAGCTGTGGCGTAAGGCATTTAGCTGATATTTGGGACTTTTTTTAAGACTTGAGGTCTTAACACCTAAGGCCGTCCAAGATTGTCCCCCCATCTTATTCTTGAAATTTTAAATTGCTGAATAGGCCAAACCAAGGACCACCGGGTCCTAATTAATTATTTATTTATTGACGATTTTTCTAGTCTAAATAATAGTTATTTTACTGCGGGGACAAACATGGATTCATTGCTCAAATTGGCCATTCAAGAATCGAATCTTCCAAAACGCCCTTCTACCAACGAAACAATTACCTCTTTTGCTGAAAAGCACGGGATACTCTCTCATGAAATGGTTTCTCATTTCTTTTTTAAGAAGTTGATGTATTTCGTTGCAGCCGAAATCAACAATCCCTTGGCGATCATTGGATCTCATGTTCACGATATGCAGACTTGCCTTGAGAAAAATAAAGGCGCACCCGAAGTCCTGTTTCACGGGCTGAAAAAAATCTCATCGTCCAGCGACAGAATTACAAAACTGTTTAGACACCTCAAGTGTATTTCCGAAAGTGGCGGCCAAAGAGCTCCCGCGCAGTTTACCTTTGTTAAACAAATCGTGAGTGAAGTTCTGGAGTTATGCCAAGGTCGCATTTTCCAACATCAGATACAAGTTTTCCAATCCGTTGATCCCCGCCTGATCGTGAATGTGCGAGCTCCCGAAATTATGCAGATTTTCATGTATCTCATCGAGAATAGTATTCAGGCCAATGCCCATCGCTCAGATGGATGGCTTCGCATTGAGGCCGTGGCACAAGGAAAGATGGCCGTGATATCTATTTATGATAGCGGAGCTGGCCTGAAATCATGGAATTTTGAACAGGATTCTCTTCACGGACTGCCCGTTTCTAGCTTTTTAGCCAAAGAAAACGGCGGACAGCTCGGTCTAGTCGCGACCGACCTTGGTAGTAAGTTTGTCTTAAAATTACCACTCGCGTAAATTTTTACTAAAGAATTTTTTCTCGATAGCTCATTTCAAGTCCTAAATCGAATTTAGTTTGCTACAAAATAACCGATTATTGATAGTCCGAAAAATCATAATAAGGATTGTTATGAAAGATACTATCAATCGTTTCCAATATTATCTCCTTCCGTCAACAACACCTCCACAAGAGTATGTTCAGCTCCATGACCAGGTTTTCGATCTGTGGATGGATACCTGGAAGCAGACTTTAGCCAGCTTGAACTTCGACCCTTCACATCTCCATGAGGATTTTGTCAGACAAGATGTCATAAGCTGCATTACCTGCGACAACCACCCCGTCGCCTGCCTCTTATTTACTTTTTATGATATCAACGCCAAAGCCTCGCGAGAATTCAGCTACTTTAAAAACAACTATACTGATCTCTTTATGCAAAAATTAAAAAGCATGGGCATCAATAGAACGATGGCTATGCAATATATGGCGATTCATCCAGAATGGAGAGGCAAAGCTAAGCCACCCATTCACAGTGGCTTGGCTCTTGCTGGGCTTTCGATACGCTCCCTAGATACTTTTTCCATGGATGCTGGAATTGCACCGATGAGGAAAGATCACAAAGTGAACGAGCTCTATTATAACTACGGAGCTACTTGCATCGTTAAAGACCACATAAGCCACAATGCTCCCTGTGATCTTGTCGCAGCCATTCGAGGAAAAACCCATCCTCACGCTGATCCGAAAGTATTTTCTATCGAAGAACACCTTTGGAATAACCGCATAGACTTGGTCGGCCCTTCTCTGGCGAAGCAACCAAAATTACAGGCGGCTTAATCATGGACAAAATTACCTATTTGGCTCTGAGAAAGAACTTTGACTTTAAATTAGAGAAAAAACGCACTGCCATTTTTTATGCCCAAGATTTAGCCCTCATTTCGGCAATCTTTTACTGTTGTTATCAATATCAAGAATCTCATCTCAGGTTGGTCGCAATTCCATTAATCGCGATCCTGATGTTCAGAAATTTTTCAATGATGCACGATGCAGTCCATTCTTGCGTGTCTAAAAACAAGTCTTTGAACTCGCTTGCAGGAATGTTAGCCGGAGCATTCTCGCTGCTTCCCTATGAGTCCTGGAAAGAAATCCACCTCGAACATCATTTTTGGAGTGGAAACATCGAAAAAGATCCTGTCATGGCGCTCGTGAGAACTTTTCCAAAATGGACGGTTCCTACAAAAAGCAGTGTTACATGGGCATGGAAGTTGTGG
>JACCDR011119504.1_pt1 | contig 10243 bp, 9 predicted proteins | sample 7446431 | NCBI WGS metagenome assembly JACCDR01 (sample SAMN15323443, study PRJNA562643) | freshwater metagenome | isolation source: river surface water | place: USA:Blue River Watershed | collected 2017-08-17 | reverse complement strand
GATTAAATCCACAGCACTATTGGGTGATGGTGAATGGTTATTAGCTGAAGCGGATGAGAGCGATGGCAGCTTCTCAAAACTTTCTCCAGAAATTGCCGTGATCACCAATGTGGATTCAGATCACTTGGACCATTACAAGTCTTTTGAAAACTTGCAGAAAGCTTTTGTAGCTTTCGCTCAGAAAGTTCCTTTTTACGGAGTTTGTATCATTTGCGGTGATGATCCTATGGTCAAAGGCCTATTTCAAAATTTTTCGAAGAAAATTTTGTACTATGGTTTTGACGACAAGAATGATTTCGTCATCAAAGGTCAAAAGGGCAAATACGAATTATTTGAAAATACACCGACAGCTCGTAAAAAATTAGGTGATTTTGATCTCAAGGTTCCGGGAAAACATAATGCTTTGAATGCTGTAGCAGCGATGGTTTGTGGGCTTCAAGTTGGCTTTAGTTTTCAAGTTTGTAAAGAAGGCCTTGCTCGCTTTGAAGGAGTCGATCGAAGATTTCATTTCAAAGGCGAAGGCTCGGGTATTCTTGTTTACGATGATTACGGCCACCATCCCACCGAAGTCAAAGCGACACTTCAAGCTTTCAGAGAAAAGTTTCCAGAAAAAAGATTGATCGTTTATTTTCAACCGCATCGCTACAGCCGAACGGAAAGCTGTTGGCACGAGTTCACGACTTGCTTTGCTCAGTGTGATCAGTTGTTGCTCGCAGATATTTATCCAGCGGGAGAATCGCCGATCGCGGGAATCAATTCAGAGAAACTGAGTCAAGAAATAAAGCAAACAAATACTGTTCATATGCCTAAATCTGAGAATATGGCGGCTCAAATTGCTCAACAGCTCAAAACCGGAGATGTCTTTATTACTCTGGGGGCTGGTGATGGCTGGAAATTGGGCCTCCAGGTTCTCGAAAAAATCAAATGATCGAAATAAAAGAAAAAGTCATTTTAGCGCCTTACACTTCTTGGTTGGTGGGTGGTCCTGCCGAATTTTTTGCTCTTCCGAAAACATTGGATGAAGTGAAAGAATTGAATTCTTGGGCGCGTGAGAAGAATATTGCGATCACGATTTTAGGTGGTGGCAGCAATGTCCTTATTTCCGATGAGGGAATTAAGGGCCTTGTGATCTGTCTTAAACATTTTTCTCAAGTGCTCACAAGAGAAGAAAATGGAAGACTCGTCATTGAATGTGACGCTGGAGCTGGGAAATCAGAACTTTTGAGACATTTTTTAAAAGGAAAATTGGCTCCTGCTCTTTTTTTGGCAGGTCTCCCTGGGGACGTCGGAGGGGGAATTGTGATGAACGCAGGTGTAGGTGAAAGCTTCTTGCCAAGAGAATTTGTAGAAATCACCGATTGGATCCAAGTTCTTAGACCCGATGGTAACATCGACAAAATTTTCTCAAAAGATCTGCAGTGGTCTTATCGGCATTGTCATGGATGGCAGCCGGGAATCATCGTCAAGGTCGCTGTCAGTTGGGCGCTCGAAGAAGATGCAACAATCTTAGAAAAAGTAAAAACGGCCAACAAGGTTCGTCTCAGTAAACAGCCCTTGGATATGCCAAGTTGTGGCTCAGTTTTTAAAAATCCTATTGGTCACAAATCAGCTCAGTTGATCGAAGCTTGTGGTCTCAAAGGTTTCTCAATTGGCGATGCCCAAGTCTCCATGAAGCACGCGAATTTTATCGTTAACACGGGGTCGGCAACGGCCGAAGATACTTGGCAAGTCATTCAACATGTTCGCGCGACTGTCCTGCGTGAAAAAGGTATTGAGCTTGTCACCGAGGTCGTTAGGCTTTCATGAAGACCTTGCCGAGATTAGATACTGAAAGATTGATTCTGAGAGCTTTCACTCTTGCCGATGCCCCCATCGTGCAAAGCTATGTCGATCATCCTTTGATCGCAGCGATGACGGGTCCTTCGATTCAACATCCCTATCCTCCAGGAGAAGCTGAGAGATGGATTCGAACTCATCAAGAAAATTTTGAGAAAAATACTCAGCATATTTTTGCCGTCACATTGAGATCAAACCAGGAGATTGTGGGTTGTGTCGGGCTTTATCACGATATCACTAATGATAAGACTGAGATTGGTTATTGGATCGCTGTTGATTTTTGGAATCGTGGTTATGCCGTGGAAGCTTCGAAGGCCGCGATCAAATATGCCTTTGAAAATATCAAAACAAATAAAATCACGGCTCGTCACGCGACGGAAAATCCAGCATCTGGCATTGTTTTGCAAAAAATTGGTATGATCAAAGAAGGTTGTCTTCGCCAAAACTTTAGAAAGTTTGGTAAAATCTATGATGAAGATGTCTACGGTTTGTTGAGATCGGAGTATAAGCCTTAAAATCTATTCTCATATCCACTGAATTCGAGTTGGTGGATAAAAGTAATGGCCTACCTTTTGGGCTAAGGTCTAGGGGCTCAGCGGAAGTTTCCAATAAAAAACTAAATGCGCAATAATATTGGCAACCACGATGAAGAAACTATTTCTTTCTCTCTTTATTGCTTTTGTACTTATACCTGCTTCGGTGATTGGTGTGCTGTATTCTCTCAATCAGAACCATTTTTTTGCTCTGGATGAAATCAATATCAGCGTCACCGAAGGCGATACCAATTCTCCATTTTTGAAACCTTTGGTGGCGAGTATTCAGGAAAAAGTGGAGAAACTAAAAGGCCAATCGCTGTGGGATTTGTCTCTGAAATCTATCACGGAGCAACTATCATCGGAAGACTGGATTTCTCAATCACGAGTTTCTAGAAGCTGGCCCAGCTCTTTAAACATAGAGCTCACTCCGAAAGCTGTGGAGCTGGTTTATTTAAAACCCACTGGAGAAATGTATCCGATTGTCTCTGATGGAAGCTTTCTCAAAGTTGTCGGAACGGCAAATTCTCCAGATGCGGCGATTTTGCAGGGCGAAGTTTTTGAGAAAAATCCGGAGATGAGAAAAAAAGCCATTCTTGCGATCCAAGAAATTCCTGCAGAGGGAAAATTCAGTCGGAAAAATATTTCGGCATTTCACTTTGATCAAAAAACGGGTTTCTGGGCGACTCTGGTTGAGAGTGGAATGAAAGTAAAAATCGGTGAAGATCGCATTTCACTCAAGTCTCAAAGGGTCTCTCAAGTTCTCGAGTACATGGAAAGTCGCGGATTAGAAGCGCGCGTCATTGATGCTAACCTATCGAAAAAAGTCCTTGTCAGGCTGCGTAAGGATCCCTAAGCTTAAGTCCAAGGACAATTGTCCTGCCGGTGCCTCATGAAGATGCGCTGAACTTACGGACGAGTGACATATGAATATAATGGCAAACTCTAAGAGTCCCAAGACTCTTGTTATTGCAGGATTAGACATTGGCTCATCCAAGGTCAGTCTTGTGATCGGCACTGTTGTTCAAAAAAATGAACTGACAGGCGAATCTCCTCATCTCATTGATATCCTTGGAATTGGAACGGCTCCGAACTATGGAATCCGTCAAGGCGTTGTGGTCAACATTGAAGCGACAACGGAAGCGATTCGCAGAGCTCGCGAAGAAGCTGAATTGATGTCGGGCTACAAAATCGAAGAAGTTTGGGTCGGAGTTTCTGGCTCACATATCAAATCTTTTGATTCCAAAGGAATGGTTGCGATCAAAAATAAAGAAGTCACAAACGCCGATGTTGAGCGCGTGATTGAGGCGGCAAAAGCGGTCGCTGTGCCTACGGATCGCAGTGTCCTTCATGTGATTCCTCGTGAATACAAAGTCGATAATCAAGATGGCATTTTAGATCCTATCGGTATGGCCGGAGTTCGCTTAGAAGCCAGCGTTCACATCGTGACGGGCTCTCAAGCGGCGATGGCTAATAATCTCAAATGTATCGAAAAAGCAGGATTGAAACCGGTGGGTCTTGTCTTAGATCAATTGGCATCTTCAATGTCGATCTTATCCGAAGACGAAAAAGCCCTCGGTGTCTGTGTTGCAGATATGGGTGCTGGCGCTTGCAATATGATTTATTTCATCAATGGCAGTATCGCTCATACATCGGTCATCCCGGTGGGTGGACAGCATTTCACACATGATATTGCGATTGGTTTGAGAACTCCGCAAATTGCAGCCGAAGATTTGAAGAAAAAATTTGGTTGTGCGATGTCGAGTTTGGTGACGGAAGATGAAACCATCGAAGTCGAAGGTGTCGGCGGCCGTAAAGCTCGCACAGTCTTGAGAAAAGATTTGGCAGATGTGATTGAGCCGCGAGCTGAAGAAACTCTGCAATTGATTGCATCGAGTTTGAAAGAAAGCGGATTGCTTCCGCTTTTAGGTTCGGGAATTGTTCTGACCGGTGGGGCCAGTCAATTAGAAGGCTTGATCGAAATGGGTGAATTCACTTTTGATATCCCCGTTCGTCGCGGTCTTCCGATCAATCAAAATAATAAAATCGGCGGTCTGACTGAAGTTGTAAAATCAGCTTCATTTGCCACAGCTGTCGGTATTTTGCTCTATGGATTAAGTAAAAAGAAGTACACAAAAGCAAGTTCAACAATGCGTACAAATTCTCTGACGGGCGAAGATGTCCTGACGGAATCGATTAATAGCGTTGGACAAAAAGTAAAAAGTTTTTTTGAAGGATTATTTTAACTTAGCTAGATTGCTAGGAGGGCCACATGTTTGAGTTAGAAGAAAATATCAGTATCGGAGCTAACATTAAGGTTGTCGGTGTTGGTGGTGGCGGTAGTAACGCTGTTTCAACCATGATCGAATCTCAAATGACAGGTGTCGAGTTCATCGTCGCAAATACAGACATTCAAGCTTTGAACGCGAATAAAGCATCAGGAAAAATTCAGTTAGGTCTTGATCTGACAAAAGGTCTCGGAGCCGGCGCGAATCCAGATGTCGGTCGTAGAGCTGCGATTGAATCTTATAATGAAATCGTTGAGAAAATTGATGGAGCCGATATGGTTTTCGTCACTGCCGGAATGGGTGGCGGAACAGGAACAGGTGGAGCTCCTGTTGTTGCAAAGATCGCTCGTGAATTAGGATCTTTAACAATTGGTGTGGTGACTCGTCCTTTCGTCTTCGAAGGTAAAAAGAGACAAAAACACGCTGATGGCGGTCTTCAAGAATTAAAAGAAAATGTAGATACATTGATCGTGATTCCAAATCAGAAGCTTCTTTCAATCGCTGGGGATAAAACTCCGTTGACTGAGACTTTCAAAAAAGCAGACGAAGTTCTTCTTCAAGCGGTGAAAGGGATTTCTGATTTGATCAATATCCGTGGTTTGATCAACTTGGATTTCGCCGATATCCGCACGGTTATGCAAGCTAAAGGCTTGGCTTTGATGGGAACAGGATCTGCTAAAGGTGAAAACCGCGCAGTCGAAGCGGCAACAGCTGCGATCTCATCTCCTCTTCTCGAAAATATTCATATCGACGGCGCAACAGGCATCATCATCAATGTGACTGGTGGACCGGACTTGAGCTTGTATGAAGTGAACGAGGCGTCGACTTTGATCACTGAAGCCGCTCATGAAGATGCTGAAATTATTTTTGGTGCGGTTATTGACGAAAACATGACTGACGAAGTTCGCGTGACAGTGATTGCAACTGGTTTCGCGGATCCAGATAAGAAAATGGTCGCTGTGAATGATATGAACCGTATGCAAGAGTTCTTGCATACAGCTCCTTCAGCTTCTATGCACATGCAACAGCCTCATCAGATGCAAATGCCAGTGCAGCAGGCTATACAGCCAGTTGCTCCGCAACCAGTTCAACAAAGCATGCCTGTCAGTCAGCCGCCAGTGTGGTCTTCAACTCCGGCAGCACCAAATCCTCAATTCAATCTGAATCAAAATGTTCCACCGGTCTGGGCAACTCCCGCGGAGCCGATCATGCCAGTCGAACAGTCAAATTCAGATGTTTTGTCAGCAAGAGATATGTTGATCGCGAAAGCGAAAGCTTTTAAAGAAACTCAAGACTTCAAACAAAAGCAGACTCAGTCTCCTGAGCAGCTTTCAATGAACGTCGAGAATCAAGAGCAACAGTCTTTGGAAGAAGCGCGCCGTATGGCTCGTGAAGTTTTGAGCTCTCCTTTTTCTAGCCAGAATTTGGAAGTTCCCGCTTTCATCCGTAAAAGACAAGGTGACATGAACGCGTAGGTTCAGGTTCATGCAAGCCTGGTTCATATCCGACATTCATATTAAAGATATCAACGAACGGAGCAGTATTAAGCTGCTCCGTTTTTTGCATTTTCTTCGAGACAATTCTGAGACGACTCATTTGTTTTTGCTGGGAGATATTTTTGATCTTTGGGTTGGAGACTCGGCAGTTTTTGAGAAAAAATTCAAAGCCATCGTCGAAGCTCTCTCGGCTCTGCAGAGAAAAGGAATCGAAATTGCCTACTTTGAAGGAAATCATGACGTTCACATCAGAAAATTCTGGCAGGATAAATACAAGATCCCGGTCTATGTGGAGCATAAGACTTTTCAACTAGGCCCTCACAAAGTTCGCATGGAGCACGGGGATTACATTAATCCGGACGATGTCAGTTATATAAAATATCTGTCGGTGATTCGGTCTCCGCAGGCGGAAAAGCTTGCCTATGTTCTTCCTGGAAAATTATTAGATGAGGCGGGCAATATCGCCTCTAAAATGAGTCGCAAGAAAAGCTCAGCTCGAAGACAAAGAGATGAAGGTAAAATTCGTCAGATGATTCGAGACTATGCTTTTGATCTCTCAAAAAAGGATGATTTTGATTATCTGATTACCGGCCATATGCACGTACGAGATGAATTCAAAATAGAGGATAAGATTTCGATTAATCTCGGCAGCTGGTACGAAGAGCCCGCCGCTCTTTGTTTGGATAACAAAGGCTATTCTTGGAAGAAGCTCGATTAAAAATTGAAGGCGATGTAAAGGCTTTTGTTTTTGTCAGAGATCTCTGGATAAATTTGCCATTTCGAAGTCAGCGTCTCTTCGTGATTCGAGTAAAAGAAAGCTCTTCCCATCCAAATTCCAACAAAAGCGCCTGCCGTAATATCGCTGAGCCAATGAGCTTCGTCGGCTAATCGTGAGAAAGCCACATAGGTGGCAGCGGGGTAGGCGACGGCTGCGACTTTCCAGCCGTAAGCGTAGCTCAAAGATGTCGCCATCGCAAAAGCATCCGACGTATGGCCTGAAGGAAAGGAACGATGATTTCCATCCCCAGGTCGCTGTCTCGCAAAGGAGAGCTTCATCGTTGTTGTCACGATAGCATTGGCCGTGAGAACTCGCGCGCTATTGATGCCATTCTCGCGATCAAAATAAATTTGTCCCAGAGCAATGAAAGCACTGAGGCCGTATTCGCCGTAATGATCACCCCATTGGCTGGTTTCTCGAGACCAGATTTTGCGATCTCTCCAGCGCTCATAGGTGGAATCATCATGGGGGCGAGTGGCTCCGACAGACAAAGCGCCACCTGTTACCAGATAAAGCGAAGTCGAATCCGTGGCTCTAATAAGTCCCGGTTTAATTTGTTGATCAAAAAAAGAAACTTCGGCGTGGTTTGCCAAAGGAAAAAGAAAGAGGACAGAGCAAATCAAGAAGCGCATTAGCGCGCTTCTGATAAAAGCTGTTCGGCGTGAGCCAAGCTTGTTTTGGAAATTTTCTCGCCTGAAATCAAACGCGCAATTTCATTCACACGTTCTTTTTGTTTCAGCTCCAAGATCTCCATGCTAACGGCACCTTTTTGCGGAGATTTTTGGATAAAGAAATGGTGATCACCGAAAGCAGCAACTTGTGGCAAATGTGTGACACAAATGACCTGCTGGCCTTTGGCGATGGATTTCAATTTACGACCGACTTTCTCAGCAGTCGGGCCAGAAACACCCGTATCCACCTCGTCGAATAAATAAGTCCGAGGCTGCAAAGAGGCTCCCACCACGCGTTTGAGGGAGAGAAGAATTCTTGAAAGCTCACCACCGCTGGCAAATTTGGCCAAGGGTCTCGGTGGATCTTTAGGAGAAGTCTGGCTCAAAAATTCAACATCGCTGATTCCTGAAGAGGTCAAATGAGCGACTTTTTCAACAGAGACATGAAAGGTTACGCCCTTCATATTTAAATCCGCCAATTCTGTATTCACTGATTTAGCCAAAAGCTTGCTCGAGTTGCTGCGTTTTTCATGAAGCTCTTTGGCCATGGAATTGAGTTCCTTTTCCATTTTAGAAACTTGGGTTTGAAGCTCAGTGATTCTTTGATCCGAGTTCTCCAATTGTGAGATCTCTTCGTTCATATTCTTCAACGCAGCTAAAATATCGCTGACATTGGGGCCATATTTTTTCTGTAATTTTCTAAGGTCGCTTAGTTGGGCTTCAAGCTCTTCTAATCTTGCAGGATCTGAATCGATTTTAGAGACATAAGTCCGAAGATCATAGAGAGCATCTTCGATCAAAGATCTGGCTTGTTCCAAATTTCTGGTTTTCTCACCAATCGAGGGGTCAATCTGTTCAATCTCAATAGATCTTTTTAAGATCGCATTGAGGCGGCTCACGGCTGAATCATCGGCTTCAATCAAAGCATTCTCGGCGCTATCAACAAATTGTCCAATGCGGGCCGAGTTTTTTAGTTTTTTAACTTCGGTATCATAGTCCACGGCATCTTCTTTAAGGCCTGCGTTTTTAATTTCATCTCTTTGGTAGACTAAGAAATCAAGCCGCTGCTCTTTGGTTTGAGCTTCTTTTTGAAGATCCAAGATTTCTTGCTTCATCGCTGACCATTTTTCGAAGGTCGTTTGGTATTTTAAGCGAAGATCCCAAGTATTCACATATTGATCTAAAAGATCTAGATGGTAATTTTTAGACAAAAGATTTCTGTTCTCATGCTGACCTGTCATTTCGATCAGGGGAGCGGCATGTCCTGCTACTTCGATCAAGGGAGCCACGATATCTCTCAAGGTATTCAAGGTACTGAGTGTTCCGTTCAAATAGACACGAGATTTCTCTTCAGAGATGACTCTGCGAACGACCAATGTATTTTCTTCAGTTTCAATACCAAGCTCTTCTAATTTTTTACGAAGATCTTTTCTTTGAGCCAGATCAAAAGAGCCTTCGATGGAAGCTTGATTCGATCCTGAGCGGATCGACTCTGAAGAGCTTTTTTGTCCCATCAAAAGACTGAGGCTCTTCAACAAAACGGATTTTCCAGCACCGGTTTCGCCGGAAAGAATATTCAGACCTTTTCCGAATTGAATATCAACATTTTCAATGATCGCAAAGTTTTTGACTTTGAGTTCTAATAACATAACTGTCCCTTTGCGCACCATAGGTGCGACTTCTCCGACTAGGCCCTATCGCCGAATTTAAGTTTCTCTCTCAAAAGTTGAAAATAATTATGGCCCGGTTCTTTGACCATCAAATGATCTAATTCGCTACGGCTGACAATCACTTCGTCCGCATCGGTCATTTGGTCAATGGTAACTCCGTCTACCACAAAATGAGCCTGTCCTTTTTTTGAAGGCTTATGAGAGGCACTTCGCATTTTTCCGATCAATTTAAATCTCAGCTCCACATCATCCGGGAAAATAAAAGGACGACTAGTGAGACTATGAGGCGCAATCGAAGTCACCACGATGGCTTTCGTATCCGGATGGAGAATGGGGCCACCTGCTGACAAATTATAAGCGGTCGATCCTGTCGGGCTTGAAATAATTAAGCCATCCGCTTTGACGTCGGCAATAGAATGTTTCTCACAGCCAATATCGATATTGATCAATTGGCTCAGAGAACCTCTTTCAATCACAACGTCATTGAGAGCTAAGAGCTCATGCTTGAGCTTTTTATTACGGAATAGCTTCACCTTCATCATCGAGCGAGGGCGAAGCTCCATTTTATTTTCCAAGGTATTTTCAACAGCCGTGAACAGTTCGTCGGCTTTAAAAGGAGTCAAAAATCCCAAAGAACCTAAATTCACACCCAGTATTGGAATCGTTTTTCCTTCGAGCAATCGAACCGCACGAAGATAAGTTCCATCTCCGCCAAGCACAACCACCAAGCTCATCTGAGAGAGAGCCTTTTTATCTTTCAATAAAGTTGTTCCTTGAACAGGTTTTTGCTCTGGAGCTGTATAGACCTGGTAGCCTCTTTCTCGCAACCAAGTGGTGAGAGCTTTCGACAAAGTCATCGCCGGAGTTGTATCCGGCCGATAGACCAAAGCGATTTTTTTCGTTTTACCGATGACCAATTGTTTTTTCATATGTTAGCAAGTCCATCTCGGCGCAAAAGAGCATCGGGGTCT
>JACCDR011041341.1_pt1 | contig 10243 bp, 10 predicted proteins | sample 7446431 | NCBI WGS metagenome assembly JACCDR01 (sample SAMN15323443, study PRJNA562643) | freshwater metagenome | isolation source: river surface water | place: USA:Blue River Watershed | collected 2017-08-17 | reverse complement strand
CCTTGAGGATGGCGGTGACTTCCATCCTGTTGTTCGTGGTATTGACTTCCCCTCCCGTAATCACCAGCTCCCTGCTCCCCTCCTGAAGGATAGCCGCCCAGCCGCCGGGCCCGGGGTTGCGGAGGCAGCTGCCGTCCGTTGTCGCCGTTATCGTCCGCCAGCCCTCGACAAACGGCGCGACGATGGTTTTGCTGGCGCTCATTACCGCTCCAAGAACTGAGTTACCCTTCCCCACAGCCAATTCGCCGACATCGGGAAATAGACCGGGAACAGGGAGAAGTTGCGGACGTTGGCGATGTAGACGAGGTCGTCACAGGGGCCGACGGAGCGACGGCGAGCCGGGAACCATTCGTCCATTAGGGAGACGGCGGACCAGCTGGGAGGTGATGGAATGTCCATAACGCCAGTGAATCTACGGTGAGCCGTTCTTCTGCGCAAGCTTTTGTTGTGCGTGTTTTAGGGCTCGACAAACCTCTCCTCTATGTGTGCCAACTCTGTTCCAAGGCGTATTTCTGCGGCAACCTCGATAGCTTCCTGAACCTTCCTTCGCTCGAAGTCCATTGTCGGAAGAATTCGGATGTAGCCTTCGTCGCAGGTTTTTAATCCCAGGATTTTGTAGACCTCCCGAGGTATCTTTCCACCAACCAGCAACTCCTCAACCTGCTCATCCGTCATGCGGACTGAGTCGATCGGCTTGTGCCAGGATTTCCCCTCCTTCTTTTTTGGCTTCGACTCGTCAAAAAGCTCTATCCCGTGAAACTTCCGGTGGCAGGTGGGACACAGGGCGACCAGATCCCAGGGGCAAAGGTGCTCGATTCCTCTGGTCTCGTAAGTTCGGTGATGGATGTGGAAATGGCCGCCCTTGTTGCACAGCTGGCACCTGTTGTCGGCGCGGGAGATTATTATCACTCTTACCGTCTTCCAGTAGAGTGTTGCTGTAAACTCTTTGTACGAAAGCGATAGGAGCTCAGCTCTTAGCCGCTCCTGAACATCCGAGTTGGCCGGAACCTCCCGGAGCAGCTGTTCGGCTAGCTCAATGCTTGAAGATTGCTCATCCGTATCCAGCCACCTAGCCACTATCGCCTCAATGGGCTCTCCTTGTTCGCTCATTAACTACTCAGGCAGCTTAGTTGCCCCACCCAGCTTAGCAAGCTCGGGCTAACCAGCCTATCGGCTTTGCTCAGCGTCTTTCCTCTTCGATAGGGAAGTTCCGCAACAAGGCCACGCGGCTGCCTATAGCGTAGCAAAACGCAAAGATTCTTCACCAGGCTAACTCTGTCAGGAAACTCCCTAGTGCCTAATTTGCCCCTTTCGAGGCTCCCGGCGCTGACCTAGTTAGCGAGCTGCGATTTTCAACGACTACAAGGGCTTGATGGGCTGTCAGACTTCCGGAAGTTCCTGCGCCCCAATCCTGGGGTCTCGGCGCCTTTCGCGGTTATGAATGTTTGATAACGGGCTCGACAACCAACTTCCTCCCGTAGGGCCGCTAGCCACCCTTCAACATCCGCTGACATTTGGCTTTTGATCCACACCACGTCTGTGGAATGCCGGCTCGGCTTTCGCTTAACCGGCGTCGAGTCAGAAATCCGGATGCAACCCCGGACCTCCTAAACTATCCTGCAATCAACTGTAGCCTCAATCGCAACTTATGTCTCTCCAGCCCGCCTTTTCGGCGTAAGACCCCGGAGCGCTTGGCCTATCTGTTCCAGCCGGCTAGTACGTAACCTTGCTGCAACGGTGAGGAAATTATCACAGGCCCTTGCCTTGCGCAAGCCCGTTTTCTGCTCAATCGAAACTGAGTGGGTGCTGAAGGGTTTTCACCTCCACGGCCCCGGAACTTTCCAGAGCCAGCTCTTTGTATCGAGCCGCGTCTTTAATTTTCGCCAAGCACCCGTAAATTGGTCGGGGGCGGCCGATTCGAACGGCCCATCTCAATCCTCTCATCAGCCTCGACGGCCCTTAGAGCGGCTTTGAGCAACGGTAGCGACCCGTCCGTAACCTCCTGGCTACGCCTTCCCCCGATAAAATTGGTGCCCCTTTCCGGCCAGATGGGGCCTGTCTGTGTGCAATTCTGGTCGTAAGCCCAGGGCTTTGTACCGTAATCCTGCCTGCCGGGCGGGACTGGAATGAAGATAGCCCAGGGCAATTTCCTCTGCAAGCTATTTCTTTGCACTTGCACTTTTTCTGCTCACCGGTACTCTCCCCCTCAGTGACCGATAACGAGGAAGAGCTGCTGGAGGCTGTAGCCAAGGACGGGCTCATCGAGCTCCCCCATCTTAAGCTCGTCTGGGCCTCCCTCAACCACGAGATCAACAAGCGGCTCATTCAGGCCCACAAGCCCGTTGATTTCGACTCCTTTACGGTGACTCCATGTCCCTACCGAGGCAACTGGGAGAACCACTTACTCACCATGTTCCCCTCGCTGGGCCCGTCGCTCCGGACCTTCGGTGAGAACAACCGGTACAATGTGGCCGACCGGATGGGGGTGGTCGACGAGATGAGCAACTCCGCGATCCTTGCCTGCAAGCGTGGCCTCATCTACTGGACTCTTCGGGTCAAGCCTAACCGCCGCTGGTGGAGCAGGATGGTTCGGGCTGAGCAGCGTCGCCTCAAGGCCCTCGGCTCAGCTGGCTACCTCAACCTAGTCGCCCAGGAGGTCCACCGGCTCAAGCGCTACTTTCTGAACTATGTGTATTCGTGGATTGGGGAAACGTCTCTACCGTGCGCGGCAGCTCGGTACAGCCCTAAGGTTGGCGGCCATTTCCTGGCTGAGTATGTCCCCCCTAACAAAATGGCCAAAGATAATTGGGAGGTACGGGCTCGCGGCGGTGTGGTCCGTCGTAACCGCGTCCTCAACTTCTCAGGTCAGCCGCTCCAAAGGTCTCCGCCGCCTTCTCGCCTGCCAGAGGTGCCCAATCTACTTGAAGGAAACCAAGACGTGCGGGACGGCGGGCCCCAATGAACTTGGCTGCGGGTGTTTCATGGCCTTGAAGGTTAAAATAGCCGACGCCGAGTGCCCTTGGCGCAAGGCATTCCCAGATTCGAATTATGGATGGAGAGAGTAAAAAGCAGGAGCTCGCCCTGCTGCAAACGGTAGACGTTCCCATAGAGCCGCCCAAGGTTGCTCTGACCCCTAAAGAGCAACGCCAGCTGGAGCGGGATCGCGGGTACGCCCGGGTCTCCATCGCCGGGATGATGGACGCGGCCCAGGTGGGCGAGGAGCTGGAGAAGATTGGAGCCATCAAGGTTGGCGCGGGCCATGTGATGATCGCCAACACCAAGATCGCACCGCTCCTCGATATGATGGTGGACATCGCCATGGACGACGAACTAACCCCAGAGGCCCGGACCGCTGCTGCCGGGGTCGCCCAGAAGCTCCAAGACTCCTACGTGCGCTCGCTAAAGACGATGAACGAGATCATCGACTCCAAGCAGCTCAACAGCGGCAAGGCGGACCAGCGCCGCCCCGGCCCCCCTCCTTCCGTCAACATCCACACCCAGTCCGTAACGATTTCCGAGAACAATGGTTAAGAACCCTCTGATTGCCTTCGCCGGTTATGCCCGAGCCGGTAAGGATGTGGCGGCCAGCGCCCTAGTGGAAATCGGCTACACCCGGATCGCCTTTGGTGATGTGATAAAGGCCCAGCTGGATGAGTTGATCCAGACCCACCTGGGGTTCTCGGCGTTCACCGAAAACGACTTTGAGAAGGGGAAGATCCGGCAGCTCTTGGAGGTCTGGGGCGACACCAACTACGACGCCATCCTAGCTGAAGTGATGAGCAAGCTCCCTCGGATGGCGGTCAACTCCCGGCTGGTCCGGATCAAGGAGGCAGAGGCCTGGACTGGGCGCGGCGGGATGATTGTGGAGATCAGGCGCCCCGGGTGGGGTCCGGCTTCTCAATGGGAGCGGGATCGACTGGAGGAGCTAAAGGAGCGCAAGCTGATCGTCACCTCCATCGAGGAGTCTGACCGGAACCGCCTCAAGGACCGGGCCAAGGAGCTCGCCTACCTCTAGCTGATCGAGACGGTCCGGGCCGCCCTCTGCATGGCGTCAGGAGGCAGCTCTGGATCATCGAGCTCATGGAAGCACTCGGCCAGTAGCAGGTAGGTGGCCGCGTCGAACGGGTGGCGGTGCTGGTTGTTCTTGATATACTCCCCAGCCTTGGTGGATTTCTTGATGCCGCCCCGGATGGACTTGATGAGCTTCTCGCACCGAACGCTGAAGGTGATGCGATTCTCCTGAAGCAGCGTCCGCATAAGCTGGCACCGCATCCTCACGGAGGACTTAAATTTGGGACACGGATTCATGCGGATGAGACCCTTGGTCGCCTTGGCCACAATCAGATGGTCCCAGGTGTTGGCGCCGGCTCGGTAGCGGTCGAACGCGGAAGCATCGGACCAATGGATCCATTGGAACTTCTTCCCGCACACATCCTCCCAGTCTTGCATCAGCAGCAAAGCCTCCTCCGCAATCTCCTCCAGTGAGACTTGCCCGCCGATCACAACGATCTCATCGAGGAAGTGGAAATGGGAGCGGCCTAGGGCGTCCAGCCGCTTCTCGGCGATCATAAACCCGTGGTTGGCGTCGCCCAGGTCAAACCCGGTGTACAGGGTGGATGTGGAGTCGTCAGGCATCGGGACCTCCCACTCCCCTTCGTCCTTGGAGCTGTTGTCCCCAACGATGTGGCGCTGGTGGCTGAAGACCCCGTCAAACAGGGAGTCCCGGGAGGTCTCGACCCACTTGCCCTCTACGTAGGCCGCATAGGAGTCCGGGTTGTTGCGGAAGGTTGCCCGGAGGTCCGAGAAGATCCGGGGGTCCAGGTAGATGTTGTCGGCGACCGCGCACTCAATCACCCCCACCGACTGCTGCCACTGCTTGTGGTCGGCGATCTCCTCATCGCTCATCCCCGCAAAGTTCGACTGGAGCCGTTGGTCCCCGCAGAGCTTGTAGACCCAGTGCTCTGTTCCTTGATCGTCCGACGGGTTGGTGTCCGCAATCCACAGGTGATCCTCGTAGCGCAGGTTGGGGCAGCGCAGCGAGCCAACCGAAAGCCGGTACACATCGGGGGACTCGAAGTTGGTCAACTCAGAGAAAAACAGGCAGCTGAACACCGTACCCTTCATCTTCTCCTCGACCTCCTCGTCCACCTTCAAGGAGTGGAGCTGGAACTCGCTCTCGCCGCCCCACCGGTTACGGATGCGGAAGTATTCCATTCGGGTGGCTCCGTCCGTCTTGAGCGGCACCGTCACCTCAAATCCGGCACAGTTATCCACCCACTCTTGAGTGATGAACTTAACCAGAAGGTCCCAGACACCAATCTTACCGGACTTCAGTGTCTTTACGAAGACACCGATACGAGCGTCCGGGGTATCCCACGCATGGCGGACAATCCGTTGCAGCACTCCCCAGGTCTTGGCGCTATAGCGAGGCCCGCTTACCAGTAGAGTCCGGTGCTTGTCATCGAAGATGAGCCGTTGCTTCTTCGTCAGCCGGGGGACCCAGAATTCTTGCTCACTCATCAAATCGGCCCGCATTGTACCTTAGGTCTAGTGGTTTTCTAGGAGCTGGCTGATCTGGCCTATTGCGTGAGCATGTTTTCTGCGCTATTCTCCGCCGCAGATGAATGGAGAGGAATGCTCTATCGAGCTCCCCGAGGATCAGTTGGAAGGCCTGAAGGTTGGTCAGTCCGTCACCCTAGAGATTCAAGCCCGCGTTGAATCCGTAGAAGGAGAAACCCTCAAGTACACCTACGAGTGGGCTGAGGTGTACCCGGAAGACATGACCTCCGGCGAGCGCATGGACCGGGAGGAAGATGACGAAGACGAGGAGCCCGCCCCCAAAAAGAAGAGCTCCAAGAAGGGCCGCTCCATTCCTTCCGCATTGGCCTAACCGCCCCCAATATGTCCCGACCAGGTAAACTGGGCATCAAGAGTAACCCTCGTGCCCGAATGCGCATTGATCGCCACGACTACGAGAACGGTAAGATGATGACCGCCATCTTCCTGACGGTTCTGGCCGGTGTGGATCAAGGAGATGGCACGGCAATCCTCTGCGACGAAAAGCTCGACCTCGGCGACTTCCACGGGTGCAAGGTGAAGGGGATCTTTAAGGTGTGGACGGAGTCTCCGTTGCGCATTGAGGCTGACCGACTTCGCAATCAGCTAGAGAAGTCAATTAGGACGGCCACAATCGCCAAGGCCATCGTTCGCAAAGAAGTAGAGAAGGAGTTTCTGGAGGATATGGAGTCCTCAATGAGTAAGGCGGCGCCGGTTCAACTATGATCGACATGGAGGCCCTTGAGGCTGCGGGATACACACAAGAATCGCTGAAGAGGAAGTTCGAGAAGGACCCGCTGGAGGGCAAGTGCAAGGACCTGGCCGACCTGGTCTATTCCCACATCAAGGACGGTGTGGTCTACAACATCAAGCAGTCCCGGCTCTACTACGCTCTCGACCTCGCCTGGAACGCTCCCTTCAAGCAGATCACCCCAACCCTGCTCCACTCCATCAAGGGTAAACCGCTCGACGACGAGTCGGTTAAGAACGCTGTGGCCGATTGGGGCGCCTCTTGGTTGGTCGACGAGATCAACTCCCTCAAAGGCGAGAACCCCAAGAAGCTCAACATCCCAGAGTTCTGGCACATCTTCGTCCCGCTGGTTCGCTCCTATGTGACCGTCCGCTGGGCTCGTATCGTCAATGATCGGCGCCTCGTGCCCTTCATGAAGTACGATCCGGTCAAGAACTCTAAGAAGAACCGTACCCAGTGCGAGGTCATCACCGACCGAGTGGAGCGGACCTCAGTTGGCTACGACTACCAGTCCATCTTCCAGCACGCCACATTCCACACCCTCCACTACGGCGAGTGCATCATGTTCCCCCGGGAATCTTGGCACACCGTTGAGCAGGGGCGCGGCAAGGACGCCAAGCCGGCGATCGTCAAGGAGGGGATCCGCTACCACATCCCCCATCCGACCCGAAAGTTCTACGACCTCAACTACCCGGCCTATACGATCAACACCGGAACGGGGGTCGCCCATGGCGGCTACTGGGGCATCAACAAGTGGGGCGATGTCCAAGCCTGCAAGGACTACTACAACCTCGATAAGGTGAGCTACGGTGGTGTGGATTGGCTCACCGGAGCCACCGGTTGGACCAACTTCCTGGCCACTGTAATGGGCGGGACTGCGCTCAACTTCCCGACCCCGTCCTCCCTCACCCAGGACATCAACGTCCAGCAAGACCGGGAGACCCAGGCATCCCTCTACAGCTCCAACGAGCACGACAAGGCCGTTGTCATCAGTGAGGTCTTTGAGCTCATCAACCCCAAGCAATGGGGGCTGTACGACTACGACTTCAAGGTCTGGCACCGCTTCGTAGTGGCCAACGCCTCGACGATCCTCTACTGCGAGCCGCTCCCGTACAACCCGATGATCTACTTCGGGTACGATGCGACTGGCAACCATGCGATCCACAGCTCCCTGTCGCTGGAGGTCCTCCCGTTCCAAGACCACTTCGGCAACCTGCTTTCCCAGTACATCCTGGCCGTTAAGCAGAACCTGGCCAACATCACCTTCGTTGACGAGACCCGGGACAAGACGCTGCTGGACCGCCTGAAGGGGATGGGCCGCCGGCTGTACGAGACTCTCAACTTCGAAGCCTTCGACGCCCGGCAAGACCGGATCACCCAGAAGGAAGTAAAGGACGTGTTCCAGTCGTTCTCCTTCCCCAAGTCCAACACCCAGGAGATCGCCGGGGCCATGAGGGAGCTCTTGGACATCCTGGAGCGAGTGCTGGTCCTGAGTTCCCAGGAAGTCGGTGCTGCCGGCTCCCATGAGCAGACCGCCGAGGAGATCCGCAACATCGCCAACTTCACCAGCAACCGCCTCCAGTTTACGGCTAACGCCTTCGACCGGGGGATGAGCGCCTGGAAGCAGCAGCTCTATGAGGGGCTGATGGCTTACGGCGAGGAAGAGCTCTACGCTACCCTCCAGAATCCGGCGTCCAAGAAGGAGCTTGAGGATATGGGCTTCACCGTTGAGGACCACGACGCCAACGGCCGTATCGGCTATGCGGTAGTCAAGATCGGCAAGACGGCGATCCAGCTCGATCAGTTCGCCGCCAACCGCGACACCTCCGACCGCACCAACAACACCGCCGGCGCCTCGGTGATGAACCAAGCGCTCCAGGCGGCCCTGGCTAACCCGATGACCGCTGCGGCTATCGGCGCTGAGCAGGCGATTGAGTTGATGAACTACGTTGGCGAGATGGCCGGTGTTCCCCGGGACTTCCGTTTGAAGATCAGCACCCAGTACGCCGAGTACGAGAAGCTCCAGAAGGAGGCGGCCAAGTCCCAGGCGGACGCCGCCAAGGTTGGCCCAATGATGGAGCAGCTCCAGCAGCAGATGGGGCAGGCCCTCCAGCAGCTCCAGGCTCAGACCCAAGAGCAACTAGCGGCCGTGAGCGCCCAGATTCAGCAGCTGGCTGAAGGGACCACCCAGGTCATCCAAGAGCAGGTCCAGCCCGCGATCGCTCAGGTGGCTCAAGTGAGTCAGCAAGCCGTAGAAGCCTCGGTGGCCAATGCCCAAGGACTCCAGCAGCAAGCCGAGATCCTAGATCAATTGAGCGCAGCGGTGGCAGCAGTGAGTACGCTGGTCAGCCAGCCTCAGCAGCCGATGCCTCCGGAAGCCGCCCCTGTGGGGATGTGATTACCGCTAACCGGCGCCCCCTCAGCGATCTTGAGGCCAGGGCCGTCATCCAATGGTTCGCCCATGACGGGTTCGGTGAATTCCGCACCTGTCTTAGGGACAAGCTTGTCGAGCTGGAAGCCAAGGCCGGAGAGGCCTCGATCGACTCAATCAACCGGGACGCTGAGGTAGAGGCCGACCGGAAGGAGGCAATTTTCATCCGCCTGATGATCCAGTACCTGGACGAGGTGAGGTCAAAGCAACGTGAACTGTATCGAGTAAGCCTGAGTATCAATGAGTGAAGAGATGAAGGGGCTGATTATGGTCCCCGCCGTCGGCCAAGAACCCTCTCAAGGGGAGGCCAACACCGAAACGAATGAGATCTCCAATCAGACCTATGTGGTCGGTGAGGAAGAGGGAACAGATAAAGAAGGAGGGGCTGCCGGCAGCGAGGCCGAGGGAGCCAAGGCAGAGGCCAAGCCCCAAGCCGAGAAATCCGACAAGGTCCAAGAAGTCCGGGATCTCCTGAAATTCGGCAAGAAGAAGGAAAAGGTTGAGGCCAAGGTGGAAGCAAAGGCGGAGGCGCCCAAGGCCGAAGATAAGGCCGAAGATTCCAAGAAGGCTTCGAAGGCCTCCAAGAAGGAGGATGCTGAAGCTGAGAACGAACTCGAAGAGAAGCCGCCCCGCCGTCGCCCCCGGTTCCACACTGAAGACCTGGAGAAGGTGGCGGAAGCTACCGCTCGGTCGGTGCTGAGCGCCAAGGAGGACGCTAAGCCGGCGGCAGAGCCTCAAGAGGACATCGAATCAACCCTGGACGACCGGGACTCCGAGCTGCTCGCTGTCTACCGGGAGATGGAGGCGGCCAATCCCAAGTTCAAGGGCCAAGCCAACAAGTTCCTCAAGTTTGTCCCGGCCGCCAAGGCCTACGAGTCCGCCTGGCGTCGCCGTCACCCCGGGGAGGAGTTCAACCCCGATGACGCCGACCATGCGGAGTTCTATGCCAAGTACGAGCCGCTCCCGGTTAGCGAGGCCGACCTTGCTTCCGCCAAGAAGCAGCTAGCCAAGAAGCAGACCCGGCAGGAGGTCGACAGTGTTCTGGCTGAGAAGGAGCGCGAGATCGAGAAGCGGGTAGAGTGGCGGTTCAAGCGCCGCGAGCAGATCCCCCAGGAAGCCTCTAGCGCGGTGGCGGAGCTGGTGGAGCTGGTTGACAAGGATGTGGCTCAGAAGGTCGCTGAGTTCAAGACCAAGGAAGACCTGGAGGCCTTCGCTGAAGAGGATCCGGCCACCTATGAGGTTCTTGAGGAGTATGCCTCCCAGACCCGCCGGTTTGTCAGTGCCCTCATTGAGGCCGAGCGCCCCGACGGCACCGTTGATCTGGACCCCCGCCAGCCGGCCCATCGCCACCTAGCCTCCATCCTGAGCTCCCGGGAGGACTACGTTCAATCCCTGCCCAAGTCCAAGCAGGTTCATGAGGGGCGGATGTTCGCCACCCAGGAGCAGTGGAGCCAGATGAGCGCCAAGGAACGGGACCGCCACTGGGTCATCGACTCCTACCTGCT
>JACCDR010159508.1_pt1 | contig 10243 bp, 7 predicted proteins | sample 7446431 | NCBI WGS metagenome assembly JACCDR01 (sample SAMN15323443, study PRJNA562643) | freshwater metagenome | isolation source: river surface water | place: USA:Blue River Watershed | collected 2017-08-17 | reverse complement strand
AAATAACAGTACTCAATGTGAAGCCATCTGAAGATGGGGAAACGTCTTCATCTGCTAAATGGGAAGATAGGTTTAATGCATTACCTTCTGACACGCTATCCATTTTTATTTTTGACGCTCAACAACTAGATACGATATCATGGGCAAAAGTTAGGGATGAATACAAGATACTTAAACGATACGATTTTAGTCTTAAAGATTTACAACAACTGAATTTTACTATTACGTATCCTCCAGATGCTCGAATGCTCCATGTTAAATCATATCCTAAATAAGTAGAATTGTGAATTAATAGTATTAATCCTTAATTAAAAACAAAATGTAAATACTTGAAAATAAAAAACTTAAACTTTAATTGGTAAGTACCAAAGTAGAAATTTTTAGTACCCCCGAGAAAGCGTTACAATTAGCAATTTCGGGGGTATTTATTTCTTGGGCTTACCTTATAATATTCAAGGCTCCTTCATACACATATTCTTGGTCATTGAATACCTTTACACGATAAAAGTACCCTCCCGAAGGAAGCATTTGTCCTGATAAATCTTTTCCATCAAAAGAGTTTTGGTAGTTTTCTGCATAAAATACCAATTCGCCCCAACGGTTAAATAACTGCACTACCGACGAAGGGTAGGCATCTAGGTTGCTTATTTCCCAAGTATCGTTTCTACCGTCGTTGTTTGGCGTAAAAGCCGTTGGGATGTACAAACGTCGTTCGGGATAAACAACGGTCTGAGCCTCTGCTTCACAGCCTGCTAAAGAGGTAGCTTTCAAGACATACGTTTGGGGTGTTGGAGGGTTTGCGATGGGGTTTTGTATGAAACCATTATCAAGATACAGGTTGGGCGACCATTCAAAACTAAGGCTTTGTCGGTTTATTTGATTCTTCAATAGCACAGGCTTGTCTTTAATTGTTCGGAAAATGGCAGGCATTGCAATCTGAATTTTCTCTTCTACCACAATACTATGTGTAGTTTCAGCGATACAGCCATTTGCCCCTTTTCCTTTATATGTAATCAGATGTGTACCTTCTCCCGCTCTTTTGGGGCTGAATATATTTTGAAATACCCCTTTACCACTAAAAATACCTTCTGTAGCATTAACCTGTAAGACCACATCGGGAGCTTCTACATCACAAATAAGTGATGTAGCTGTAATAGCTAAAAGAGGAGGACTTTTTTCTTGGATTTGAATAAATTCTTCTGTTTTGCAGCCATTGGCATCTTTTATGGCTAAAGTATATTTCCCTTTTTTCAAGGTTCGATAGAGTGAGTCCGTATGGTTTATAGCTTGATTTTCATAGAACCACTGTTGGGTATAGTTTTTTGTTTCTACAAAAAAATTAGTCCTCATTAATTGCAACGTATCTTCTTTACAAAGACTAAGGGCATTTGCCACAACAGAAAAGCGAGGAGGCTTGAAGGTAATAGCCTCCAACGTATCTTTGCGAGTACAATGATATACAGGGTCTTTTACTTGTACTACATATACTCCAGCCTTATCAATGGCAATTGCCGCAGTACTGGCATTCGCAATGGGGCTTTGGTTATAGTACCATTGGTATGTATTGCCAGTACTATCTTTTACCGCAATAGTAAATGCAGTATTTTCGCAAAAAGCAGCCAAACGAGGAGTAATGGCTATATCGGGCAGGGGATAATTTTTCACATAGACAGCTTTGGAAAGTACTTTACTTGCACATCTGTTTTTGTAGGTAGCAGTCACTGTATATTTTCCTACTTGATTGGCTTTTAATATGCTATCAGAACCCAAAGCAATATTGTTATCATTGTATTGCCACTGATAATTCAGGGTTGGATCATAAGGCGATACTTTTAGGATAAACGTATCGCCTTGGCATCCAAGAAGCGACTCTATGGCTATATCCTTGTTGGTAATCACAGGTGGAGGAGGGCTGTTGAGTGAACAATCGACCACAGCAACCTGAAACTCTCGCCGAGTAATACTGATACGTTCACCATTGCGAAACTCTTCTACCATGACGGCATACACGAAAAAACCAACTTCACTAACCTTGCCCTCTATCAAGCCCGTTTTAGCATTAATTGTAATAGGAACAGAACTAGGAATAGGCGAAGTTCCAGAAAAGCCATCGACCCATTGCACCAGTGGCACTTTATCAAAGTTTCTTGCCTGCCATGTTTGCATCATATCTGCCCGTTGGTCGGTAAATCCCTTCACTGGCGTTACTAACGAATAGCGAAGCTCGTCTCCATCTTTATCGAATGCACGCATATTGAGTGACATGGCATCTTTTACACATAGAAAACTGCCATTAGGTGAACCAAAATCGGGAGTGTTATTGATAAACTCTTTTCCATTTTTATCAAAAAAAGCCTTTGTTTCGATGCTATAAAATGCCCCTACGTCATTGGTAGGGGTAAATTTGATATTTCGTATGATAGCATTTCTACAACATCTTTCCCATACAATAATATAACCCGCATCGGCATTGTACTTTTCATCAAAAGTAAAATCGCCTTCATAAATTACCTCTGTAGCACTAAAACCAAACCATTGTTGACACGAAGGGTTATCATATACTAAATCTCTCGTAACCGTTCGTTGCATCATTACATAATCTATGGCATTACCTGATGCCCTATCAAAAATACATAAGGATAACTCCTTCTCATACCTATCATAATTATTCACCCTGTTATCCATAAAAACACTCAGTGTAAAATGATAACGCCCTCTTGTGCCAAGGTGTTGCATTTTGATGTCACCTCCCATAAGGTGGTCGGCATAAGAAAACAAGGGGAACAATAACAAAAGAAAAATTCGTATAAGTTTCATGATAATAAATACATACAATTATGGTTAGCATCAAAACAACAATTACCATATACATTCATTGTCGGAAAATTACCAACCTTCACGACCTAGCTGAAGTAAGTTATACTCTATCTCTTTTTTATACAATGTCGCAATATAACTAACTCTCTGTTGAGTAGTCAGTTCCATTTTTTCAATAATCCTTTGCTTATAGGTTTTAACGGTATTGATGCTAATGTGCATGGCTGCCGCCACTTCTTTTTCGGTTAGACCTTTTGAAAGCCACATTAGCACCTGCTTTTCCTTAGCAGTTAAGCACGCTAGTTTATCTTTGATTTTCTTTGTTTCAGACGAATCTATCTCTGTACTATTGAGATACTCGTTGATACGTGTTGATAAATAGGTTCGTCCTGCTAATACCTCCTGCAAGCATATTTCCAATTCTTTCAACCCACATCCTTTATGTATGAACCCTTTGATGTTTTGTTGGGAGTGCAATAGAAAATCACGGAGATAATCGGGGTCTTTTTTACTGGCATAAATAATGATGCGTGTATTCAATTGGGCTTGAGCTAATTTCCTAGCTAATTCAAAACCATCTAGCAATGGGAGTTCCGAATCAATAAATAAGCAATCAGGAGGTTGTTCTTTGATTTTTTCCAGAAGCATACTGCCATCATTGTGTACACCAATCGGATTGAGTGCATAGACTGAGAGCCACTGCAAAAGCATATCAGCAATGAGCGTATCTGCCATTGCAATAAGTATCGTGGACTTGATAGAGCGAAACGGTTGAGGGGGTAGAGATAGTGTCATAAGTTTTCAATGCAATAATCTATAATACAGAAGCAAAGATACTATTTTCGGGAAATTTCAAAAGATTTTTCAACATTCTTTTCTATCAAAATAACAGCATTTTATCTTCTATCGCTGATATATATATGTAAAATGGGTTAGCTGTATCTAAAAAAATTGAGTAGCCTTAGTGCTATTATAGCAAGAGCTTAAAGCTTACCTAAATGGCAAGTAAAAGCTAAAATAAAGCTTACAATGGTAGCTGCTAAAAATAATCCAAATAAACGCTTAAAACTCAGCAATGCGATGTTTTTCAGGCGACTATGCTCAAACAATATCCAGATAATCAACTATTTGGAATTTCACAAAGTACCTTAAACATCACAATTCATATTTTACCCTCAGCGAAATATTTCTTCCCATATCATCAGCAAAATACCTAAAGCGGTTCATGTAATCTCGATAGGCGACATTCAACATATTGCTCATGCCTAAGCCAACGCTTAGGTTTTTGATATTTTTGAAAGCATAACTGGCTTGCATACTCAGCAACTGATAGGAGGGAGGAGGAGGTAAAAAATCGCTATTAGACTCCACTCGTGTTTGTTGAGCCACCCAGCTATGAGTAAAGCTTATATAAGTATTGTTTGACCAACGATAAGTCAAGGTATTTTCCCATCTATCAGGTGGAATATTCACCATAAAACGATTATTTAAAACATCCTTTGCTCGCACCATTGCATATTTTGTTGCCCATTCGAGTCGTTTTGCAAAAGCATATTTAGCCGAAATATCCACCCCTACAAAAGAAGCATCTACTTGGGTGTAGTCAAACGCTGGAAAAGCCCCTCGCACCGACAGCACTGTTTGCAAAACCCCGTTTTCTATACGAGGCTGTAGGTAAATAAAGTTTTTGATATAATTGAAATACGGCGCAACTTCAAAAGCCCACTTTTCGGCTTGATAACTTACAGAAGCATTGAGGTTATGGGCTACCTCTGGCTGCAAGGCTATATTGCCTTTTTCATAAGCAGCCGAACCATGATGCACGCCATTTGAAAACAGTTCGTTCATATTAGGTGCACGCCAAGCCAAAGCAGCATTAATTTTCATAAGCCAGCTTTCTTTGGGTTGGTACGAAGCCCCTAATGTAGCAGAAGCATTAGCAAACGTAAACGATTGGTGAAATATAGCACCGCCACTCGACAAGCCATAAACATTAGAATAACGTGTATCGTATCGCAAGCCCGTTTCCAAGCCCCATTTTTGTTTCGTCCAGCGTTCTATTAAAAATACTCCTGTATTGAAAGTTTCGTAGTTCGGAATCAGCACCGTGCTTGTGAGTGGTTTTTCTAGGGTATAAGACGAAGAAAGGTTATACTGATACAGTGCATTAACGCCCAGTGTACCTGACAAAGCCCCTGCCAAAGGTTTATGGTCGAGGAGCAATTCGCCTTGATAGCTGGTTAGTTTGAAATTCAAGGTATTTAAGGTTCTATTGCCTCTAGGAACGTCGTATTCCAATCGCCAATCGTATTGCCTTGAAAGCGTCAAGGAAAATTTTCCTAGTTTTTCGCTAATCAAAAATGATTTGACTTTAAGTAAATGATGTGCTAAATCTTGGTTGGGTTGATTGATGGTATAACTAGGCGAGCTAGGTGTATAGTCGCTACTCGGTTGACTGCGATTAATGGCATTCATCAAATCGGTGATGTTTCCAATATGCGAACCCGCAAAAATACCCAATTGTGTATCGAAATAGCTAAAGAATGCCTCTACACCTGCATGGTACGTTTGATAGCCCAAAGCAAGCGAAAAATTCCGTTCTTGTACGCCTGTGTTGCCCAAATAATAATGAGCCGTTTGTATATCAGCCCCTCTTTTGTAGGTTGCCTGCATACGCCAAGCCAGTCCTTTTATCGACTTTATGCCACCTTCTATAATACCCGACACCACGCCTTGTTGACCATTTGAAAAAGCTACAGTATTGAATTGTGCATGAATCTTGGCGGAGTCTGGCAATGGATTTGGTTCAACCATAATCACGCCTGCAATGGCATCGGAGCCGTATCGCACGCCTGCGGCTCCTTTGATTAAGGTGATTTTTTGTGCCACAAAAGGGTCTATTTCGGGAGCGTGCTCGCTGCCCCATTGCTGTCCTTCTTGCCTGATGCCATTATTCAAAATCAACACACGGTTCGAGTGCATACCATGAATCACGGGCTTGGCAATGCTACTGCCCGTTTGTAACATCGAAACACCAACCAGTGCCTGCATCGACTCGGCGAGCGATTTGCCTCTGGTTTCGTCGAGGGCCGTTCCTGTGAGTGTATTTTTGGTTTGAGTCGTATTTTCCTCTTTTTTGCCTGTAACAACCACTTCTTGAATATGCTCATCGGCGGCATTCAGGTCGAAATCTTCGAGGTGTTCTTTTTCTAGTAAAAAATTAATTTCTACTTTCTGGAAAGTCAAAGCTTGGCAAACCAAGGTATAATTTCCTTGACAAAGTTGTCGAAATACATAATTACCCTTGGCATCGGTAAAGGTGGCCAAATTTGTTCCTTTCAGATACACCACTGCCCCCACAATAGGCTGATGCGTTTCTTTTTCGTGTACCACACCTTTGATCGTACAAGTACATTGTTGGGCCTTGAGTACTTGTACAAAACCCAGTAAAAGCAATAAAATAATACTTCGTTTCACGTTTGTTGAAGGGATGATGAAATACAAATATATTAATTCTATAAGAAAAATTGCAACAATGTTGCACATATTTGATATAACCAAGTCTTAAACAATATTTTTTAGTAATTTTTGTTTAAGTCTTTTATAGATAAATGTTAAACAAAATAAAAATACCAAAAACAATATAAAAGCACCATTTTGAACCTTTTTCACTACAAAAATGTATAATTTATTGATTAGCAAAGATTTTTTTTCTTATTTATAAAAAATATTTCTCCTTTTTCTTTCTTTTTTGTTTAACAATAATATATATTTGTTAAACAAAATCAACAACACTATAAACGCCAATACCTATGACAGCGATTGAATTTTCTTTTCATATTGGTAAAGTTTCAAAGTCGTTGAAACCCTTTGCCATGAAGCTCACAAGAGATTATGAAGAGGCAAATGACTTACTTCAAGACACATTATTGAAGGCATTTACAAACCGAGAAAAATATACAGAAGGAACCAATTTGAAGGCGTGGTTATATACCATCATGAAAAATACGTTTATTACGAATTATCAGAAAATGATTCGTAAAAACACATTCATTGATACTTCTGACAACCTTCACTACATCAACTCAACCGAATCGACAACCGACAACCAAGCATTAAGCTCGTTTGCCATGAACGACATCGAAACGGCTGTTAAGGCATTAGATGAGTCTTATCGGATTCCGTTTGTGATGTATTTCAGAGGATTCAAATACCATGAAATAGCCGACAAATTGAACATTCCGATAGGGACTGTCAAAAACCGCATACACATTGCACGCAAGGAGCTTAAAGACAAGTTGAAAATGTACGAGCATTGGAATTAAGCGACAAAGCTTGTATCTTCGTGGCAAATTATAAGAACAGGTCGTTCTTCTTGGAGTTACATTTCATCAGCAACACAAAGCATTGACTCCAAAAACGACAATTGTAAAATAATTGATTAGTTTTTTGGTTAACAGAAGAAAGTTGCAAAGGGTCGAGTACATGCTCGACTTTTTTGTTGTCCGAATTACTGACCATTTGTTTAAGCTTTTCTTTCCTTTGCCCCCTTTTTGTTATACAAAAACAAGTATTTTACAAACAAATTTCCCTAGGTGCAAGTTGTAGCAATAGGTCGATATTTGTACATAAGCAACCCAGAACATAGGCTTTAAGTATAAATGCTGAATGATGAGTACTGAGTTTTGAGTCTAAAATATTATTTTTCAGAAATTTATATTCAATTTTGATTTGATTAAATAAAAATATAAGCCGCTGAAAATAAGAGTTATAGCTCATTATTTATACTTTATAATTTTGTACGATTACTTAGTACTTTGTTCTGTGTTTAACCATATTAACATAGATGAAAAAAATCATCGTAATAGGAGCGGGGTTTTCGGGTTTGGCGGCAGCAACAGCCCTAGCAAGCAAAGGCTATGATGTGAGCATTCTTGAAAAAAACAGCACCCCAGGCGGACGAGCAAGGGTATTTGAAGCATCAGGATTTGTGTTTGACATGGGGCCAAGTTGGTATTGGATGCCTGATATTTTTGAAAATTATTTTGCCCATTTTCAAAAAAAGCCTTCCGACTATTACAATCTCATCAGGCTTGACCCGTCTTATGCGGTTGTTTTGCAAAACAACGAAACCATTGCCTTGCCTGCCAGCCTCGAAGGATTAAGAGCCTTATTTGAGCAACTTGAACCCGGCAGTGGCGTACATTTCGATGAGTTTTTGAAACAAGCCGCTTACAAATACGATGTCGGAATCAACCAATTCGTTTGGAAGCCCTCCAGAAGTATCACCGAATTTTTGAGTCCAAAACTATTATACGATGTGGTTCGTCTTGATGTATTTCAGTCGTTTGCCAGCCATATCAGAAAGTTTTTTAAGAATGAAAAAATTCTCAAACTGATGGAATTTCCCATCCTGTTTTTAGGAGCTACACCCGAAAATACTCCAGCCATGTACAGCCTTATGAACTACGCCGAAATGGCTTTAGGCACGTGGTATCCGATGGGCGGAATGCACCAAATCGTCAGAGGGATGGTTAGTTTGGCAGAAGAAAAAGGCGTAAAAATTTTATATAACCAAGAAGTAAAACAAATTGTTGTAAAGCAACAGCAAGCAAGGCAAGTTGTCACAACTAGCCAAACATTTGATGCCGATGCTGTAGTAGCGAGCGCCGACTATCATCATGTAGAAGACCAGATTTTAGGAGAACAATACCGCAATTATGACGAAGCGTATTGGGACAAGCGAGTAATGGCTCCCTCGTCGCTGTTGTTTTACCTAGGAGTCAACAAGCGAATACCTAAGCTCTTGCATCATAATCTTTTTTTTGATGAAGATTTTGCCATTCATGCACACGAAATTTACACCCAACCACAATGGCCTAGCAAGCCTTTATTTTATGCCTCCGCACCTTCTAAAACCGATAGCAGTGTAGCACCAGAAGGCTGCGAAAACTTGTTTTTGTTGATTCCTGTTGCACCAAATTTAGAAGACACACCAGCCATTAGAGAAAAATATTACAACATTATTATGGAGCGTCTCGAACGCTACTGTGGTGTTGGCATCAGAGAAGCGGTAGTCTATAAAAGAAGTTATGCTCACCATGATTTTATCAGTGATTATCATGCTTTCAAAGGAAATGCTTATGGTCTTGCCAACACACTGATGCAAACGGCGTTATTGAAACCCGCTTTGAAAAACAAGAAGATTTCAAACCTTTATTATACAGGTCAACTAACTGTACCGGGGCCGGGCGTTCCACCCTCGCTTATTTCGGGTTTGGTAGTTGCCAACGAATTAGCAAAAGAAGTTTAATCAATCTCTAACGCTTGAATGCAAAACCTAATATGATGGATTTGTATAGTACCACCACCTTTGGCTGTAGTAAGCTCATTACCGAGCATTACAGTACATCGTTTACCTTGGGCATCAAAACCCTAGATAAGCGTTTCCATGAGCCTATTTATGGTATTTACGGTTTTGTTAGATATGCCGACGAAATTGTAGATACGTTTCATGGCTACGACCAAAAGTATTTGTTAAGTAAATTCAAAGCCGATACTTATGAGGCCATCAAAGAAAAAATCAGTTTAAATCCAGTGCTGCATTCTTTTCAGATGGTTGTACATCAATACGAAATAGAACACGAATTGATTGAGGCTTTTTTGTATTCGATGGAAATGGACTTGTATCATTCCGACTACAGCCAAGAGGGCTATGAGAAATATATTTATGGCTCTGCCGAAGTAGTAGGCCTGATGTGTTTACGTGTATTCTGTGAAGGAGATAAAGCATTGTACCAACAGCTCAAAGCCGATGCCCAAAGCCTTGGAGCGGCCTTTCAAAAAATCAATTTTTTACGGGATATTAAATCCGATTTTCAAGAAAGAGGTAGAACGTATTTTCCTGGCGTGGACTTTGCTAACTTTACCTTGGCAGACAAGAAAAAAATAGAAGCTGATATTCAAGCAGACTTTGATGCAGCCCTCAGAGGCATTCAAGGCTTGCCTAAAGGAGCTAAATCGGGGGTGTATTTGGCATACAAATACTACGTCCGTTTGTTCGACAAAATCAAAGGATGTCCTGCTTCCAAAATTCAGCATGAGCGTATTCGTGTACCAGATTTTCAGAAAATAGCCCTTTTGGCAAAAACCTATTTTCAGTTACAACTCAACGTCATTTAACCACTGAATATAGTTGCAGTGTAAGCATAGCCATCAGGCTATGCTTTTTTTATTTATTTTACTAAAAATTTTTATATTTCCTCATTTATCTGTATTTTCAAGCCATCATCTATCAAAGGACTACTACACGCAGCTACTTGTTTACACTATTTTGGTTGCGAGGCTCTTCTTTTTACCCTTGGTTAGTTCTCTAAACTGATGACCTATTTACAATACAATCTAATTATTTTATGAAAAAACTTTT
>JACCDR011732383.1_pt1 | contig 10244 bp, 10 predicted proteins | sample 7446431 | NCBI WGS metagenome assembly JACCDR01 (sample SAMN15323443, study PRJNA562643) | freshwater metagenome | isolation source: river surface water | place: USA:Blue River Watershed | collected 2017-08-17 | reverse complement strand
TAAGGGAACATAAGCTCTATACTGGTAACTCCTCCATTTGATGTATCAAATACAGGAAGCATACCATTTTCCCATTTAAGAGTGCCAAAGCCTAGGTTATTAATACTATATCCCCCTGAGCCTTGTTGCCAGAATATAAGAGTTTTGTGCATACAAAAATTAGGAGTTACATTAGAGCCAATATTTATTGTAGATATATTTTGGTTTACAAGAATATTGAAAACTCTATATTGAGCATCAGAGCAATCTACAGTTCCTGCATTAGGTATTACTGTTGTTTGGTTTAAGAAGATTCCATTATTTCCTACAGGCTTCCATATTACTGGAGCTACGGAAGTAAGAACTAAAAACTCTTCAGTGTCTATAATATACGCAGCTTTATATAGATCTTCTGAAGTTAGTACTAGTGTAGATAGATCACTGTAGTAATCTAAATTCCAATTAGCTACTCTGTGGATATGGCCATCAGGAACTTTAGAATGTTGGACTGATGTAAATGGTGTAATTATCTCAGCCATAATATGCTAGCCTATTCCAAATACTTTAAGAAAAGTTTGTAAGTAGTCAGCATTTCCTGCTACCTGTAGAACTGAAGATTGGCCAGTTAAACTTAGCTTAGCCTTACTTTCTGATTGCTTTATTTTATCATCAATCTCCTTTACCTTATTCTGACCTTCATTAGTTTCTACAGGCTTAGGTTTCTTTGCGTCAGGTTCTGGTGTAGGAATTTTAGCTTCAGGACTTACTAATGGAGCAAAAGCCCGTACTGCATCATTTTCTCCAGCCTTACTTTCTGCAATAATTCCAGCCAACGATAAATTTTGTAATTGCATACTAACCTCTTAACTGCTGGTTTCTACATCACTATTAATTATAACATCTGGCACATCTATTATTGCAGTGTTATTTACATATACATGGGCAGAATCTACCAGAACTGTGCTATACTGCAAGTAAGTATCTGCTAGAGGTAAATTAACTTTACCTGCAGAAGCTAAATTAACTTCTACTTGGGATAACTTAAATTCTCCCGTAATTTCTAAACTGACACTATCTCCTATAGTTACTCCAGTATATACTCCATGCTGCTGATTATGTGGTGAGTATTGATCGTTTTTACGGTTGATATTTCCAGTATAGTCATGACTAAATACTGCTATAGTTCCAGCGTAAAATTGGCCTATTCGTATTTCATCTAGAGTAGCACCAATATCATGTTTAATCTTTAACTTGCCTATAATAACTTTAGCAGGCTCAGCAACTAGTCCAGTATAGCTTCCTATAAAGTTACTATACTCCTCCATAACTACAGAGAATATAGCAAGATTAGGAAGAACTATACCTAAAGTCTCTCCAGGAGTTGGTATATCTATAGGAGTATTTTGAGTAAATACATCTACATATAGTCCAGTAAAATCCCCATAAGTTGGATACGGAGGATTATCTGATGGAGTATTTAGCTGAAAATATTTCTGATACTGCCCAGCAATTACTGGAGAGTAAGTTATAAACTGCAAATGTCTAACAGTAAGTTTTCCCCAACGCTGGAGTAAAGTATCATATATAGCTGCATGAGTGAAATAGGATAAGTTATCTTCTCCATAACTTATACAGATATATCTATTACCTACAAAGGAAACTCTATTATGTAGCTTATCAGAAAATTTAATAAAAGGTTTTCCTCCAGAATACCCTGGAATTATGCCTCGCATTAAAGGTTCTGAAAGTTCAGGAAATACATAAGAAGCCTGCTCATAAGATACTTGTTGGAATCCCTGACCAGTCCATATAATTTGTGCTCCCATATTATTTTGAGTTCCAGCCTGTAGCTGATCAGCTATTCCAGCAGATCCTGGAATTTCCCCAAAAGTAAATGGAAAATTAAAATCATTATTAGATCTAGCAGCTACAGCATTCTGGCTGGTATAGATGATAAAACCGTCTAGATTTCCTATTACAGAAAGAATTCTAGATTTTATAGATAAAATAGAAGTAGCTCCAGCCCCAGTAGCTAGAGACGGAATGAAGTCAGTAGTATCAAACGGACTACTCCAGTATAAACTATTTTTAGTATATAATACTAATCTACTTCCTGAAGAAGCTATACCTAGGACTTCACCAAAATCTATACCACTTAAGGATATAGCATTAAAGGCAAACTCAAATTCATCAAATTTATATAGTGTCCGGCTTTGGTGTACATATAGATAAGTTTCTCCCTGAATATTTACTGCAGTGCAGGGAACTTCTGGAGGGGTTGGAAATGTAATAGGGGAGGCTATCCACATGGAGCCAGTGTATAATGTAAAAAATACTCCAGTTGTGGTTATAGCTAAGTATAGGACTTGACCAGATATAGTAGTAAACTTATATACTGTAGTACTGTGGGCATTTGCCACAGTTAAATTCTGGCCAGGGAATTGAGGTTTAAATGCTACAGAAGATAAGCCTCTGGCTATAGGCATTACATTGTCCATATAAATAACTTCTGGAGCTTCACTATCCCTATCAAAAATAGTAGTAGCGCCAACCTCTTCAAAGTTATAAATAAGCTTTTGGCTTAATAAGTTAACCGCTACAATTGTCATTACTTTTTACCTATGATTAATACATTAACACCTATTGTAGTAGTTACACCTTGGTTTTGTGCAGAACTTACAATTGCCCTAGTGCCTGTAGATCCGGCAGGATCATCCGCAATTGCCATAGGCATAACTCCAGCTTGAGTTGATGGAGTAGTTAATAGCTGCATCTGCACACATACAGGATGTTCAGAATACACAATTGGATAATTTATAAAAGCGTTGGCAGGCGCACCAGCACTTATACCAAAAGCATAATTCATTGTAGTTACACGAATATCCCCTACAAGAAATGTTAATACTCCTGGAGATGGGGTTTGAATATCCTGTAAAGTTAAAGTATCTAATGCATTAGTTTTTCCAATGATCTCATTTACTTTAGCTTTAATATTTTGAAATGTCTGAATAACTCCTTGAGGGCCATCAGTTAGATCTGAAGCTATTGGTCTAGTAGCATCTAAAGTAGTAATTGGCATTATAGGAACTCCCCAGCATAGACACTAGAAAAATTATTTAGATGAGTCTGCATATATTGTGTAGCAGATTTTTTAATATCTTCTCTACTTTGGAATGGAGCAAGTTCTGCAAATAAGAATGCTGCTACCAGTTCTTTATATTCATTTAGAATCCAGGAATCCGAAGCATAATCTTGAGGATCTCCTGTTAAGTAGAATGTAGGCCAAAATAAACCTTTAATAGTTATTTGGGAATCTTGTTTTGGGATTCCTCTAAACTCTATAGTGTTACCTGAGAAAGCATAGCTATATGGGTGTGGATAGCCAAAGTAATCAGCCATAGAAGGATTTCCAAATGACGGCTTGAATACTGTATTAGGGGGTAAACTAGCTGAAGATATATATAATATTTCCTTAAGTCTAGCAGGAGTAGCAACTGATGCAGTATCTCCTGACCAAGTAATTGGGGTTGCAGTTACAGAAGCTATATCTCTTCCAAACTTAAAAGAGTGAGCTTGCTTAAGTGCGGAATAAAAACTTAATTCTGCCTTTTGTCTAAAATCAGACCTCTCCAAGAGGGAGAGTACTAAATTAATTACTGTTCTTGGAGAGGCCATAAAGTTTACCTTAAAGATAATTACATGTTTAAAACATTACCGAGAGTTTGAGACTGCACCCAAGCATCGTCAACTTCAGGATCATAGACCATGAGGTTGCCAATAAGTACAGCATTATCTAGATAAGCTTCCTCTTCATCAGTTTCTGGACGAATTGTACCTTGGGTACAAGTTACTTTACGGCCGGAGGGGAAGATGAAGTTCATGGGATAAGAGTGGAAACGATAAAACTTGCGAGGCTTCTCGACAGGAGTAGTTACGGCAGGAGTTTTATCTACTGTAATTGGTGCAGTAGCAGGAGTAGACATAAAATAATCTCATTAAGTAAAAGAAAAAGCTTCCAAATTAGGCAGCCGCAGTTAAACCATAAATCACAGCATGAGCTGTAGGATTTAAGTTTTCCAAAGTTAATTCAGAAAGAATATCACCACCAACAGAGTCTTCACCAGTAGTAAACTCTCCACGCTCGTTGTGGCTCTTTTCCATTTGGTCTGCACCTGGAACATAGGCCAAAGCAAGTTGAGAAGTATCAACTGCAATTGCCATTTTACTCCAGTTAGTATTAGAGTTCATAATTGGATGCTCGATTACTCGGAACTGTGCACGTGAAGTGTAGAATTCCGCAAACTGCATACCAAATTGAGTTTGCCCTTGTACCATTTGATACTGGCCAGTAGTTTTGCCGATGTTATTAAGTACAGTTTTAGCTGCACCACCAACAAATAATGTACGCATGGTTCCTTCACGGCCGCGAATTTGAGAATCTACTGTAGGGTTCAAGAAGCCTTCTAGTTGTGCAAAGGTTGTAGTTCCCCCAGCAGTATTGGTATTAGCAACAGGAGCCATGCGGCGAACAGATTCTACAATACCGTCCATTGCAGTGATGATCTGGCTACCAGATGTACCTTGGAAGCGCTGACCAAATAATAGTTGCAATTCCACTGCAGCAGCATGGAAGAGTTTCATATCTTCCTTACTTTCTATAATGATGGAATCACCAGCAATTGGCTCAAAAGCTGCAGCAGAACGTGAAACCCCCCAAGTATGACGGAAAATGTGGGTAAAGTTTAACACGTTAGTAGGAGTCATTGCACGAGCTTGAGGTCTAGCAGAAGCTTCCTCAAATACGTTACCTACTTGATACAGTACAGTTCCGTTAGAAATAGCAACTGGGCTAATTGTACCAAAGCCACGAACTACAGTTAAAGATGTACCAGAGTTTACAGCTGTAACACGTAATTGTTCTTTAGCACCTCCAGCAGCTTGTAGCAAGTCGCCAGGAATAATGCCTACAGTACTACCTACAGTTAGGTTAGTTGCTACACCATCTGCTACTGCAGCAGTTAATGTTACAGAAGGAAACTGCATGGATTTAGTAAAGTAGCCATGGAATTTACTTTTTGCAGTTTTCTTTGCAGTAGTAGTGGATAAGATATTAAATAGTGGAGAACTGCCGTTAGGAGATAAACGGATGATTTCTCGCACATAACTCTTGGACATATAATCGCCACCACCATAGGCATTAAATGTACCAAAGTCATTAAGGGCTGGATTAGCCATAGTTGTTTCCTCTAGAAAATAAAATTAAAATTAGCCGTTAAACTCGGCGGAAAAACTCAGATAATGTCATCATAGGCTGAGCTGGTTTTTGCTTAGGAGCAGTTTCGATGTTTAAGGCTGGGTTAATTGTAGTGCTAAATTGTTTTAGGTATTCTGTAGTAAGATGTGCAATTTGATCTGGGGTTGCTTCTGGGTTCATTCTTAGTATTTGCAATTTAGCATTTTGTACTTGTGGTGCAAATGCTGGATTGTTAAGAATTCCTGGAATAGATTTACCTAAAATGGCATCTACTTGTATCTCTTTAACCTGTTGAGGAAGTACATTAGTAGCTCGCTCACCTACTTTAATAGCTGCATTCTCAGCTAAATTTGCAGAGGCTTGAGTTGCAAAGGCTACTGCATTCTGTACTGAGGAGTTTAATAGCTCCTGTAATGCAGCTACATCTCCACTAGTCGCCCTTGCAGCAAGCTCCCCAAAATTCTGTGGAGTAAAGTCCTTAGACTTTAATTGCTCCTGAAGTTGTGCAGGATCTGTATTATAGATCTGGGCATTAATAGGTTCAGGAGCTTTAGGAGCTTCACCTGTAAACAGTGTAGAGAAATCTGGAGGTGAAGGTTCCTGAGGAGTATTTTGCTGTTGAGCAGACTGTTGTGCATTTTGTTGCTGAGGGTTTCCAGTAACTGCATTTTTAATTGTGTTAATGATAGACATAGTAAATTACCTTTTAAGGTTGAGGGTTATAGGATATTACAATTGCTGAATGTTTGTTAAAAGCAGCTCTAATATAGATAGTTGCCCTTTATACTGATTTATTAATGCCAAAGTTTCAGGATTAAGATCTATGATAGTTAATCGTACAATCTCCTCCTTTGTAGTTTGGATTAAATTATGGAGTTTCAGTTGATCCTGCGGCAGCAGCGTCAGCGAGATATTGTTGTCGGTCATCTTCAGTTCTCTTGTAGTCTTTAAGATCATTGAAGCCACTCTGCATAATAATAGATACAGCAATTGCGCCTATATCATATTCTGCAAGCATGGCTGGGTTTTGGGACATAAGCTGTAATGCAAGTAAAGCTGCATCAGTGTTTTTAACTTTAGTACTTGGAAGTAACCCATCAGTAAGTTTATAGTTTGGTGCAGATTCTATAAGCTCTTCTGGGTTAATTTGTACCGAAGTTTCCGTATTAGGAACTTTAATCATTTCTTTTGTAGCATATAAGAAATTATTAAGTTTCACTATTTCCTTAATTGGGGTAAAGAAATTACTTTCTAATGATAAAGCTATTAGGTTAAGTCGGCTTTGGGAATTAGAAGTTACTGTATCAAACTCGTGTAGAGTTCTATTTCCTTTAGTTAAGTTTCCTTGGGTAGTTTGGTTAACCCCCACTACTTGCTCATTTAGAGTTTTAATGACTCCAAGAAATGAAGTAAACTGCGGAGTTATATTATCTCTATACTGTACTTGATGATACAAGCGCTCAATTGGTACATCATTCATTAAGCCTGGATTCTTTAATGGGATGTTTCGGCCAACTGCTGAGTTATTATTAAATGTTTCGGAATCTATATATTTAGGATTATAGATAATATCTCCGCCGGCCACAGATTTTCTCATAGACTGTAAGGATGCAGTTATCAATCCTGTAGATAAATCTTGAATAGGTGCAGTGTACTCCACCATATTCTTTTTAGATACTTCTCCAGGTTTAGATTGGCCAAAAATGATAGGTAAGAAGTTATGGCCAGATACTATAGGCTTAGCATATATAAGCATTCCATTTACAAACACCATATGGAATACTCTAGAAACTCCAGAATTATCTAAAGTCTGCTTAGATATTCCCACATCCGCTGGGATTATTCTTTGATAGTGGATAATTACTTCATAGCCGGTAGTGTTAGGTTTATTTTTATCCTCAGTAGGAACTTTGCTGAAGAATTGATTTAGTGGCATTATTGGGGAAGTTACACTAGAATCTTTAGCTTTGGGCGTAGCAAGCTTTTTATACAATGTGCTGGAGTTATGGCTACTAAATATTCTAGCTACATTGTCTTTAAAGGTGAAAGTATCATCCAAATCAAACATAAAAGACTTCATTTGGATATAGTTTAGTTTTTTAATATAGCCTGCATATACTCCATCTCTATGTACTTTATGAGGATCTACAGATCTATCTGCATAGGTATTATATGGATCTAGACGGGTAATTGCATTGCCGGAATATTGTGTAGGTTTAGCTGTAGTAAATGTACCATCTGCAATCTCTTTAGAGGATGCAATAACTGCATTATTTTCAGTTACAGTTTTCCATGAAATTTCTACAGCACAAAATGGCTTAGATAATACATCTTCTAAAGATTGAGAAAGTTCAGATACCCAATTAAATCTAATTTGGTCATTAGCAGTTAGAGCAGTAAGCTGAGCACTTACACTCTCATTATCTTTTGTAGATACTGCTGAGAATATAGGATAGCCACTAAGAAATGTAGATACTAAATTAGCGTGAGCAGATTCTAGAATTTCTGAAGTAGTAGCAATTTCTATATTAGTGAGTTTATCCTTAAGTCCAAGATCTCGTCTAGCTTTAGACTTTAGAGCATCTGGGGAAGTATCACTTTCTGCCTGAATTGCTGCAAAAGTAGATTCTATCCTAGGACGAGTTTCTGCAAATTGTTCTGCAATGTATAGAATTAAAGGATCATAAATTTCTTGTAAGCTTTGGTATACTGCTTTAGTGAACATAGGAATTCCTATTTAAGTTTATGGCTAATTAAAAACTGGTAATCTGCTTAACATTTATTCCTAAAGTAGAAACATCATTATCTGCTGTATTGTAGTAATCATTATATCCTTGTATTATTACATCCTTATACTCTCTATGGATTCTTAACCCCATATCCATGGAGTCTACAATATCATCTAGATTATCAGTTTTAGCTATGTCAAATGCTACAGCTTGATGTTTTACCAAGCTATGAGTTTTATGTGTAGTATGGATCTCACCTGCTACCCAAGAATAAAAGAATTTAACTATTCGTTGAGTTTTGTTTTTGCTACTATAGAAATCTACAATTTCTAGATTATTTATATTATGTATTTTGCATATCTGTTGTAGCCATGTGCAAAGCTCATATTGATAGCCATTGGATTCTATAAATATAAATTTACATCTTTTCTCCTCTGCTAGCTTTAATATATCTACACAAGTTTGGAAGCTAGTTTGCTTGTTAGCTAGAATCTCTACACTTACTGGAAGATGATTATAGATTTCAAAATAATTGATAACTATAAGATCTGGAGTGAGTTTAGATGTAGCAGGATCCACTATAATATAATTGCCAAGGCATAGATCTCCATAGGATATATCATAAGGCTTAATAGTTTCTAGATCTAAAAAGGATTTAGTTTTAGCCTCTGGGTCATTTTGTACTTCCGCCATGAAGATATCTAGTTTACCTAGAGATTTATCATTTTGATATTCTTCCTTTAAAGATTCTAGGGAGCGTTTCTCTTTCCACAAAACTTCAGTGGAGGAAAGTATTGCACCCACTACTATAGTAAACCAGCTAGGAGACCTTTGTAAATTTCTCAAAACACAGCAATATACATTTATCCCATTAGATTGCTCTAGCACTACATCCTTATACATGTTGCCTATATAGACTACTATACAAGGAGAATTAGGATCTACTAGTTTTAAAGCTGAGCCCACAAACCATTCCTGAAAGGATTTAGATTCAGCTTTAGATGCAGCACAGGATGCAGTTTGAGCATCATCGAAGATAAGTACATCAGGCCGCACAAAGTTTTCTAGTAACCCCCGTACAGCAGTTCCGGCCCCACAGGCTTCTAGGATTATACTTCTGCCATTAAATGTAAACTTCTTAGAGTCCTGAGTATCCCGCTCTAAGTTCTCAGTCCAGTCTCCATAAACTGTACGTACATTATAGGAGTTTAGAATCCCAACAATATCTGCTACAGCTTTTCTAGCTAGATTTTGACTGGCTGAAAATATTACAATGCTTTTAGAGTTAGAATATATAATTAACCATGCCACAATTATACGGATAAATGTAGACTTGGCATGGCCCCTAGGAAGTGCAAATGCTAGGCGGAGCAGCTTGCTAGTGTTTTCTAGACCATCTACAATCCTGCGAAATAGCTCATGGTATAATGGAGGAAAGTCATAAGCTATAATATCAGGTAGGAGTAGAGCTGCAAAGAAATCTAAGTTGGCTTTTGCAACTTCTCTAATTTCTTCAACATTAAAGCTGATGGCTGGCTCTTGCAAACTGTTGTTGCTTTCACTGGGGATGAGTTCTGTTGACATCTTTTAAATGCCTTCAAGTGGCGTGATTTCATGATTAGGCTCCGCAAATACTTTCTCTACTTCATTAGCCGGTAAAGATATTAATGGTTTACCATCTATCTCTACCAGTTCATTTTGGGAATTAACTATAATATTTTTAACTACATAAGTAGGTAATCGAATTTGCACTATTTGATTTATATTCCCATTAGGAACTTCTAAAGGATTGGATCTACGCTTGCAGGAGTTTACAGTTTTTAATAAGTTACCTATTTGCACTTCATTAAGCTGGGAGTTTATGCTTTTTAATTTACTCTCTAGTTTACTTACCAGTAACTCCTCAACATTATTAAGCTTATCATCTATAGAAGTATAAATGGCACCAGGTTGTTTGACTATATTATGCTCTTCTATAATCTGAGTAACTGCACTTGGTGTAACTCCTAATGCAGATGCAATTTGGGAATTACTGAATCCTTTATTTAAACATTCGGTAATAGTTCTAACTCTAGAATCGGTAACTGCGGAAGACATAGTAAGGCCTATATGGGTAGGAGTTTGCATAGGGTGAAGGTATTCTGACTACGTCAGAAAGGGAACTATGGATTTAGGTGGAAGGTAGAAAGTAGAATTGGATAGGGAAAGGTAAAAATTTTAGAAAATTTGGGAGAGTCGTATAGGAAGTATAAAAGTTGGATGACCCAAAAAGGCCCCTACCC
>JACCDR011145573.1_pt1 | contig 10245 bp, 4 predicted proteins | sample 7446431 | NCBI WGS metagenome assembly JACCDR01 (sample SAMN15323443, study PRJNA562643) | freshwater metagenome | isolation source: river surface water | place: USA:Blue River Watershed | collected 2017-08-17 | reverse complement strand
GGGGTCATCAGCTTCCGATGAAGACGGAGTGGAGGGTGATGGTCTTGACGGTCGCGGAACTCGGGGTGAAGCCGCCGACGGTCTGGAGGACGCCGTAGAGGATGCCGCCGAACGGCACGACCACCTGCTGGCGGACCGGGGCATTGAGTTCCTCGGAACCGGAGAACACGGTGGCGCCGAGATCAATCGGGGTCGGGATGCTCACGAAGCCGAGGTACTTGTCCCGGTCGCCGGAGATGACGGTGAAGGCCGAGTTGTCGGCAATGGCCGTGGGGGCGGCGTTGTAGAGGTGCAGCCGGAACTGGGTCATGCCGGCCGGGACGGCGGCCACGTCGATGCGGAGAGTCACGCGGTCGATCAGGACCTTGCCGCCCTCCATCGGACCGATGCCGTTGAACGTGAGGTTGACGCCGCCCGTCTCGCCCACGACATCTTCAGCCGTGTAGGCCGTGGTGTCGGCGGGGCGGGTGTGACTGGCGGAAGAGACAAAACCGGTACTTTGGGCGAGTTCTGACATGGAAGGAGCTAGGTTGAGTTTGAGGTTGGGTGCAAGATTATTTATCGCGGAAGTCGAGCAGGCGTTCCTGCCCGGTCTTCTCCTCGCGGAACGCCGCGCGCAGGCGATTGATGTTCTCCATCTCGGAATCGGCGAAGAGCATGCCGAGGATCTGGCGCCGGGCCTCGGGCATCATGGGTGCGGTGGCGCCGGGCAGTAGCGAGCCGACGGCCTCCGCCTGCCGGTAGGTGGCATCCGGGGTGTCGTCGCCGAATTTGCTGGCGACGCGATAGACGCTGCCGGGGACCGGCCCCAGGGCCTGGGAAGGGGTCATGAATTGCTCCAGGGTGGCAAAGGCGCCAGTGCCGGCCGCCGCCATGAGCCGGGAGGCATTCCCCCAGGTCCAATGGTCCTTCTCGAAGGGGTTCAGGGGCTCCGTGCCCCGGATGATGTCCTTGATGGCCAGGGCCACGTAGGCGGTGGCCAGGGAGGCCGCACCCCAGGAGGCTAGGGCCATTGCGCCTGGGCCCTGGGGGATAATACCCATGACCGGGGCGTCCGTGGAGCCGTAGGCATGCAGGAACCTAGAGCGAGACTTGGTCATGACGGCTAGGGGGTATCCCTTATACGCCGTGACCATGCGGACGAACTCGCCCCAATAGGTGCCGGCCTGGGTGCCGAAGCGTAGGCGGGCCTCGTTGGAGACGGAAGGCTGCAGGTTGCCGTAGGTCATGGTGTCCCGGAGGACCGAGCGCAGCTTGAGCGCCAGCTCCGGGTTGTCCTGGATCATGTCCGGCGATAGCCGGCGATCCTCGAGCCCGTCGACCTTGGCGATGTATTTTTGCATCTGGGCCCATTGGGCATCCGTGATGCCGTAGTGGGCGCGCCAGTTGGTGAACTCCGCGTTCTTGGGATTGCTGCCCAGGAACCGGGTCATGAAGTCGAACATCGTCTCCTGGTAGGCGCGCGTGCTGGCCTCCAGGCCCGAGTATTTCATCGTGCCCTGCTTGAACCAGGCGGACACCTGCTCAAAGTTGGCGTTGCCCTTGATCCACGTCATCGGCGTCGCCGGGGCCGTGGCCCGGGTGTAGCCGGAGAGGACCGCCTGCATGCCGGCCCCCATGCCCTCCAGCGCGGCGCGGCCCTGGGGATCGGTGGCGGACTGCGCCAGCCGGCCGATGATGGCCGCGTGCAGGCCCTCCGGGTCGACGCCCATCCACTTGAGCGCGGAGGCGGAGTTGGCGATGTCGGTGATGCTGGAGACCGAGGCGAGCCACAGCTGGGCCGAGTCGGCGATGTTCTGGGCCGTCCGGCGCATGCCGGCCAGGTCCCGGTCGACCGGCGTGTCCCACGTGCCGAGCATGTGGTTGAAGGTGTCCGAAATGAGTCGCAAATCGGAAAGCTTGGTGGAAAAACGCATGCCCATGCCGGTCATCGCCGCATTCATGTTGTTGCGGTAGTTCGGCCCCACGGCGTCCATGAGGGCGGCCTTCTCGGCGCGCTTGACGACCTGGCTCAGCATCTCGCCGGCGGGGTTGTGCGAGCCGTAGACCAGGTCGTACTCGAAGGACTTGCCCGGCTTGAAGATGATCGTGCGGCGGCGGCCGGAGGCGGTGGCGATGTTGCCACCCATGTTCTCCAGGTCCATCGCGTCGAACTTCTCCGGGTTCATCAGCTCGGTGTAGAAGGCATCCAGGTAGCGCTGCTTGCCGGCGTCGTCCTTGAAGGTGCCCAGCAGCTTGGACATGCGCTCCCAGTCGGCATGCTCCAGCATGAAGGCATTCCAGGCCTCGCGGCTGTTGGAGATGGCGGCACCGTCGTGCGCGTGCGAGAAGCCGTAGCCCTCCAGCGCGCGGTAGTTGCCACCCCGGCTGTTCAGGCGCCCGATCTGCATGTCGCGCAGCTGGCGATACGTGTCACCCAGCAGCTTGACCTCGTCCGTCTTGGCCTGGCCGGTCTCGATGTAATGCAGGACGACCTCGGCGAGGTTGTTGTTCCAGTGCTCGCGCAGGCCCAGCTTGGCGAGCAGGGAGTCGAAGACGCCGATGTCAGCCTCCGCCTGCGCGTGCATGCGCGAGGCGACGGAGTCACCCGGGGCCTTGACGCCCTCGCGGGCCTGGCCATCCAGGAACGAGAGCAGCCAACCATGGCCCTTGGCGCCGAGCGACTCGATGCGCTTGGTGTACTCGTGGTCCTTGATGGCGTTGACCATCTCGCGGGTGTACTTGCCCTTCACGTCCTCGATGGCGCGGCGCTTGGCCTCCAGTGCATCGGGGGCGTTGCGCAGGTGGTAGGCCAGGACATCCTGGGCAAAGTCACTGTCCGGGGCGTCATTGCCGCGCGGGCGGCCCTTCTTCTCGGCCCCCGCCTCCAGGTCGGCCAGCGCCTTGCGCATGGTGGCCTTGAGCATTTTGACGCGCTCCAGCAGGACCTCCTCGGCCTGCGTGCGGGTGGGCTCCGGCGGCGGCTTTTCGCCTGTCGCCAGAACACGGTCCTCGACCTCAAAGTTGCCAAGATTGTTGCGCTTGACCAGCTCGGGCAGGCTCTGCTCGGCCGTCTTGCCGGGGTTGTCCCGCCACTCGGCGTGCAGCTTGTGCTCGGTCTCCAGCGCGGCGAGCGCCCGGGTCACACGGGCGTCAAATTCGGCGGCCTTGCGCGCGGCGCTGTCCTTGGCCTGCTTGAGCACCTCCTCCAGCGGCATCTCCATGGCCGTGTTGTCGGAGCCGAAGCCGCCAAACTCCTCCGCGAGCCACGCCTCGGGATTCAGGTCGGCCGGCTCGTCGAAGAGCAGAGCACCCGAGGAATCGACGCCGGCGCGGTCCACCGCACCCTTGTTGTGCACCAGCACGACCTCACCGTTGCCCTGGAACTCGGTCGCCATGGCGCGGCGCAGATTGGGATAGGTGTCGAAAATGGCCTGTTCCACATCGCGGCGGAACGCCTCGTGCAGGCGCTCGGTGGCGGCGGCATTCATGTTGCCGTAGAGGAACTCGAAGCGAGAGATATCGCCGTCGCGGGAGATATATTCCTCCTTCAGCTTCTCGAACAGGTCGACGCGCTCCTTGAACATCTGCGAGCGCAGGACATCCAGCTGCTGGAGCAGCGGCATGGCGCCGAAGTCGCCGGCCGGCAGCTCAGGCTTGGCATAGCTCGCCTCGTCATCCCACGCCAGCTTGTTGTTCGCCTCGAACTCGGCCTGCGCTTTGCGCCGGACCTCGTAGACGGATTCGTAGAGTGTCTTGCCCTTCACGCTGTCCTCGCCGACGGCGGGCAGGGTGCGGTCCTCATTGGCCATGTCCACGAGATGACCATAGCGCGCCTCGTCGTTGCGCGAGAGCGCGTCGTCCATTTCCTTCTGCAGGAACTTGTGGAAGAAACCGATGATCTCGGAGGTGTCCATGGCGTTGAACTCCGCCACATCCTTGTTGGCGACCAGTCCCATGAACTCGTACTTGAACTTCTCGATGGTGTGCTTGACCTCCTTGATGTCGGCCATGGGCTTGCCCACCGGCAGCGACTTCGGACCCTTGGCGGCCGGCTCCTTGCCGGACATCACGGCCGTGAAGCGCTCCTCAAAGAAGCGCTCGAACACGCCGGCCAGCTTGTCGTAGTGCTCCTTCATCCGGGCCTTGTCCTCGTCGAGCAGGCCGCCGAACGGATCGCGGTTCTCGGACCACATCGGATTCTTGTCGTTGTGGTGGACGACGAACTCGTAGAGCCGGTTGCCAGGCTTCTGCGGATCTGGGCCCATGTCGTGGATGGTGGCGAACGGACCTTCCTCGAGGGCCACGCGGGCGTAGTCCACGCGCTTCTCGCCCGGACGGGCGTAGTCGGCGGCCTTGAGGGTCTTGTTGAACAGGGCCTGGAACGTCCGGAACGCCTTCTGCGCCTCCGGATTGTTCTTCATGTTGGCGAACAGGCCGTTGATCAGGAAATGACGGGGATTGCCCTTGACCGAGCGAACGGTCGAGCGCGAGAGCGTGCCGGACTTGTCCCGGAGCGTGCCGTGCTGGTTGCGCACCTCGGGGATCAGGGCCTCCCAGGCCATGTCCTCGCGGGCGGCATACTCGGCATCGGTCATGCGCTCGCGGGTGAGGGCCGCCATGACATCGTCCTCCAGCTTCTTGAAGGCGGGCAGGCGCTCCTGGTAGCCGGCGGCGGTCTTGAACTGCGCGGGAATCTTGTCGTCGGCGAGACGCTGACCCTTGTGATTGAGCGCGTACTCCCAGCTCTTCACGAGCTGGCGCTTGGAGGAGATGCCAAGGCCGGCCTTCTCGGCGGCGCTCAGGATCGCACCCAGCTGGGCGTCCATCGACTGGGCCTTGGCCGAGGTGAAGCGTGCGCGGGCGGACGCCGTGATCATGTCCTGCACCTTGAAGAAATAGCCGAGCAGCTTGTTGGCGTCGGCCTTCGAACGCTGGTGCAGGTTCGACCAGAACTCGGGCGACTTCATGGAGTGACCCAGGATCGTGGCCAGGGTCTCGTCCATCTTCTCCGCCTTGCTCATGCCATCCCACATCTTCGAGTTGCGCTTGGCACTGCGGACCTCGGTGTAGGACGCGCCGAAGTGCTGGGAAATCTTGGGGTCGAGCATCGTGTCGACCATGTTGAGCCACATGTCGGGATCGCGCATGCGGATGACATGGCCCATCTCGTGGCCCGCAATGCGCATCATCCCGGCCCCGGCGCCGTCCTGCAGGGAGCCCGCGCGCACGTAGATGCGGTCCGGAGTGCGGGTGTCGAACATGCCCAGAAAGCCGGTGTCGCCCGCCACGTCACCATCGACGAACTTCACCTCGACGCCGAAGACCTTCTTGAATGCGTCGTTAAGCAAGTGCTCCTCGTCGGTCGCCGCATCAAGCGCTTTTTCCTTGAATCGCTCAACGCGGGCCTTGTACTCGGGGGTCGGCTTGTAACCTTCCTGTGTGCGCACGCGCGTGAGCAGGGAGCGTAGCCGGCGGTTGGCCGGGGCTTCCATGGGCACGTCCTTATGCTGCGCGGCGGCCTCGTCGAGTGTAGATGGAATATCCATCCTATCCGCCTCGGAGTCCCAGCGAATGGCTTCGCGTTCAAGTTCACCATTCTTGAATGCCTGCTCAGCCGTAAGATTTTTACTGTCAGGATCCGCAATCTTTTTGCTGCGGATACGACGCGCGGTCTTCAGAAACTCGGCCGCTTCCTCGGGAGTGATATCCTTGCGAGCCGCCCCCTGTTCCCAGAGTTGCGCCTCTTTTTCAATATCAGCATTGCGCGGATCGGTGTCGTCGTAGACCTTGCGAGAACGAAGGTCCCGGGCGATATTACGGTACGCCTGCGCTGTGGCCTGTTGCTGCCGTTGGGCCCGCGCGCGCGCCGGCGCTTCCGGATCAAGGGTGGTGAGCATCTCCGCCGCCGGGCTGCTGGCCTCACCATTGGCGGCATCGCGCAGGATGACGCGGGCCAGCTCCATGCGCAGATCAGGGGAATAGGCGCGCCAGGCCGTCTTGGCGGCGCCCGCCGTGAAGCCCATGCCGAAACCCATGGTCAGGTTCATGGCCGTGTCATCCAGGCCGTGCTTGCGGCCGGCGTACTGGTCCATGGCGAACATGGCGGGCTCGATGGCGGCCATGCCGACCGTGCCGTCGAAGGCGCCGTTGATCATGTTTTCCGCGAGCCGGGGAACTGAGAACTTGGCGGCGTTGGCCTTGGCGAGCGCGGCACCAGTCTTGCCCGAGCGGGAGGCGAACTGGGCAATCTTCAGCTCGGGGGTGAGCACCATGAGCGGGAGATCGGGCCCGAGGATGCCGCCCACGATCTGGCCGAAGAAGGCCGACTTGCCGTGGCCCGACATGTCGGAGCCGCGCAGGCCGTCCTGGACGTAGTGATCAAGGCGCAGACTGGCCTCCTCCTCGGACATCTTCGGGTCGTAGGGGAAGACGCCCTTGTAGGACTTGTCGTAGGACTCCTGGGTCAGCGGCGTGGCCTCGGCGCGGTTGCGCAAGTACACGTAACTACCCCACCGTCCACTCAACGTGCCCAGGACGCTGTGGTCCCAGGCATCCTTGACGCCGGAAGCGGCAGCCTGGACGGCGCCTTGGTTGACATCAGGGAAAACGAAGGAGCCGCCCGCCGGGAGGATTTTTTTGGTGTCCACTATTGGAAGATCTTGGGCAAGCGGTTGTACCTGTCAACAGCCTGTCTCGACATCTCATCGCGGATGGTGGAGGGAGCGCCGGGCTGGCGGAAGAAGGAACCCGCGTTCATGATCTCGGCCGCGCGGTCGCCCACATGCTTGGCGGGGAGGGAGAGTTTGCGCCAGGTCTTGCCATCCTCGTTGAGGATGACGGCCGTGACCCGGGGACCCGCGCCGCTGACGGAGCCAGCGGTACCCGCCCAGTTCGTGCCAGTCGGGATGTACATGTCCCACTCACCCGTGGTGGGATTCATCTCCCACTGGTGGTTGTTGGCCAGTGCAATCGCGGCCCGGCCGGCGCGGTCAGTCGGATCGATGCGCTTGATGGCCTCGTCGACCCGGGCTTTCACGGTGTCGGGGAAGAAATTGGAGGTGGCGATGTTCAGGCGGTCCTCGGACAGGTGGATGAACTTCTCGACCTTCCGGTGCGAGGGCCGGCCGTAGTCGTCCTTGTATTCCTCCACGTCCTCGACAACGACACCCACCCGGTCGAACGGAATGTTGTGGGACCGGAGGATCTCGGCCTTGGGGTTGTCCCGGACGATGCTCCACGCCATGGCGTTGATCGGCAGCATCTGGGCCAGCTCGGTATTGCCCCCGAGGTGGGTGCCGCTGAACATGCGGGCCATGACGCCCTTGACGGCAAAGTGCGTGGACGCGGCGAACTCCAGGTTCGGGGTGGCTGCGAGGAAGAAGGAATCCAGGGCCGCACCGTAGACCTCGGAGGCATGCCGCTGGCTGGCAAACTGGCCTTCCTGGCCCGCCACGTACCATGGCACCTGGCCGCTGCGGATGTTGGGCACGAAGCCGTAGACCGGGGAAGGATTGGCGTCGGAGGCGCCATTGATCTTGGCCGGAATGAAGGCGCGGCCGAGGATGTCGCGCACCTGCTTGGCCGCCTCATTGGGCTGAAAGGTCCCGGACTTCCGGGTAAAGGTGTAGTGCCGGGCCATCGCCAGGTTCAGGGCCTCCAGCCCGTCGTAGATGCCGGCGCGCGTGGCCGCCTGTCCGAAGGGACTGTTGCGCGGCAGCGGGCGAAGCTCGCCGTCTTGCGACTTGGCCCAGGCAGCACCGGGATTGAACTCGCCGGCGTAGGTGGTGGACAGGGCGGCGCTGGAAAACAGTTCGACATCGTTGAGCAGGCGCTGGTCGGCCTCGGAGGTCTTCTTCTTCATATCCGCCGAATTCTGGGCGGCAATGGCCTGCCACATTTCGGTGGTGACACTTGAGATGTTGGCGGCCTCGGTCGGGGAGGCGGTCTGGGTCAGCGCGGCCGCAAAGGCCATCAGGCCGTTGAACGGCTTGTTGCCCTGCGCCAGCGACATGAGGGCGTTGGTGCCTTTGTTGCCGTAATGCTTCGTGAACTGCTTGAAAAGCTTCTCCGTCTCCAGGACCTCGCTCTCGCTGCCCAGGTTCTCGCGGGCGCGAAGCTTGTTCACATGGTCCGGATTGGCATAGACGCGGCGATCCTCCGGGATGCCGTCCCGGTCGTAGATTTTGCTGTAGGCCTCCTCAATCAGGATGGGATCGTTCTTTGCCAGGGCCTGGCTCACCGCCGGGTCCTCGGTGTAAAGTTCGTTGGCCCGGTAGTTGTTGACCAACTCGGCCTGGGCGGCGTACTTCACCTTGAGCGCGGAACGGTAGTCGTTGAAGTCGGCCTGGGACGGTTTCTCGTCCATCGTGGCCCGCATCGCCTCGCGACTGTTGGGCATCTGAATGAAGGCCTGGGTCTTCGCGCTGGCATACTGCTGCTGGAAGAGCTGGTTGATGACCTCGCTCTCCGGATTGTCGAGTTCCGCCAGGATTCGGTTCACGTCCGCGAACCGCTGGCCGAGCAGGAAACCGTCACTCTTGCCGGGGGTGCTCAGGCTGTTCTGCATGACCGCCAGAATGGCCGGCTTGACCACCTCGCTGTAAAGCGCGGTGGTGTTGCGGAACTTGCCGTCGTCACCCACGTACAGCAGGGAGGCATCGGCGGTGGCGAGATCGTACCGGGCGGTGAGGTTGCTGTCGCGGCCGAGGTCTTCGCCGCCGGCCACGCGATTGGTGATGTCCTTGAACGCCTTGGTAATGTCGCCGGCGATGACCTTGGGATCCGTGGTCCGGGAGAAGGTGGCGACGATGCGCGCATGGTCGTCCGGCTGGATGAGTCCCGCATCCAGGGCCTTCTTGGCTGACTCGAGGGTGTCGGTCTTGCCGAACACGGCGCCGGCTTGCAGGGAACTAAGGACCTTGGCGGAGACGACGTTCTTGTAGTCGTGCCGCTGGCGCGCGGTGAAGTTGCCCGTCTCCTCGCCGAACTTGGTGAGCGAGCGGATGCCGATGTCGACGGAACCTGACGGGGATTCCTGCACGTTCTTGAGATCGTTCTCCGTGTTGGTCAGGCGCGTGGCCCAGCGCTGCTCCTGATAGACGGTGGAGCTGTACTCCTCGACCTGGCCGCGCACGCCGTTGATGTGGGTGCCCCAGTCGGACTTGAGGGCCTCAGGCGAGACGATCTTGGCGAACACCTCGGGGTTGCGCTTGCGCAGATCATCCATCTCAAGTGGAATCTCCGCCTGCAGTTCCTGGCCGCGCTTGGCCACGGCCTCGTCAAGTTCCCGGCCAAGCAGGCCGTTTTTCTGGAACTCATTTACGTCCTTCTGCAGCTGCAGCGCCTTGTTGCTCCGGACCAGCTTGTAGCGGTCCGCCATGTCGGCGGCGTCGAGCTGATTCACCCGGGCAATCTTGCGGTTCTCAATCTCCCCTGCGATATGCGACACGGTGCCGGCGGCATTCTGCACGCCACGGCCCAGGTCATTCAGGCCGTCGTAGACGCCGAAAGCAGCCTGTGGTGCTCGGACATCAGGACCAATGGCGCGGCCGCCGGAGGTGGGGCCACGGGAGAGAAGGGTTTGACGTTCGGTGGCCATGTTTATTTCTTACCGGAGGTGGCAGCAAAGTAGTTCCCGCCCGCACGAGAAAGGCCGTCGAAGGCTTGGCCCACGGCGGAGATATTGGCAGAGCGCCTGTAGTTGCGACCGGCCGCACGCGTGAAGGTGGCGGTGGTCAGCAGGCTCTTGGACTTGGCGCCGTAGTTGTACGCCTCGGTGGCGCCGCGCCACTTGGCCATGCGGACCTCCTTCTCGGACTCGATGGTGCTGTCCCGCATCACGTCGATGGCGGAGCCGGAGATGGTCAGGCCGGAGGCGGCCACGGAAGCCTGCTGGGTGGCGAGGTTGCGCACCCGCACGTCACGCAGCTGATCGGCCTCACGCTCGGCATCGTCGAACGCGCCGCGCGCGTTGTACTGGGCGATGGCCGACTCTTCCTCCTGCTGAGACGCCTCGAACTTGGCCTGCTTTTCTGCGGCCTTACCCTGCTGAATGGTGCTGTAGACGCTAATGCCAGTGCCAATGACACTGGCGATCATCATCGGGACTGCCATGAAAGCCATAATTTTAGGTCCCATAGACCCCGAACTCCGGCATGATGGAGAGGATCGACAGGGGATAGGGTTGAGTTTGTTTGATGGAGAAGGCTGCACGAGTATCCAGCCCATTGTCAAAGCTGATTCGATAGTCCTCGGACCGGTGCG
>JACCDR012450606.1_pt1 | contig 10247 bp, 8 predicted proteins | sample 7446431 | NCBI WGS metagenome assembly JACCDR01 (sample SAMN15323443, study PRJNA562643) | freshwater metagenome | isolation source: river surface water | place: USA:Blue River Watershed | collected 2017-08-17 | reverse complement strand
CACTCAAAACTCCTCACTCAAATGAAGTATGATAATCTTAAAAATAGAACAAAATCGTTCGCTTTGAGAATTATCAAGCTTGTTGAAAGTTTACCTAATAAACCAACAGCACAGGTCATTGGAAAACAATTACTTCGTTGTGGGACATCGGTAGGAGCAAATTACAGAGCATCTTGTAGAGCAAAATCACCCGCTGATTTTATAGCAAAGATTGCAATTGTAGTTGAGGAAGCTGATGAATCATTATTTTGGATGGAATTATTAGTAGAATCTAAAATTGTGTAAAGAAGAGTTGTTAAAAGACTTGATGAAAGAGGCAGACGAATTGACCGCCATTTTTATCTCGTCAAGTAAAACGGCAAAAGAAAATAATAAGACATAAATTGAGCGTGAGAAAAACATCAATGTTGATGAAAATTTTAACTCCGCACTCCGCACTCAAAACTCCTCACTCAGTAGATGGACATACTTAGAATAGCAACAGCCGGTTCGGTGGATGATGGGAAAAGTACCCTCATCGGACGACTTTTATACGAAACAAAATCTATTACAAAAGATAAAATAGAAGCACTCGAAGCGGCTTCTAAACGCAAAGGACTAGATTTCTTAGACCTTTCATTACTAACCGATGGGCTTATTGCCGAGCGTGAACAAGGTATCACTATCGACGTAGCACATATTTATTTCTCGACTCCTAAGCGTAAATACATCATCGCCGATACGCCTGGGCATTTTGAATATACCCGCAACATGGTAACGGGGGCTTCTAATACCAAGGTTTCCATGATTTTGATTGATGCTCGTAATGGTGTGTTAGAACAAACCTACCGCCATTTCTTCATCGCTTCGATGTTGCGTATCCCCAAAGTGATTGTGTGTATCAACAAAATGGACTTGGTGGGCTACAGCGAAGAGCGTTTCAACGAAATTAAAGCTAATGTAGAAGATTTGGCTGCTAAAGTATCTTTTGCTGGGCAAGAGATTACTTTTATCCCGATGTCTTCTTTGTATGGACAAAACCTTTCTATCAAGTCAGACGAAATGCCTTGGTACAAAGGACTTCCTTTGTTGGAAGAATTAGAGCAGTTTCATCCAGAAACCGCCGTGGGAGCTTCGCACGCTGCTCGTTTCCCTGTGCAGTTTGTGGTACGTCCAAAAACCGAAGAGTTTCACGATTACAGAGGTTATGCGGGGAAAATTGCTAGTGGCGAATTTGCGGTAGGAGATACCATTACAGTGTTACCTACGGGGCAATCATCGAAAATAGCAACTATCGAAAAATTTGGACAACACCTCAACAGTGCTGGGCCTAAAGAATCGGTTGTTATTACGCTCGAAACAGATGTGGACGTTTCTCGTGGAAATATGTTGGTAAAAGCCGATAACCAACCAGCTCAGTTAAAAGAAATTACGGCTAATATTTGCTGGCTAGACGCTCAAGCCTTGACTTCGGGTAGAAACTATATTTTACAGCATGGCATCAACGATTCAAAAGCCAAAGTGGTGAGTTTGAATAAAAAATACGATGTGGTAAATCATGATGTTGTTGCCAATTTCTCAGAATTGAAACTCAACGAAATTGCAGAAATTACCCTTAAAACAGCCAAGCCTATTTTTGCCGATAAATACGAAGAAAACCCTGCCAACGGAGCATTTATTTTAATTGATGAATATTCACACTCAACTGTAGGCGTTGGTTTTGTATTGTAAGACCAATATTCCACCCTGATATTTCTGAGCGGATAAGATGCCTAGCATTTTATCCGCTTATTTTTTAGGAAAAATAAGACGCTACCGGAAGCAAATGATGCCCACTTTTGATAGACAACGCTTTCATGTTATCGTCAAATAATTGCATATTTTTGAGCCATGCTTCAAATTCTGGTGCAGGCTTCAAGCCCAATACATCTCTTACATACAAGGCATCATGAAAAGAGGTACTTTGGTAATGCAGCATCACGTCGTCGGCACCAGGAATACCCATGATAAAATTACAGCCTGCTGTAGCAAGTAACGTCAATAACGTATCCATATCGTCTTGGTCGGCTTCGGCATGGTTGGTATAACAAATATCAACGCCCATGGGCAAGCCCAATAGTTTGCCACAAAAATGGTCTTCTAAGCCTGCTCTGATGATTTGTTTTCCGTCGAACAAGTATTCTGGGCCAATAAAACCAACTACCGTATTGACCAGCAAGGGATTAAAATGCCGAGCCACGGCATAAGCACGCACTTCGCAGGTTTGTTGGTCTAAACCATGATGAGCATTGGCCGAAAGAGCCGAGCCTTGTCCCGTTTCAAAATACATAACATTATTGCCGATTATTCCTCTTTTCAACGAAAGTCCTGCTTCGTAGCCCTCTTGCAAAAGTGATAAATTGACCCCAAAAGAAGCATTGGCGGCTTCTGTGCCAGCAATCGACTGAAAAACCAAATCGACAGGTGCTTGTTGCTCAATGGCTTGAATGGTTGTTGTGATATGGCTAAGGACGCAGGTTTGGGTAGGAATGGCATATTTTTCTCGTATAGCATCGAGCATTTCTACAATGCCAATCACAGATGGCACATTATCCGTAGCTGGATTTACCCCAATCACGGCATCGCCACTGCCATAAAAAAGCCCGTCGATGGTACTTGCCAAAATGCCTTTGCGGTCGTCGGTTGGGTGATTGGGTTGTAGCCGGGTAGCAAATCTTCCTTTTAGTCCAAGTGTATTTCTAAAACGTGTAATCACCTCACACTTATGAGCTACTGTGATTAAATCTTGGTTACGCATAATTTTTGAAACCGCCGCCGCCATTTCTGGCGTAATACCCTTGCTTACTTGTTGCAAAACAGCCGTAGAAACGTGGTCTGATAGCAACCAATTTCTGAAATCGCCAACTGTTAGATGAGCAATCGCCTGAAAAGCCTCCGCATCGTGCGTATCGAAAATCAGTCTTGTGATTTCATCTTGCTCATAAGGAATGAGCGGTTCTTCCAAAAAACGACGCAAAGGTACATCAGCCAAAGCCATTTGAGCCGCTACTCTTTCGGCCGCACTTTGAGCAGCAACACCAGCCAGTTCATCGCCCGAACGCCTTGGTGTTGCTTTAGCAAGCAAAGTTTTAAGATTATCAAAAATATATGTTTGTTGTCGAAGCGTGCTTTTGTACATAGCAAAACGAGATTTGTTTAAGACTAAAATACAACAAAGTCTTAAACAAATAGCACAGAAGCTTGGTAAATTAACAATGACACGTTGAAAGGCTTTTTACCCAAGCTGAAACACCACCGATGCCCATTGGTTTTTGGTGTCGGTAAAGATTTTGGTCAAACCTACGGCTTGTGCCACGGTTTCGATGTCTTGAATATCGTGTTCGTAAAAACCACTTACGGCTAAATAAGCTTGTGGCTTCATAAATTGTACGTATTGTGGAATATCTCTCATCAAGATATTACGGTTGATATTCGCCAAAACAAGGTCGTATTGGTCGAGTGGCTCGTCTTCAATCGTGCCTTGTCTTACAGCCACAACGTCTTCGCATTGGTTGAGTTGGGCATTTTCTTTGGCATTTTCGGCAGCCCATTCTTCAATATCGAAGGCCGAAACATACGATGCCCCAAGTTTGGCCGCCATAATTGCCAAAATTCCCGTGCCGCTTCCTACGTCTAATACCTTTTTACCTTGGTGTTGAGCAGCCAATTGTGTTCCTTGAATCCCCAGCATCATAGCAGTGGTTTCGTGGTGTCCTGTACCGAACGACATTTTCGGATTAATCACAATATCATATTGATGCGAGGGGTCGGGTTCGTGGAAACTCGCACGCACTTGTACCAATCCATTAACACTAATCGGATGGTAACTTTTCTCCCAAGTTTCGTTCCAGTTTTGTTTTTCGAGCGTGCTGTAGCTGTAGCTGATAGGTGTCATACCCAAATAACGCTCCATGATTTCGTCAACGGCAGTTTCCGAAAAAAGGTCGTCGATAATGTAGGCGTTTAAGCCATAGCTTTCTTCGGTAAAAGATTCAAAGCCGATTTCGCCTAATTCCGCCATGAAAATATCGGTAAAATCGGGGTTGATGGTTAGTTTTAATTCTATGTAATTCATGAAAACCCTTGTTTTTAGGCTACAAAGGTAAGAGAATTACGGCATTAGTACGTGATTTTTGCGGTTGGATTGAAGTTTTGTGCCATGCTTTTTTTGAAATATTTCGTTGAAAATAAAGTTGTTTTAGTCAAATATTTCCTTTGAAAATCAGCTATTTTCACGAAGTATGTGTATAAGTAGAACCACACCGTATTTTACAAAACAAGTTGAACGTATGCAGAAAAAGTCTTTTGTGGTGCTTACCAAAAGAGATTATTTATTTTCAATTAAGTACCAATATGAAATTAGTGAGCATAATATTCATGGCATGACTGGAAACAATTTACTCATTATCAGCAATTTATGATTTTAGTCATGCCATGAATAAATTTGCCTAAGCACTTAGTTACACAAATAACGCTATATACTTTTTGGTAAAAAACACAACATTTTACTCCTTTTCAACCATGCGTTCAACCTGATTGCTTTATCCATTTGGCGCATCTTACTTTATTTGAACCAACCAGCGTACATCAGGTAATTATTGGCTGTACGCATAAATACCTCAGCCGCCGCAGGCGATACAGCTTTGAGCAATTTGGCAGGATTGCCCGCATAAATACTCCCCGAAGGCACACGGGTATTTTGCGTAACAATGGCCCCAGCCGCAATGATAGAGCCTTTTTCTATCACCGCTCCGTCCATCACAATTGCCCCCATGCCAATCAGCACTTCGTCTTCAATGGTACAACCATGCACAATGGCATTGTGGGCAATGGATACATAATTGCCAATGATGGTTTTGGTTTTTTGGTACGTACAATGAATCACCGCTCCATCTTGAATATTGGTGTTGTTGCCTATAATCACCGAATTAACATCGCCTCGTACCACGGCGTTGAACCATACGGTACAGTTATCGCCCATTTGTACATCGCCAACTACAGTAGCATTTTCGGCAAGCCAACAGTTTTGTCCCCACGTTGGGTGAATGCCATTTACAGGTTTGATGAGAGTCATATTTGTTTTGTTAGTTATATGCCATGAGATGCAATTTACAGTTAATCTCTAAAAATTAGTAAGAAATTTTCGGTTTTAGCTGTAACCTTTTCCTATGTTTTTACATCCTATTGTCAAAAATCACTCGCCAAGCAAGTTTGATTCTAGAGCAAACACAAGGCGTTACGTTCATAACATTTCACGCATAATTATACATAGCCATGATTTCCGAAAAAATAGTAGCTTTATTCATTCCTATCATTTGTTCTTTAGGAGCATTTACGATGATTGTGTTCATCAGAAAATTTGAAAACGACGAAAAAATGGCGATGATAGCCAAAGGCATTATGCCTCCGCCCAAAGGATTGAAAGTAAATCCTGCCAATTCGCTACGATTGGGCTTATTGGCTATCGGCGTTGGTTTGGGCTTATTGGTAGGCAATTTTCTCGAAACGTATGTAGGTTTTAGCGAAGATGTAGCTTATTTCTCCATGATTTTTATTTTTGGTGGTTTGGGCTTATTGGCTTCGTATTTTTTACAAATGAAAATCAACAAACAAAACGAGGAAGAAAGCTAGAACAGCCTTTTTAACGCCCATTAACAAATCCTTAACAACTGTTAACAAGTCGTTAGTAAATACTTTGCAATAGATGTATTTACTTTGTGTTGTTCGATTCCAACACAAATGAATGTTTTACTCCACTCCTTCAAGTAATTCATAAACAGTAACATATCCTTGCTTTTTGCTATAATCAAAAGCCTTGTTCTTATGGGAACAAGGCTTTTTTATTTATCTGGTAAAGTTCAATTTGTTATTATTCTCGGCTCATTCTTTTGAAAAAATCAAAATGCCAACGAATCGCTCGTTGCCAATAAGCCTTGTCGTGCTTGCCCGGTTGCGATACATAGGTAGCTTTGATACGGAGTTCGTCACAGCGTTTTTTCAGGTAATTATGGCTTTCATAATGAGGGTTGTCGCTACCGCAATCGAAAATAATTTCACGTTGGGCAGCCGCCAATTTATCGACCTGATTCACAAGAGAAAAAGTCCTGAGATTGACATAAGGATATTCGGTATCGCCAAGAAGTGTACGCAAATGAATATTATCAATTTGAGATTGCAAATCCAAAATCCCCGAACAGCTTCCTGCCGACCGAAACAAATCGGGATTTTGTACAAAAAGGTGCATCGCTCCGAAGCCGCCCATGCCCATACCTGTAATAAAAATTTGGTCGGTATCTATTCGGTACTTTTGTTTGATAGAGGCAAATAAATCTTTGATAAAAAAATCTTCGTACTTACTGGTTGCCTTGCGAGGGCTGTTGATATACCAAGCATCATTTTGTCCATCTGGGCAAACGATGATAAATCCATAAGCATCGGCATATTTTTGAATACTAATGATGGTATTCCATTGTTTGTACGTTCCACCTTGGTCGTGTAGCAGATAAACGACAGGATAGCTCTTGCTTGTACGGGCGTATTCTTTCGGTACAAATATCCACGTTGTATCGGTCGAAGGAAGGTACAATGGATTAAAATATAAACTTTCTTGTGCTGTAAGCGCAAAAGAAAAAGCACAAAATAAGGTCATAAAAAATACTTTTTTCAGAGCCTTAGCAAAAGAGGCATTACCAGTTGTCATGTATTTGTTGTAAAATTTGAGCTACTTCTTTGCGGATGTCTGCCATTGGCCGCACAAAATTATTATTCATGAAAGCAAACGATAGCACTTTGCCACGTTTAGTCACTAAAAACCCACTGAGGTTGTAATTGTTACTAAAAGAGCCTGATTTAGCATACACAAAAGGCTTGTTGGTTGGCGACATATCTTTGAGTGTTCCAGACTGACCAAGGGCAGGCAACACCTTAAAAAGCTTCTCTTGCGGAATTTCGGCATACATTTTTTCCAACAAAACAATCATATCTCTTGGCGTAAAAAGGTTGTAACGTGACAAGCCAGAGCCATCAACCCAGGTAGCTGCATCGGGCAAATCGGTCAGGTATTGGGCTTTAGCGGCTGTAATGCCTTTTTTCACATTTAGTTCGCCTGTCAACGCATGAGCCGTGAGCAACATTAAATGCTCGGCAATCATGTTATCGCTCACATGGAGCATTCGGGTATATAGCGTATCGGTTTTAATACTCCAAAGCGTTCGGCTTTGCTTGGGTAGCGGTTCATTCACCAAGGTTACGTCTTTGCCCAGTACCTGCGACAACACAGCGGCTGTCAGTTCAGGCGAGGTTTTGTAAGGCACATCTTGTACAAAAGTAGCCTTGGGCTTTACGCCAGCAGGATAGCTAAACAAATTGCCTTCTCGGTCACGTTGTACCATAAAACGCTTTCCTTGCGACCAATTGTAGGTTTTATCGGCAAAAGCTTGTGGGGCAATTGCGAGAGTTCCCTCTTTGTCGGCACTGAATCTCACCACATTTCCGTGAATTGGCAAAGGGCTTATTTCGGCGGCGTAATCGTCGTTATAATCATCCCAAGCCCAACCGGGGCCGTACATATTTCCCGTAAAATTATCGGCCGAGAAATAAATTTTTTGCGAAGTATTTTTCAAAAAGTCTATTACTTTCGAGGCAGGCAAATCGGGATGAAGCAACGAAGGGTCGCCTGTTCCCCAAATCACCAACGAATCGCCACGAGCAATGTATTGCAAGGCAGGCACCGAATCGCCCAAGGTTTTTTGACTTACATAATACGTATAAAGTTTGGTATTGGAAGCTGGCTGAAAATACCTCGTTTCGTTGTGTGCCGCCAACATTTGTTTTTCTTTCAAATCATACAAAGCAAAACCCGTATGATTTTGGGCAAAAACAGCATTGTGCGTCACCAGTTTTTGCAGGCGTTGGCTAGGGCTGCAAGCACCCAAGCACCACGCTACACCACATACATAAAATAGTATTTTTTTTCTAATCATATTCCAAATAAGTTAACAAAGCAATTGTATCGTTTTGCCAGAAGTAGCCAACTAAAGATACTGAGAATCTTTGAAAAATGCGTCTATGCTCCTACTTTTGTCGAAATCACTCCGTTTTTATACATAACATTAGCTTTCACACCAAAGTATAATCTTTCGTACAACACTGGGATATTTGTACTTGGTTTCTCGCTATGCTCGAAAAGATTCAACAAATACTCAAACAATATTGGGGTTACGACACCTTTCGCCCTTTGCAAGCCGACATCGTTTTGTCGGTCTTGACAGGGCATGATACCCTTGCATTATTGCCCACAGGCGGTGGTAAATCTATCTGCTTTCAAGTACCAGCCATGGCATTAGAAGGCATTTGTGTGGTAGTCACTCCTCTTATTGCCTTAATGCAAGACCAAGTAGCACAACTCAAACGCAGAGGTATTTCGGCCGTTGCGTTATATGCAGGAATGCACCCCAATCAATTAGATATTGCCTTAGATAATTGTATTTATGGCGAGGTCAAATTTCTCTATGTTTCGCCCGAACGCCTTCAAAGTCAACTGTTTTTAGCTAGAGCCAAGCAAATGAAAATCGCCCTTGTTGCCATCGACGAAGCACACTGTATTTCGCAATGGGGCTACGATTTTCGGCCACCTTACCTGCACATTGCCGAGTTTAAAGCCCTTTTTCCATCGGCAAAACTCATCGCCCTCACGGCAACCGCCACAACCGAGGTAAAAACCGACATCATCGAAAAATTGATGATGCAAAATCCTGCCGTTTTTCAACAAAGTTTTGCCCGTGATAACCTTTCTTACACGGCCTTATTAGAAGAAAATAAAGAGCAAAGGTTACTACAAATGTTGCAAAAAATTCAAGGAACAGCCATTGTTTATGTACGAAATCGAAGAAAAACACAGGAAATAGCCACTTGGCTACAAGCAAAGGGCATTACGGCCACGTTTTATCATGCTGGACTAACAACGCAAGAACGCACCCAACGCCAACAAGCGTGGATTGACAACAGGATTCGAGTAATGGTAGCCACCAACGCCTTTGGCATGGGCATCGACAAACCCGACGTGCGTTTGGTTGTTCACATAGATTTACCCGAAACCCTCGAAGCGTATTACCAAGAAGCCGGCCGGGCTGGGCGAGATAGCCAAAAAGCTTTTGCCGTGCAATTGTATCATTTAGGCGACCTCGAACAACTCGAACAGCATGTGTTTCAACAATATCCTAGTGTCGATTTTGTCAAAAAAGTATATCAATCTTTGGGCAATTATTACCAACTAGCCACAGGTAGTGGCGAAATGGCTTGCTTTGATTTAGATTTAATGGCACTTCAACAAAAATTCCAGTTGCCAACAACCGATACTTTTTTTGCCTTAAAAATATTAGAAAACCAAGGCTTTATCAGCCTGTCAGAAGCGGTTTTTCATCCTTCAAAAATTTGGTTACAACTCGACAATCGGCAGCTTTACGACTTTCAGTTGAGAAATCCATCATACGATGCTTTCATTAAATTGTTGCTTCGGGTATATGGTGGCGAAGTGTTTGCGGGTTATGTAGTAATCAACGAAGCACAGCTTTCAAAAGCCTTTTCTATGCCTGTTGGGCATGTCGAAAGAATGCTAGAACAACTCGAAAAATTTGATATTTTAAAATACGATAAACAAAAAAACAAGCCCCAACTGACGTTTCTTACGCCTCGGTTCGACGCTTCACGGCTACCTATCGACCTTAGCACCCTCACACAACGGAAAAACAAAGCCCTGAGCAAGGCACAAGCCGTAAAGCATTATGTGACACACCAAAAGCGATGCAGAACACAATTGCTACTTGAATATTTTGATGAAATTACAAGCCGTACCTGTGGGGTTTGTGATATTTGTGTGCAGCAAAAACGGCAACTAGACAAACGACAACAAGTACAAGAAAAGATATTGGCATTGCTCGCCGACGGTGCAATGCAAGTACAATTGCTTTACAAAATTGTAGGATTGCACGACGAAAAAGCCTTTCAAGCCATTATTCGAGAAATGCTTGAAGAGCAATTGCTCAGTTACCAGCCTGATGGCTCGCTGGGGAAGCGGTGAGAAAAAAGCTAGGCTTCCTCTCTTTGCAAGCGTTTATACTTACTTTTTAGGCTAAAATATTTGATAAAATACAGCAAGAAAAAGAAACCTAACACCGCCGCCACCGAAACAACCAAGGTTTGTTGAGATTCTATCGCCGTAAGAATACTGT
>JACCDR010237041.1_pt1 | contig 10247 bp, 9 predicted proteins | sample 7446431 | NCBI WGS metagenome assembly JACCDR01 (sample SAMN15323443, study PRJNA562643) | freshwater metagenome | isolation source: river surface water | place: USA:Blue River Watershed | collected 2017-08-17 | reverse complement strand
GTTGGGCGTATTGCTGAAAAGGCCTTGGGCAACATGGCTGGATTTGCGGAAACATCATCGACAAAATTGCAAAGACTTGCCGCGAGTTGGGAAAATTTAAAGGTATCTATTGGTAATGCTGCTAATGGCACGGGTGTTTTTGGTAAAGCTGTTGATACGCTTGGCAATACTATGGATGTATTTTCAAGCGACAACATTAGCAACTTTCAGAAATTTCAAACCTATTTAGTAGCGGCATTTAATCCCGCTTACTTATCTGACTTTACCGAAAACCTAAAAAAACTTGATGCGCAAATAACGCAAACAAAAATCAATCAGGAAGATGCCAATAATAGACTTACCAGATATGATGCACAATTAGTAATAAATAAGTTCAACGGAATTGAAGCGGCTATTCAAGGTTTTGCAAATGAATTTAAAAAATTATCTGAAACAGGAACGGCAGGATTAACAGATTCACAGTTAAGGCAGTTTAGTAACTTCGATGCCATAATGAAGGAACTGCAAGAGCGTTTAAATAAGGTAACGCTCACGCAAGTAAATGCCATTGATACCATTGCTGAATACGAGGCCGAAATAAAAAAACTAACAGAGGCTAACCAAAACCTAACCCTTGCCGATGCGGCCAAGATTCAACAAAACGGCATATTGATTCAGCAGTATAAAGATGCTAAAAAAGTATTAGAAGATTTGGCCAACGTTACTACCAAATTACAACAACGGCCAACACTTCCAACCATAGGCGCACCCGTTGGTATTGGCAACAACAGGGCAAAAACAACAGGGTTACCGCGCGATGAAGAAGGTAATTTAATACCTATTGGAGCGGTAGATGTAAGCAGATTTCAAGATGTTGCAAATCAGATAAAAGAAATACAGTTAGACTTGTCTAACTCAACAGCCGATTTTGTTAGCAACATGGCCGAAGCAATAGGACAATCAATTTCAGGAACCTATGACTTTGGCAAAGCGTTTCTTTTGGCAATTGCAAACTTTGGCGCAAACTTTGGGCGTCAATTGGTAGCTCTTGGGGTTGCTCAGTTGGCTCTAAAAAAATCATTCTCTAACCCGGTGGCCGCAATAGCAGCGGGCGCTGCTTTAATTGTAGCCTCAAGTGCTATTGCCGGAAGTGTTCGATCATTTAACAATGGAATTGGCAGCGGCAACGTTTCAGGCGGTGGCGGTTCAGGTATTTCAGACGTTACACGCACAGCCGTAAACAGCAACACACAAAGCATACAACTAACAGGCGAATTTAAGTTAAGGGGTTCAGACTTGGTGGCAGCCGTTGAAAGCGCTAATCAAAGCAACTATTATAGACGCGGATAGATGGCGCAAACAAAACTTTTAGGCGTTCTTTGGCGGGCAGCAAGCCCTTACGGCACTTATGCCCTTGGTGATAGTGTTGTGGTTTATTGGGATGACAGCACTAACGCTTTTGTAGTTCAAAACAATGGCGTAACAATTGCCAGTGGAAGCCAAATACCGGTAACTTTTTACTACGGTGGTGAATGGCAGTCTGGCTATAAACTTGAAAAGGTTTTCCAAAATCAAATATGCCAAACGGGCAGCCTATTACAATTCACGCGCTCGGCTGCATTCCCTTACCTAAACGTTAAAACATTTCCAAATCATCCGGCCTGCGATATTCTTGGACTTGACCAAGTTTGTGATGTGGCGTTCGATTCTTTGCCTGTGGTAACAAATAGCAGCACACCAACCACAGCAGACGGTTCTATTGCCGTAACAGCCAGCAGCACACACGGAGCAGTTAAATTCAGGCTCAATGCCGATTTTAACTATTACGATTCAACAGGCCAAACAAGCGGCACATTTACAGGCTTATTGCCTGGCACCTACAATATATATTGCCGCGATGAAATAAACTGCCTTTCAGTTGTCAGCGCAACGGTTGGCGTAACTTATAGCTATGGCGTAAGGTTTCGGATTGAGTATGTAAATATATTAGGTCAAACAATGCGCTCTGAAATACTTGAAAAAGGTTATGCCGGCAGCGTTAATGATATTGAATGTGGGCCAATTCCGGCAGAGTTTAATTTGAGGGGCGAGGGCGAAAAAGATAAATTCATTCCGGTATTTGCAACCGAAATGATAATGAACCTAATCAGTGAAACAGACGGTCAGTTTCAAGACCTTTTTACTAACGACCCTGAGAAGTTCCGTATCCGTCAAAGCGTTGATGACGGTGGCGGCTATGATATACTTTGGACTGGCAAGGTCTTGCCACAAGAATACAGCGAGGAATTTAAGGCCGAACCTTACAATGTAACAATAACGGCTACTGATGGAATACCACAATTAAAAGATTTGCCATTTTTAGATGCTGAGGGTAATAGGTTAAGAGGGCGTTATAAGCAAGTAGAAATCATTGCGTGGATATTATCTAAGTTGAATCTTGGGTTAAACATTCGCAGTAGCTTGAACCTTTATGCAACTGGCATGAATACAACCGATGCCGATGACCCGCTTGACCAAGCCTATGCCGATGTTGCCACCTATTATCTGCCAAGCGAAACGCCTACTTGTATGGATGTGTTGGAAAAGATTTTAACGCCATACGGGGCGCAGTTAAAGGCTTACTTTAATGTTTGGAATATTGTAAGGGTTGAGGAGTCATTGAATGATTACGATTACAGAGAATATACCAGCGCGGGGGTTTATAGTTCAAACTCAACCTATTCACCCGTAAAAGCAATAAAACAAAAAGGCAATACTAACTGCTTGCATTGGGCAAACCGTGACGCCCGTCTTGACATCAATCCGGGCTTTGGTGGTATCAACCTTCAGTATGACATGGGTTTAAAACCTAATCTGATTGAAAACGGGGATTTTACCACTCGAAAATATTCAGCTTTCTTTTACAGCGTTGGCGATGAAGCCGGAAACCCTGTTTTGCAAACCGAAGTTTTGCCAGACATGACAGGCTTTGAATTGGTGAACAATTCAACCATTATTGAAAAATCAATCGAATCCATAGAAGGAGGCAACAAAGAAAACGTAGCTTTAGTTTTAACCAGCAAAGCGGCAGGCGGCTACTTGCTTACTGATACTATTAACTTTAAAATGTCTGCTGAAAACAGCTTACGCATTACTTTAAAATTTAAGGTAACAACCTTACTATACTTCCCACCCCGTTACATTAAGGTAAAAATTGTTGTTAAGTATGGTAGTTTTTATCTGCAAGACAATGGGCAATGGACAACAACGGCCAGCGCCATAGGTTTTTTTATCAAGAAAGAGGAGCTTGGAAAATACCAAACATTAACGGTAGTCGCACCTTATCCAAATGACAGCACATATTTAACAGCGGGCGCGGATTTCTTCATAAAAATTTACCAACCAAATACACTCGATTACGATTATACCAGCTATACAGATTTAAGGGCAAAAGCAACAACAACGCTTGGCGATGGTTACCGGACTGAGGTTTATAGCACGTTCACAATTTACTATTATGAACTAAAGAAAAGTACAAATACAGAATCAAGCCCAGACATTATAAGGCCAAATGATTATCATGCTACCACAAATCCTTACCAATGGATTTTGGTAGATAAGGTTTTAAAAACTATTGGCGATTTTACCAGTCTTTATATTGATACAATTGCTCTTGAATACTTGAGCAACGGTAAATTATTGCCAAGTCAGCAGGTTTACAACAAACCACTAGAAAATGCCAACAACACTGTTTTAAACAAAATAATTTATCATGGAAGTGTTATCCCTAACGGGCGCACTGTATGGGATTATGGTGACCTTTATAAGCCAGAACTTAAATTTATTGGCGGTCGTTTAGTAAGCGTAAATACATTGCAGGGCAAAAACTATGAGGCCGGATATGTTGCTTACACAAGCAACAGCGCAGAGATAATCTATACAGGTTATTTAAGCGATTCAGCCGGCACTGGTTACACTACTTGGGGGCGTGACTTATTAGCAGGTGAAACTAAAAAGCTTGAAGATATTTTCATGGATATGTACGCGGTGCAATATAATAGACCGTGGCGAAGGATAACGGGCAGTATTTACAGCCAACAAACAACATTAACCCCGTTAGACTGTATTGAAGATTTTACCAACGGTAACAGAAAGTATTTTCCCGTAAGTTTACGGATAGATTTTAGGGGCAATATGTACTCAGGTGAGTTTTTAGAGTTATTTGACCCCACTGACGGGGTGGGTTTTACAACAGGTTTTAGCATAGGTTTTGACGCATAAAATATGAGTAACTACACACAATCAGCATGGGCGGCACATTATGAAGATGCAGCCGGCCCATTTGCAGACAACACGATTCGAGCAATTGAAGAGGTCAACATGCGCACGTTTTCAACGGACATGGGCGATAGTTTTCTATTTCTCGACAACGCTCACGATGCCATTCAGTTTGTCATTGACGGGGGCGGGTCAACCATTACCACGGGCGTAAAGGGCGATATTCAAGTACCTTTCGATTGCGTGGTAAACGGGTGGGATATTTACGCAGACCAGACAGGCAGTATTGTGGTAGACGTTTGGAAAGATACCTATGCCAATTTCCCGCCAACGGTAGCAGACACAATTGCCGGCACAGAAAAGCCAACAATTTCAACCGCTGTTAAGAATCAAGACTTAACTTTGTCTACATGGACAACCACATTAACACGGGGCGAAATCTTGCGTTTTAGTGTAGACAGTGTTACAAGTTGTCAAAGGGTTACGGTAATTTTAAGAGTAAAACGGTCAAGCTAACAAATGGCGGCTCCTACATATCAAGGTAAAGGAACAAAGGCAAACGGCACGGGTAGCAGCATAACGCCAAGCTATCCGGCCAGTATTAACGCCAATGACCTTATTTTGCTTTATGTAGTGAGTGTTGGGAATGGAACTATTACAGTACCTGCCGGATGGGTCGAGATTCTTTCAGGCACCATTTTATACCCACCAGCAGCCTTAGTAAAACTTTATAGGCGCTCAGCACTTGGCACGGAAAGCGGCACTATAACCGTAAGCCGTAGCGGCTACAGCGGTAGCAGTACTTTAATGGCTCAAATGTACCTCTACAGAGGTACGGCTCAAATAACGGTTGAATCAAGTGCCTACCCTACTTATGGCGGTAATCTAACCACAATAACATGGAACGCGGTTACCGTTGGCGGTTCTGAAAGAACGTTAGCGGCTTTGGTTATAAATTATAATGGCGGTGACCCCGGCACACCAACAGGCTACACCAACAGCGCCACTGATAACGATGGCAGTAGTACTTACATGGAATTGCACACTTGGGAAAACGTAAGTAGTGACGGCAGTGTAACAACAACCACAAGCAGCACGAGCGGGTGGACAACAGCGCATTTAAGTATTTATAACGCTCCGCCACCAGCGGGCGGCAAACGTTTTTTTATTGTAAACTGATATGGCCTTAGCAAATACAAACACATCGCCCATATTAGAAGAAGGTACAAACATTACCTTTACAGTTACCGACCAAGTAATAAAAATAGACGCTACATCATCACCGTCCGGGGCTTGGTTGCTTGATAGTGGTGGCGTTCTAACAGCAAACAATATACTTTCAGGAAATTTTAATGTAAGTTTTACAGGGACGGGATTAATTGGGTTAGGCGTATCTGCTTCAACAGCTAAATTAAGAGTTAGGGGTTTAAGTACTGGAACTGGTACTTTAGTGTTATTTGAGGATTCAACACCAACTGCAAGATTTACTCTACTTGAAAATGGGCAACTTACTTTAACAGGAGCTTCAGGCATTAGACCTCTAACAATAAGCGCAGTTTCTGAGATTGCTCTACGAATAAGCAACTCAGGGGCTTTTGCCACAATTCAAGCAGACGGGGCAAACACAATACTAAACGGCCAGACTTCAAGCGCAGGTACAACAAACAGTAGAGGTTATTTTACAAACCGAATTGACGGTGGTAACGGTTCTACCATTGTTGGGTCTTATTGGAGTTTAATACCAAACAGCAACACAAGTGTAAATACTGCGCTGGCTGAGGAATTTGGAATAAAGCCCGGAGATGGAAGTAGTAATATAGTGGGTGGTAAAAGAATTTTTAAAGTCTACACAAACAGCGCAACACCCATAATTGAAACGGGCTTCGAGTGGGAAGTTATGCCAAACGCGGGAACATCTTCAAGGGCTGTCACCATGCGGTTAAGGGGTAATAAACTTGCCGTAGGTTCAGATTTTACACCATCGGCAACAGTTGATATTTTAGAAGGAACTTTGGGTAACGCTGTTTTAAAATACAGCAGCACAGCTACAAACGATGCCCCTGGCATTACCATTTATCAAAACCGCGTAACAACAACAGACGCAACCGTAACAACTTTACACAGTTTTACAACAGCAACCGATACGGCATATCATTTTGAAGCTATTGTATTAGCAAGGCGCACGGGTGGCACGGGAGGCACTACTGGAGATATGGCTTCTTATAAAATAATAGCAACCTTTAAAAATATTGGAGGAACCGTTACACAAGTAGGCACAACAACAATAGTACATTCAGCAGAAGACCAAGCTGGCTGGGATTGTGTTTATGATATTAATGGTACAGCCGTCCGTGTAAGAGTTACAGGAGCATTAAATAATAATCTTACTTGGCATTTGGAAGAACTTAAAGTAGCATCACTAAACCAATAAATAAATGAAATACTCTTTTTTAATATTCCTTTTTTGTTCGTGTACGCTAACAGCAAAAGAAGATGAGATAATTGAAGCATCGGCCTTTGATGAAGTAATATCAGACTCACTAATCAATGACAGGATTCATACAGAGGAAATAGTTGTTATTGACGGTATAAACTACACCACAACAACAGCAGGCAGAAAAGAAAAAGTTATAGACGTTCATATTGTCGGATTAAACAAGTATACGTCAATAATTAAACGCCCTGACTATTCAATCACGCCAACCGATAACAACTTTGGTATTTTTTTGGAGCCTGTAAACCCAACACAAACCGAGGTAGATGCAGCACAATGGCAGGTTTATAACGGTAATAACGTAGGTATACTAATGCGTGGGTCTATAATCTTAGAAAACCTGACTATTGATTGCAACATGGGCGCTCAAAATATACCTGTAAACAAATCGCAGGTTGAGCATAGCAGCATGATTGGCGTGGCCGGAAGGTCTTACAGCGTTACGCGCACGGGCGGCCAAACCGGAACGCTTTACATAGGGTTCAACTCAGTAGAGTTTAGAAATATCAGAATTTTAAATCGTGGGTCAAGCGATGCAATTTGGATAGGGCGGGGGTATTTTCGCCCTCATATTTCAGACGTTGTTTTTGAAAACGTTCAATCTTTCAACAATGTAAATCAAGCCCGTGCTGATATTGGTTTTAGTGGCCTTGTTGAAGCTGCCTATTTTTATAATTGCCAACTTGATAAGATTGAAGCAGAAAGCAATGATTCATGGTTAAACTCTCCCGGACTTGTTGAGTTTGCGCCTGCCAAGTTTGTTTATTATGACGTGCGCGTTAAACGTCTTGATTTCGCTTCAAAAGCAAAATCTTTATACATGCTTGCTGATAATGTTCGCACTACTGAATGGGGCTATTTATATCAGGTGGGCGGCATTATAAAAAATAGCACATTTATAATTGAAGCCGGAGACCTTGAGCGCATGAATAGAATGGATTCGCCCGTGTTTGAAAACTGTACCTTTTACATTAAAGCACATAGTACAAACACCGTTCGTGGTATAAGGCCGGAAGGGTTTACGTATAACGGAGTAGCGGAAAACTGCACTATAACCTTTAACAATTGCCGATTTATTGCTACTGGTTCATTTGCTTCTGGTCGGCTTATCTACACAGAAAAAACAACTACACCGCAAATAGTAAACCTGACTTTTAACAACTGTTATTTTGACCAGCGATTCGGAGTAATGACCGGAACTAAAATAGCCCTATTGCGCGAGAAAGGCACGGTAATATTTAATGGCGGCAATGTAAGCCTAAGTAAAATAGACAACGGAGGACAAAGCGCTACAACGTTAATTGTAAATCCTTAATAAAACATATGAGCAAGAAAAAAGAAAAGAAACCCAAAAAACCTAGTGTAGCACCGGCAACCGTCAACCCTGACCCACCGCCACCACCCAAGCCAAAACCATGAGGTTATCAATTATTATTTTGCTGGGCGCTGCTTACCTACTTAACAGCTTAATATTGCAAGCGGTCTATCCTAATGTTTCGGAAGACTACTATCAGTATGTTGAGTTTGTAGCGGTGCGCGCAAAGGTTTATGAGTGCATGTTCTTTCTATTCTTTTGGCTTGTGTTTTTGCAAGCTAAAGGAATTGTCAAATCATTGGCCGCTGGCATGATGGTGCTGACCGCTGGAAGCGTTGTGGATAAGTTGTTTTTTGGCTTTACAAGCTATCTTTATAGCGATTTACTTTTATTGGCATTTGCCATCACAATTTCAATTATAGTTTATGTTAGAGAAAGTAGATGAGGAAGTAAAATCATTTGTTTTTAAGGTTATTGTTCCTGCCTTAATAGCGGTATCTATCAAACTTGCTGTAATGGTCAAGACTGAAAAAAGCATTTCAATGTTTCAGGCGGTCACGTCATTTATAACTGGTATTGGTTCAGCATGGCTTTCATCGCCATTAATTATAGCTTACACATCAGAAAAATCTATGCCTCTTGTTATTGCTGCTGTTGCTATTTCAGGTGAGAAGATTGGGTATTTTTTTATTTACAAGTTTAAGGCCGAAGAGTTAATCAAGGCCATTTATGAAAAATACGTAAGCAAATGAAAACAATTTTAGTAGATGCTGGTCACGGTGGAATACACCAGGGCAAATACATGACCGACCCTAAATGGGGCAAGTTTTATAAACATTCGGAAGACTTTATTGCTTATGAGGGCGTTACAAATCGAGCCATTGCAAAGCTATTAATGGAGAAACTAAAAGCCGCTGGTATTCCTTACGTTCAAATACATCACGATTATCTGGACACGCCTTTAAGTGGATTAGTTGTAAATGCTAATGCAGTAAAAGGCGATACTATTTATTTATCCATCCACAGCAACGCGGGAAAAGGCAAAGGGTTTGAGGTTTTTACTTCCAAAGGCGAAACCAAATCAGACCGTTACGCTGAAATACTTTGCCAAGTGCTTAAAAAAGATTTTCCTGAGTACCCATTTAGACAAGATACGCGGGATGGAGACAGCGACAAAGAGGAGGATTTCTATGTTTTAAAACATACCAATTGCCCTGCCGTTTTGGTGGAGCTTTTATTTTTTGATGAATTAGAGCAGGCTAAGTTTTTGAACAGCCCACAGGGTCAGGAAAGGCTTGCAAATGCTTTATTTAAAGCCGTAATGATTTGGCAATAAAAAAAGCCCCAACTCCTCAGAAGGGGCTTTTCTGCTTTGTTATCAATTAACCTTAAAACCTGCCCGTCTGGCTCGGTAGACAAATTTAAAAAAATCTAATCATGGGACTAAATTTAAAGGGATTATTTTCAGGCGGTTTAAAAGGCTTAGGAGATAGCGCAAAAGGAATCATTGCTCAGGTAGCCGAAAACAAGATGACGGTCGCAGAGGCTGATATTTTGCTTGAAAAGGAGTTAAACAGACATGCTGAGGTAATGGAAGCCAACACGATAAAAGAAATTGAACTCGTGCTGTCAGACAAGCAAAACGCCCGTGAGATGTTTAAGGCAAATAGCAACCTCCAAAAGATATATGCTTTGGCTTTTTTGATTGGATACATATTGTTATCAAGTGGAATGATCTACATGATTTTTAATCTCGGAGACTACCACATGCCTGAATGGGGTATTGGTATGCTTTCAACGATTTGGGGCGCAATGTCAATGAAGGTTGGCACAGTTACAGATTTCTTATTTGGTGCGTCAATGAGCCCTGAAAAACCCTAATCATTGTCAATAACAAACCGAACGCAAAATATTTCCCGAACATCGCGGCATCATAACTAAAGTTAAAAAGGCAGCGGTTTATAAACAATCTTCTCAAGCATGGGGCGCAGGGTTTTAAGGGTGTAAAACTTGCCCTCTATACAGTAACCAATAGAGCCACCAACACAAACGCGCTTGATCAATCTATTGGTGCGGGTGTTGAATACATTTCCACAATCACTCACGGCATAGTTATCATGGCCTTTGATTTGCCATTTTAAACTATAAGTAGTTGATATTGTGATTGTTTTCATTTAGTGATATTGCGTATATATAAGAGTT
>JACCDR012143369.1_pt1 | contig 10248 bp, 10 predicted proteins | sample 7446431 | NCBI WGS metagenome assembly JACCDR01 (sample SAMN15323443, study PRJNA562643) | freshwater metagenome | isolation source: river surface water | place: USA:Blue River Watershed | collected 2017-08-17 | reverse complement strand
GTATTCTAATGTAAATGGGTATTCTAATGTAAATGGGTATTCTAATGTAAATGGGTATTCTAATGTAAATGGGTATTCTAATGTATTCAAATGCAAATGGGTATTCTAATGTAAATGCTAATTAGAAACATTTACATCAATTTACGGTGCTAATGTTGCAGGGATTTGACCTTGGTTGTGTATGCAAACGAGATAGATTGGTCATCGCTTTTAATCCAGTCTGCGCTTGTGTTATTTGGTACTCGTGAGACCTTGTAGCCATATGTTTTGTGTTTTGAGCCTTGTGTGGTTTCTCTAATGTGAATAGTAATGGTAACTTTTCCTTTGATATTAATGTTACGTAAAATTTGGGAGAATGCTTTGCTTGCAGCACCAGATGGACTGTTAGAGATGTATCTTCCACCTGACACACGCAAGTTAGTCGTTCCCCTATGTGCAGCTTCTACGGTAAAAGTTCTTGACATTAGATTGTTTTACTATTACACAAGAAAAAAAGAAACGAACAACTGTAACTTGAAGAGCTATCAAATTAGATTACAAAGGAGCAAAGTCGAGTTTAAACACAAAAGACAACTAAAATAAACGCAAGATGAAGGAAAGAATCTTTGAAATCAAGACGTTGAAATCTGTAATTGTTAAGAATGTGTTTGAGATTATCAAGCCATACATAAAGGAAACTAACATTCTTATTAATCAGGACGGTATCAGAATTTCTACATTGGATACATCAAAAGTTTCACTAACATACATTAAATTGGACGCTAAAAAGTTTGAGGCTTATCATTGTTCGAAACCAGTTGTGATTGGTATTGATACAACCACATTGTTCAAGACCATCAAATCAGCAAATAGAAGAGAAACTATTACGTTTTACATGAATGCATATGATGAGGACAAACTCGGAATTGAGCTAGCAGATCCGTTCATGGGAAAGGTTAAGGATTACAAAATTCCATTGCTTGCTTTAGAGGACAAAGTACTGAATATTCCAGACATGTCATTTGACTATGTTATAAACATGCCTTCTGCGCAGTTGCAGCAAATTATCAAGGATATTCAGTTGCTTGAGGGTAGGGTTATAGAGATAAAATCCATAGGCAAACAGCTTATTTTCAGTTGTGAAGATGGGTTAGCTGACTTCAAGACAATAATTAGTGAAATTGATGACAGTCTGAATAAAGACCAGCGGGCACTCTTGCAGCAAAACGGAGAGGATATTCGGTCAGTAAAGTTTGAAAAGACAAACAACAAGATAGCACAAGGAAAGTTCAAATTGAGTTATTTGATGAACTTCATCAAGGCATCACATTTGTGTGAGAACATGAACATACTTCTTGCAAATGACAAACCATTGATATTGGAGTACTTTGTAGCCGACTTGGGGTTGATGAGGTTTCTCTTGACACCGGAGTCGAAAGACGTGTAGTTAATTAAGAACTGAAAATAGTACCTTTATTAAAATTAGTAAAGGAATGACAAACGATGTACTTGTCGATGGGTTAGGTTACATAGCAGGATTCTTGATAATAGTCGGCTATATTCCTCAGCTTATGCAAATTATTAGAACAAGGAAAGCAGATGACGTGTCGTTGCACACGTATGCTTTGTTGATAGTATCTCAAATTCTATGGGTTGTGTACGGTGTGTTGAAGAACGACGCAAGAATAGTACTTACAAATGTATTGAGTGGACTGTTTGCCATGATGGTGTTCTGTAGTACGATATGGATTAGACAAAATAAGATGGAGCAAGAAATAATTGAGTAATGCTGAATGAAGCTGTATAGAATAATACAAATGACAGTTGAATTGAGTAATTATATTGACGCTTTATGGCGTTATATGCAGAACAACAAGAAGTTTACAGAAAATCGTACAACTTTCTCCACGGAAAATACTAGAAAGCTCGGAGAGGAGATTTATGCTACATTTGGAGTGGATGGATTATTTGATACCATGCGGGCTTTATGTGACATGACGATGTATCAGTCTGAAGAAAAGTATCAGCAGTATTATTTTACTGATTTGAGGGAACTTGAGTTTGCTTGGTCTGGTATATCAGATGACTTTCAATGCTAGCCTTCTCCTGTCAGAAGACACTCAGTGTTGAATATGCGCTTGTTTAAAATTAAGATTTTTATTATTGTAACAGCATAATAATAAATATGGACAATAAGGAGGATGACTTCACGCTTGACGATATCAGGAGTGGTGTGAGTAAAGCCACTAAGAGCGCAAAGTCCAAGACAAAGAGCAGTGGGTCTAAGCATCAGTCGCGTCAAATAGATTCTGACGAAATATCGTTTTCGCAGCTGGAATTAATGGCAAATAGAAAAAAGCTTACAAAAAAGGGAGAAATATCTGTGTCTGACCTTCTAAGCAAGAAAGCAGAATCCCAGAAGAGTAACAAATCAGAAGGAGATAAGCCAGCCAAACATGACTCGTCTTCCAGCAGCATATCGAGTATGACGTCAGACAGCAAGTCTGAAGAAAGACAGAAGAGAAAAGCTAGAACGGTTAACAGAGAGAACAGAAACGATGCAGTTAGAAAGGAAAAAAGTGAGTTGCTGTACAAGTTCAACAAGATGAATGTGAAACAAAAATGGAGTTCTTTACGTTTGGACATGAACTGTAGCTTGGACGAGATTAAGAACGAATGTGAGCGTGTGCGAAATGAAATACAATCAGAAAGGTCAACTGCATTCTATAAGCGCATGTTGTTGTTGGGTGTGCAGGGTATTGAAATGATGAATAGTAAGTTTGACCCTCTTGGTGTTGATTTGGACGGGTGGAGTGAAGCAATGGGGTATTCATTAGAGAATCAGGATTATGATGAGGTAATGGCTGAGTTGGCCGAAAAGTATAAGGGAGCTGGTAATATGTCTCCTGAACTGAAGCTTGTGTTTATGATAATTAGTTCAGCAACAATGTTTACTGTGTCTAAAAAGATTTCAAAGATGGATTCTTCTAATGCTTTTACAAACATCATTGGAAGCATTATTGGAAATCAGCAGCAACCATCTCAACAACCTCAGCAGATGTACCAACAACCACCTCAACAGCCTCAGCAAATGTATCAGCAACCGCAGCAGATGTACTATGAACAAGCCCACGAGTATGGCATTCCTAGCGCAAGTGACTTGAGAAGGCAAGCGAAGGAGCACATGACAGAAACAACAGATGATCCAATGCCATCCAAGTTAAGGGGTCCGTCAACAGCTATTGCGGCAGACAAGATAGATATCAACAATATTCTAAAGACCATGAATGCTAGAAAGGAGGAGAAGGTTAAGGAGATGCATAAAGAGGAATCGGATGATGTGTTCAAAAGTATTCCATTGAACACAGGAAAAAGGGGTAGAGGTAGACCTAAAAAGGGGGTTGTAACTAGGGGAGGGTAAATTTCTATTTGTTAGGATCTTGACCCTCTGGTCGCTTAATTCTATCATCAACAAGGGTGAAAACTGTTTTGGTAAGGAAGGCGTTTGTTATAATGACTGGGTCAATACCTGCAATTTTGGCACCGTTAAACATGACTGTATAGAAAAATGCAAACACAAGTACATTCTTGAGGTTGGTGTCATTTGCTTGAGTAACTTGCAAGTACAGAATGCTGATAAAAATACCTCTTAGTATAGAATTGAAAACATCAAGTGTGTCGAACATTGACTAATGGTAGATAATCTACTACTAGTAAATAAAATATTTTTGGATTTAATGATGATAACGCAATGTGCAAAAATTTTTATATTCCTATAATGTAATAGAATGAGTTACTCTTATATAAAGAGTGTTTTTCCAAACTTTACAACCTCAAAAACATATGATGACGGAGTGTACAATAGTTTACAAAGTACAGAAAAGGGGCGCGTACCCAAAACCACATCCAGCTCTTTCCCATTGGCATATGATGAACAGGATTTCAAACTACTTGCAAAAAATCTCTTGGACAAGCCAATTGGTCAATCACCGATTGTTCAATCACCACCTAGACGCATAGAGACGTATAATACACTGGCGCCGAGTAAAGTTGAACGGCAAGGAAATCAAAACAACTTGCAGTACTACAACATTCCAGCCAGACAAGAATACTTCCCTATACCAACTAGAGAGTCATTTGAGCCATCTGTGTCTTCGAAAGATGGATGCAAACTAGAATGCGATGGATATGTGAAACACATACTGGACTGTAACAAATGCAAAGCAGTTCTAGCAAAGCAGCTTGGCTTAGAAAACGACAGGGCTAGGAATGAGGAGTTTATGGAGGTGTTATCATATATGATGTTTGGTGTATTTATACTGCTTGTGCTGGACAATTTCAAGAAAGACGCGTAATGTTTGTTGTATTTATTTGACTACAAAATACAACAACCAGTGGTAGCAATGGATATCGATGAGAATGACATTTTATACACCAATCAGTTCATAAAACGCCCTGAAGTAGAGAATGAAGTACCGAGCGAGTTAAATGAAGAGTTTAAAAAGTATTACAAGCGTGAAGTACAAAAGACTGAAGAACAAAGATTGCGTGATAGTTTGGAGAGAGTATCTTTAAGAAGTTCCAACTTAGAGGAAGATACAGATGCCACTAGTATACTGAATACGAATAAGTTTTCACTTGATGCCGGACAAGAAATTGTTCCAACCGAAATAATCAGAAAATCTAGAGAGGTAAAAACATATGTGAACATCGATTCCCGTGATCGTAATAGAACAGCTTACCCAAAACCGAACGACTTTAGGATCTTTCTTGGCAAGACATTCTACAATGTGAAAACTATCAGGCTTGCAAGTATTGAATTTCCAAATACAAGTGCTGTCATTAACAGCACGAACAATCGTTTGTACTGGAGAAATCAAGAAGACATCGATGACAACGTCATAGACAATATAACGAAGACTTATCCTGTTTACAATGTAGAACTGCGGATTGGGAGTTATATTGCAACATCTATACAAACAGAATTATCCAACAAATTATCAGTGGTTAAACGGCGGAATAAAACTGGAGACTTTCATTACTTTGATGTAAATCTTGATATTGACACTGATATTGTGACGTTGACATCGCTTATATTAACACAGCTAAATAACAATCCTATTAGTGTTACGTCAGGTTTGGGTGTGGTAACTGTAACTGCAGAAGATCATGGTTATAGTTCAGGTGATGTTGTATATATTATTGGAGCAAAAAACATAGGAGGCATACCGGCATCATTACTGAATACATTTCATACGATATCTGTTATTGACAGCGACACGTTTCACTTTGAGGTTAACGTTAAGGCTGGAGAAACTGGCGTTGGGGGTGGAAATACAGTTAAAAGTGGGAAAAAAGCTCCTTTCCAGCTGTTGTTTGGTGAAAACTCCAGAACAGTTGCTCAAAATATTGGTTTCCCGTTGGAAAACAGTTCACAAAGAATTGATACAAGTATCAAAAAGATGGATAACTTTTATCAGGCAAAGATTGTTACACGTGAAAAACATAATATGCTGAATACATTTGATTACATAAATAGACCAGGGCTCCTGTTTAGAACAACACCAGACATTGATGGCAGTAGGGTCATCACAAAGGTTCTGGATGAAAGGTCGTTTTTGGTGTCTGTTGATTCTAAGTTATCTCTGCCAGCAATTAATACGGGTATGGGTGTATTTGTTCATATTGATACTTTTTCTACTTACGGGGTTTTGCAGGTGGGACCATACGATATTAATACAGTTCTTGTTGAAACGTTCACCGACCATAATTATGAACCAAGTAATATAGGCAGTACTATAACCTTTTATGATACAATCAGTGTGCCAAACTTTGATCAAGTAAACACTATTGATGGAGTGTTATCTTCAAAGTTACTAGTAGTTCCTGGGGCACTATTGGAAAATGGTGATGTAGATGTTCCAACACCAGGAGCTGGTGGGAGTATGCCACATTACAACCCACTGAAAACAAAAACGGGCCCAATAACAGATGTTATTCCAGGAACACTTACCACAATTGTCAGTCCTAATCATGGTCTCAATGTTGGTGACAGAGTAAAGATATACAACTTGATTACATCACCGTTGATCACCTTGGCTAAGTCTGGCATTCATGCCGTACACTCTGTTCTTGACTCTGACACTTTTACAATCGACTTTCAGACAAACTCTTATGATGTTGAAGGGGTTCAGAACGGCTTAGCATACATTGGATTGCCAACAATTACTGTCACATTTCCATACCATGGATTTAACTCGATTGTAAGTATAACTCCGTGCGTAGACCTTGTTGATACAGATTATAACGTTGAGATAACTACAACTCTACCGCATAACTTGACGACCGGTAGTTCAGTGCGTGTAATGCAAACTGATGTGAGTCCTAGTATAGATGATGGTGGTTATATAGTGAAGGTTATAGATGCAGATACGTTTCGAATTGTTTTTCCAGGAGGTATTGGGACAAGCACTGGCACGACTGGTATCATCGGCATGTCAAATGATTTTTATATGTATGGCGCGACAAGTGTTGGGGGTATTGAGGACAAAGAATTAAATGGTATTAAGTACACAGTGAAAGAGATTATAGATGAACATACATTCACCTTTGATGCAAATAGTTTTGCAGTATCAATGGAAACGGGAGGTGGTAATAACATTTTTATAAGTAGTTTGAGGCATGGGTTCAATGGCATCCAAGCCAATACAAAGAATAGCTTACTGAACAAGCCGATTAACTTGGAAGGTGAAAATTATGCATTTGTGTGTTGTCCACAACTGGCGACAATGATGAACACTGGGTCTGTAAAGGACATTTTTGCTCGTGTGACGTTAGATCAGTCTCCAGGAAGTATGGTTTTCACATACTTGAGCAACCCAAAGGAATTTGATACAGTACCATTAAACTCTCTAAATGAACTTGACCTTTCTATTGTAAATTATGACGGTACCAAATACGAGTTTAACGACTTAGACTGGAGCTGTTGCTTAGAAATAACAGAAGTTATTGATACCACTGAGAGCTTCAACTACAGTTCAAGACGAGGTGTCACAAACTTTTGAGTAAAACAAAAACCACTACACCAAGATAAACTTTGAGTAATAGTATTTGAGTAATAGTATTTGGGTATTAGTATTTGAATAATAGTATTTGAGTAAGTGTTTGAGTAAGTGTTTGAGTAATGGTGTTTGAGTAATGGTGTTTGAGTAATGGTGTTTGAGTAATGGTGTTTGAGTAATGGTGTTTGAGTAAAGTGTGAGTAAATAGTGTTTGAATTGAGTAAATAGTGTTTGAATTGAGTAAATAGTGTTTGAGTAATAATTGAAACTTATCTTTACTGTAATATTTCCAGTAAAGATGTCTGTATGTGAGGGGTCTTACTTATCAAAGAAAGGGTATGTGATAAGGAAAGAGTGTCTGTCAGCAGAAGAATTGACAGACATGAAACAGGAGCTGAAAGGGAGGCCATTGCAGGATGAAAAGTTCAACCTGTTCAACAAGGTTGACACTACTTTCCCTTTGTATACAGAGACAAAAAACAAGATATATATTCCGAAGATGTATGGAATCAACAGGTTTGGTCGGCCTGCAAAAGAAAATACTAACTATTCAGGTACACAATGGGTTTGGGATATCAAGTTTATTGGCAATTTGAAAGAGCATCAGTTGACACCAGTATCAAAACTGTTGGATGAGCTCACTTCCAAATCGTCAGGGGGTATCTTAAGTTTAGGTACTGGACTGGGGAAAACGTTTTGTGCTTTAAAGGTAGTATCAGAGTTAAAAGTAAAGACTCTTGTGATTGTCAATAAGATTGCTTTGTTAAAACAGTGGGAAGCAGAAATTAAGGCGTTCTTACCGTCTGCTAGGATAGGTGTAGTTCAAGGTCAGAAGAATGTCGACACGCGTGATAAGGACATAGTCATTGCAATGCTTCAAAGCCTAGCAAGGGTTGATTACCCAGAAGACATGATAGATGATATTGGTTGTACTATAGTTGATGAGTGTCATAATGTATCAACAAAAGTGTTCTCTACAGTTCTTATGAAAGTTGCATCAAAATATACAATTGGATTATCTGCAACACCCCAGCGGAGTGATGGTTGCGAGTACGTATTTAAGTGGTACTTGGGGGATATTGTGTACCAGCAGGCAACAGACCGACGTGGCTTACCTCCAGTAGTAAGTGTTATAAAAATCAACTCAGGAGAGTACAAAGAGATTGCAACAGTGAATAAGATTACTGGACAAAAACAAATACAGTTTACGAGTATGCTAAGTGAGCTTACAACAATGACAAAACGTAACAAACTGATAGTTGAAATAGTTAAAGACTACGTAAAGAGAGAACATCGAAGAGTGCTTGTTCTAAGTGATAGAAGAGAGCATCTAAAAACGATAAAAAGCATGCTAGATATGGATACTGCCGTTGCCTTTACATATGGTCTTTTCGTTGGTCAAATGAAGGTTACTGACTTGGAGAGAAGCAAAGCCAGTCAAGTGATTTTAGCTACATATCAAGCTTTCGGAGAAGGTGTAAGTGAAAAGGACCTTGATACATTGGTTCTTATAACGCCAAAGAAGTTTATAGGTCACTTGAAGACGACAAAAAATGAAAGTGGTAAGTTAGAACAAATTGTTGGTAGAATATTTAGGAAAGATCACACTGAGCGTTGTCCGTTAATTGTTGATGTACAAGATAACTTTTCGGTATACAAGAACCAGTCAAGACAGAGAATGGCATTCTACAAACAACATTTTCCTAGTGTTTCGTTCAAAGAGCATAGCATAAATTTGGATAAGTTTGAGATTGCTAATATTGATGTTTCATCGATGATTGCTAGTAAGAAGAATGCAGAAACATCATTTGACCATGCACTAGATGAAGCTACTCAAAACTTGTATACACAGTGTATGTTGGACTAAGATTTCAAGCGTATTATTGTTATTGAAACTATAATACACTATTATGGAACTTTTTACAAAGTGCTATATTCACCTTGTTCAAAAGCAGACACTTTGGTCATATCATATCTGCGAACTGGGTAGCATCCAGAACCTTGAGCTTCTGGGGTTGGGGCAGGTTCTGCAACGGTGACCTTTTGAGCAGCAGGAGCAAGAGCAGGAGCAGGAGCAGGAGCAGGAGCAGGAACCTGGGTTTGAACTGGAGCTTCCACGACAGTCACGTCTGGCTTGATGACAACTTGTTGACCTTCAGGGGATGAAACAACAGCTGGTGCAACAACAATTGTTGGGTTGACAACTGCTGGGCCTTGAGGGGTGTCAACAATAGATGGCTGGATAACAACAGTTTCTTGTTGTTGGGCAACACCAGTAACAATAGGTGTATTTTGTGATTGGCTCTGAACTGTAGCTACAGCTGAGTCAACAGCAACTTCCTTGGTTGGGGCAGTTGGAGCAGCCGTGTCAACGTTGTCAAGGAATTCAAAAAGTGGGCGCTGGTTGATGTAGTTAGTAGAGACCAAGAATGCTAATGCAATCAGTATAGAGGTTGAAGGGCTAAACTGTGCTGTCCAAAGGATGAGCGAGAAGACAAACAACTTGAAGTAGGCATTCTCAAACAGTACCAAGACTGGTTTGGGGAGGCTTGGGGCAAGTCTTGTAGCATACAAAACAAGCAAAAGGTGGACAACACCTCGAATGATTGTAGGCTTGCGAATAAAGTTGGATAGAGTGTTGTTCAATTGGTCATCAAAAGTTTTGATATACTGTTCCATAGTAATTTTATACTATATCAAAATAAAATAAATTTTAATGATATTTGACTTTTTTATTTGCGTTTCTGTGACTTTGATTTCTTAGCACTCTTACTTTTACGTTTAGGTGAGCGGGTTCGGCTCTTTGAGCCGCTCTTACGAGTACCCGCACGACGAGAAGGAGACTTCGAGGAGCTCTTGGATTTCTTAGCACTTTTACGTTTTGGCGACTTTGCTTTCTTAGCACTCTTGCGCTTTGGTGACTTTGCTTTCTTAGCACTCTTGCGCTTTGGTGACTTTGCTTTCTTAGCACTTTTACTTTTGCGCTTTGGTGACTTTGCTTTCTTAGCACTTTTACTTTTACGCTTAGGTGACTTTGCTTTCTTTGCACTTTTACGCTTAGGTGACTTGGATTTCTTAGCACTCTTGCGCTTTGGTGACTTTGCTTTCTTAGCACTCTTACTTTTACGCTTAGGTGACTTTGCTTTCTTTGCACTTTTACGCTTAGGTGACTTTGCTTTCTTTGCACTTTTACGCTTAGGTGACTTTG
>JACCDR012185140.1_pt1 | contig 10249 bp, 13 predicted proteins | sample 7446431 | NCBI WGS metagenome assembly JACCDR01 (sample SAMN15323443, study PRJNA562643) | freshwater metagenome | isolation source: river surface water | place: USA:Blue River Watershed | collected 2017-08-17 | reverse complement strand
GAAAAAGATACACTCTGCAAAGCATTCTTTGGAAAAACCGCGACCAATGTCCCGACTATCGACCCGAAAGAGACCGTGTGTAGCACCGAACAGAAAAACGTCTGCGGAACACCGTATCGATGCCTTACCGAAGACCTCAAAGACTCCATGCCGCGCGAATGTACCCATGGTGTGACGTTTCGCAACCGTTGCATGCTTGATGCAGAGAAAGCACTCTTCCTCCACGAGGGTACGTGCGCACAATAATCTCTCGTACAGCATCATTTGCTTTAGGGCTTTATTTTTAGGCGTTTTTCGTTCATGATGTCCGTAATGGACCCACTCAACGAAACAGAAGCACCGCAACCTCACGTTGAGCTCCCCTTTGCACTCCGTGTCTTCATCGTATTTGCTGCAAGCTTGTGTGCAGGGGCTGGATTTGGTCTCACCCTCTGGGCACTCCCGACAGTGGCACCGCAAAGTATTGTTGAGACGACAGTTCGTGACACGCAACAAGCACTTGAGACCATACTAAGTACTGAGCCCTGTACTCCATCACGTATCGGCTTTGCTGATCCCTGTCACACAGATACTGACCATGCCCCGGAAGGTGTTGTCGACGAGCACGCGGGAGGAACGATTACCGAAGAAGCGACTGAGACCCCCATCACCGAGACCGGAAAAAAAATCTTACTCGATGGAGATAAGACACTAATACTTGAGGAGCCAACACCAAAACAAACTCCGCCAGCACCAGCGCAAAAATCACTACCTCAGAAAAAAAACGAGCAGCAAACACCAGCACCGAAAAAGGAAGTAGCGAAAAAGACACCACAGCCAGTTGTGCAGGCGCCAGCTGTCACGCAAACACCACAGCAGATTCCTACGACATATACACTGCCACCGCCCGTGACACAATCTGCGCCAGCACCTGTACCACAGTGCACACGCAACACATCGTATGTTCCTGCAGGAGCTCTCCCGATACATCCAAACGGCCAAGCATTTCAATTAACCGTTGAGCAGCCGAGCTACTACACTGTCTATGGACGTAGTCCACTTGAGGTACGCAGGCAGATGGCGCAATGCACGACCGTACAAGGTGGTTTTGATGCTGTTACTCACTGGTGGTATCGCTATTCGTACAACTATCAAGAAAAACAAAATGGCCTTTGTGGTATTTCAGATGTAACACTCGTGCTCCACATCTCTTTCCTTTTCCCATTCTTTAAGGACGATGGGAGTAATGCTTCGTTGACAGCACAGTGGAACCGCTACTTCACAAACCTGCAAACACATGAATTTGGACATCGAGACATCACAGTACAGCATGCACAAAATGCGCTCGCCGCGATTCAAGCATTTCCTGATGCGCCATGCCAAAACATTGTACAAACGGTAAACGCGTACGCTGATGCGCAGCTTGATGTTATCCAACAACGAAACGCTGCATATGATGCAGAGACACGGCACGGTGAAACACAAGGAGCGGTCTTTCCTTAGATAACAAAAAGACCCGCATCGCGGGTCTTTTTTGTAGATACCTTAAGACTATGACTTTGCTTCTTTCTTGATTTGCTCTACTGCAGCGTTGAAACCTTTTGGTGTCAGTGATGAACCAGAAACAACACCGAGCATCACTTCATCGATAGACTTCCCTACTACGAGCGGCTTGTGGTTCTGTGTAAATCCTGTGATGAATTTGTTTGAAACTTCATGCTCTGAACCACCAGTAACAACTGAATCAACGATCTTGCCGTCCTTCAAGGTCAACTTAACCGTGATAGATTCAGGACCAGCTGGTGAGCGATAGTCTCCGACCGTTGTGTAGACGCCATCCTTATATTGAGAGTTCATACCTGATGTGCCCGGCATGATTGGAGCTGCTGGCGCTGGTGCCGTACCACCATCTGGAGTTGGTACCGTTGGGAGTACTCCCGGAGGAGTCATTGTTGGATCAGTAACTGTCGCGTCCATCATCACGTCTCCCTCTACTGCTGGAGGAATGATAGGCTCACCCTGTGGTGGTACGACTGGTGCAACATCTGCTGCTCCTGTCTCATCGCCCTTACTGTTAAAAAGGAACATTAAGAGTGCGCCTGCAACGACGAGACCCGCCGCGACAAGTGCAATTATCTTAGATGTATTTGTGTTTTGATCCATAAATGCTTATTTCTATTACCTAATGCGTGCCATCATACCAACACACCCGTAGGTGCGCAAAGTGGATAACAATTGCCTCTGTTTATTTAGTGCATTGCAGCAAGGAGCGCCTTCACTGAGTGCACACCTGCATTTGATGCAGAAAGGTAAATCGTTGGATGACTACCCTTTTCAGCAGACGTGAGGTAGATCACATCGATATTGATTTGTTCATCCGCAAGCTTGCGCGCAATTCGTGCGATCTCATTTCCCTGTCGCTCACTTACCGTGACTGCAAGAATTTCTTTTACTGAAACATTTTCTCCGATCTCAGTCAGCACTTCGATTGCGTGTTCTGTATGGTCCACGACAAAGTGCACACGTGATACCCCCTGCCCACTCTCAACTGAGATTCCATGAATGGCGACCCCTCGTCGTGCGAGTGATTCAGCAAAGACTGCGAGTGTCCCCGGTTCATTAGTAAGATCAACGCTAATTTGTTTGACGATAGTAATATCAAAGGTGTGTGCCATCGGAGAATGATAGCAGTACCAACCACTTCCCTCAAGTGTAGCGTTTTGGATGCTTTCTAGGTATGATGCTTGCCTATGGAAAGCAAGCATATCGGTATTAGTATTGGCGTCATCGCATTCCTAGGAGCGATGTATTATTTTACCAGCGCGACAACCTCTGCCCCTCAGGCGGCACTTCCACCAGAAGGAACAACTGAGGCGTACGCTGCAACAGCAAACACCAGTGCGCAGCAAGGAGTAGCTGCAAAACCTGCTGCGCAACCATCATCAGTAACAACTAACAAAAAAATCATGAAAGCAACAATGAAGACCAGTCTCGGCACAATCGTCCTTGAATTGAACACCGCTGATGCACCAAACACTGTCGCAAACTTTACGAAGCTCGCAGGAGAAGGATTTTACAACGGAGTGAAATTCCACCGCGTTATCGCAGGCTTTATGGTGCAAGGTGGTGACCCACTCACGAAAGATGACACAAAAGCAGCGCTCTGGGGCACTGGCGGACCAGGATACAAGTTTGCAGATGAGATTCACAAGAACAACAAAAACAACGTTGGCACCATCTCGATGGCAAACGCAGGACCAAACACAAACGGTAGTCAGTTCTTCATTAACGTAAATAACAACAACTTCCTTGATGGAAAGCACACGGTCTTCGGCACCGTTGTTGAGGGTATGGAGGTCGTGAAAGCAATCGAATCAGTACAAGTCGGACCACAAGATCGACCAGTCACTCCCGTTGTCATCGAGAGCGTCACGGTAGCTGAATAATATGCACATTCACGACGCACGCTTCGTCAAAGGTATCACCGGTGATGATGCCGTGCTTCGTGATGGGCGCCCGCACATTGCGTTCATCGGTCGCTCAAATGTAGGCAAATCAAGTCTCATCAATGCACTCCTCGGACGCCGTGAGCTCGTAAAGACAGGAAAGAAGCCCGGAAAAACCACTGAGATAAATTTCTTCCTTATCAATGACAGCTGGTACTGTGTCGATCTTCCTGGTTATGGCTTTGCAGAAGGCGCAGCAGAGAAACGCGAGCAAATTAGAGATATGATTCTCTGGTACCTCGGCGAAGGACGCCCCGAGCAGACGACTGTTGTCCTTGTCATTGACGTCAAAGTTGGTTTGACTGCGTTTGACGAAGAAGCACTCGCTGTCATACGCAACGAAGGGCTTTCCTATGTCATCGTCGCAAACAAAGTGGACGCACTCAATCAAAAGGAAAAAGCTGCGCAGCTTAAGAAAATTCGAGAACAGTCACACGAGCACAACATAGCCCTTATTTCAGCTGAAAAGCGCATCGGAACTGCAGAACTCCTCACCGCATTGTGCTCATAATCAGTTACTAGTACACTTGAGCTCATGCGCATTATACTCTTTCGTGGACGTCCCGGTGTTGGCAAGACAACACTCTCAAGCGTTATTTCAAAACGCCACCACTTCCCCGTACTTCGAAAAGACGATATCTATCATGTCTCCGCAAAACAGGTTGATACTCACGAGAACCGCAACGATATTTCGTACGAAACAATCTACAAGATACTCGAAGCAAACGTCGAGACCGAATGCACTTTTATCCTCGACTGCCCGTTTCAATACCCTGGTGACCTCGAACTCATCCGGACATGGTGCGACACCTACAAGGTGCAGCTCCGCTCTATTCTCGTTACTTGTAGCGATGAAAGTATCTGGGCAGAGCGTATCGCATCGCGCGATGAGCGCCCGTACAATATTCACCACTTCACTGACTTTCAGCGACTCAAAGAGTTCTACGGAACGATGCACCTCACACCAGAGCAAGACGAGCTTCTTGTTGATACCATTCATCCGATTGAAGTATCCATTAAGAAAATAGAAGATTTTATATAACGTATGCACATACACTGTATTCAGACTGGTGGCACCATCGACAAAGCGTACCCACCAAACGCAACAAACCATGGCTACAATTTTGAAATCACAACTCCTGCAATCACCCGTGTATTCAGTGAGGTGCACTTCCCTCACGCATACACAGTGACCGAGTGTCTCAAAAAAGATAGTCTCGATATCACCGATGCAGACCGTGCGCTCATACTGAAAGCAGTGACAGAGTCACCACACGAACATATCATCATCACCCACGGCACGGATACTATACATACGACCGGCAGTCTCTTACAGAATGCGCAGCTAAAAAAAGTAATCATCCTGACAGGTGCGATGCTTCCTGAATCAATGAAAGGCTCTGATGCTAGTTTTAACATCGGCATGGCATGTGGCGCGCTCGGTGTACTTCCTCATGGGGTCTACATCGTCCTCAACGGCAGCGTATGGAAGCTTGATGAATACATACAAAAAAAGGTCGCCTGAGGCGACCTTTTTAGTGTTTTTATAGATTACTCGGTTGCAGTAGGTGTTGCTGCCTTGGCAGCAGTAAGCACCTGAGAGAATTCTTCTGCCGAGCGCGGAGTCTCGAGTGGAGCCCCATTCATATAAAATGTAGGTGTGCCTCGCACTCCAACAGCCATTCCATTCTTCAAGTCACGCGAAACTCGTGCCTGCACGACGTCACTTGTTCGATCCGCTTCCCATTTCGCCATATCAAGCCCTGCCTCTTGTGCATATTTCACAAAAAGTGATGCATCAGCTGCATCCTTGCCACCCCATTCATCTTGATGCTCGAAAATCTCACGCTTCATTTCCGCAAACTTTCCTTGCATTGCAGCAGCTTCAGCGGCGAGCGCTGCATGCATCGCATTTAAGTGGCCTGAAAGTGGAAAGTACCGGTAGACAAACTGTACATCTGGGTGCTGCTTCTCAAGTTCAGAGAGGATTGGGTAATATGCGCCACATGGCGGGCATTCGAAGTCATAGTATTCTACGACAGTTACCTTCGCATCCTTTGGTCCAACAGTATGGTCATCTGCTTGCACCGCGAGTAATGCTGCTTGATCAGTCGTGAGTGTCTCTGGCGCTTCACTCGGTCGTGTCATCGCAAAGAGTCCACCAACCAAAATCACACAGGCAAGTAATATACCAATAATTGAAATGTTTTTTTCCATACGGATAGTATACCCTGTTTTCTAGGTAAGAAAAATAGACTGCATTAGAGCGGTGCTTGAAGCATCATGATACTGACACCAGTGATCAGTACCATAAAAACAGTCATTGAGAGCTGACTGCGACGCACCCGAGACGCAGTCCCCAGTAACACCTGCGCACGATGATGACTGATACACACACTCAGTACGTGGCCGACAATGATGCACGCAAGCTGTACTCCCCAGGTATACACGATATACTCCGGTGCAAAGAGTTGCGGTACCCGTGTTATGTTATGCGCGACACAGTATCCGATTGCAATTGGTACAAACGCGGGAACAAAATGATTCGCAAGCGTCGTCAGTGAGTATTCATCTACCGCTCGTATATCATCACGCATAAGCATGATAGCGATGAAGTAACATACATTAAAAGCGACTACCGCTGCGGCAAAAAAGAACAGTGCCGGTAGCGCAGCCGTTGCTTCTATTCCCCAGTATGCAGTCCACGAACGCCAGTACTCACTATGCAAAAGCCCATCAAAACTTGTCGCAATGACCAATATTAAAATGAGCCACCGGTCAGTGGTAGTTGGTACAGGCTGTTCAAATGAGCTGCGCACAGGTGCTGCAGACCCGAGTGCTACCAGAACACGTGTGACAAGCTCATGTCGCAGTATCTTTTTTCCACTGGCCATCAGTGCGATTGTTACGATGAGCACATACGATGTAATCAAAAAAAATAAACCCTGTGTTGTCTGAGATTGTGGTACGAAAAACTCCGCAGCAAAAAGCGAAAAGAGTAACAGTGGTGCGAGAGATACTCTATGCGCAGAGGTTCGCCCAATATCAATGGGGAAAGATACGAGCGAACTAACGACAACACCAACAGTCATGACACCAAACCACCAAAAGAGTGGCAGCATGTCCGTCGCCACCGCTGCGACGCTTACGCAGAAAAAAACGATGAGAAACATGGGAAGCAAAAAGCGTGGGTACTTGTAATGATACGTGTTGTAGTGCAACACTCCCCGAAGTGTTAGCAACCACGTAGCAACGACAGCAAAAATCCCAGCCCATACTGCCATCGATACGGGCACGGGCGCAGGAACCACCGAACCCGAACCATGCCCAAGCGCTTCATAGGGTATACACAAAAAAAACGCAATAAGAACTCTGTACATAGAAGTAGTATAGTCAAACAACCAAGCATACGCTACAATCGCCCGATGAATACACAAGCAATCGGAGCGGCAGTTATTGGTATTATCATTGGTGCTATGGGATACGCTGCGTTGATGCCACAGGGCAATATGGCAAACATGCAACATGATGACCATGCGATGGACAGTCACCAGATGGATCATGCTTCACTTGAAGTAGATACAAACAAGCCTATCCCTACGGTAAGCATCATGGCACAGAAAGACACGAAAGGTGGCTTCAACATCCGAGTACAAACTGAAAATTACACAATCACACCGGATAGGGCGGGTGCAGAACCGGTACAAGGCGAAGGACACATGCATGTATTTGTAAATGACGTCAAAGCAATGCGTCTCTATGGCGAATGGGCACACCTTCCAAAAGAACTTTTTAAGAACGGCGAGAACACCATCTCAGTTACCTTAAATGCAAACGACCACAGTGATTGGGTTATCGGTGGTGAACATATCGAAGCAAGTACTGTGGTAACACAGTAAACCCACTCGTTGCTACAGGAGCAACATCGCGTCACCAAATGAGAAAAGGCGGTATCGCTCGGCGACCGCTTTTTCATAGAGCTCAAGGAGTTTGTCTCGTCCGACAAGCGCAGCAACAAGCATCATGAGTGAAGACTGTGGTACATGAAAATTCGTGATAAGACCAGATGCCATTTTAAATTCGTATCCTTCTCTAATAAACAGCTGCGTACTTCCAGATGGAGTCTGACACACTCCATCTGCAGTAAAAGCACTTTCAATAGTCCGCAACGCTGTTGTACCGACAGGAATAATGGGCCTTCCTTCACGCCGCGCAGTACTGAGTATCTCTGCTGATACTGCGGGTATATGAAACGTCTCAGTATGGAGCTTTCCTGAGATAAGTGCTGCTTCAGAAAGTGGCGCAAACGTGCCTAAGTTTACATGCAATGTTACATACGCAATCTGCACACCAGCTTCTGCCAATGTTTGTAAGAGCTCTTCGGTAAAGTGTAGTGACGCTGTTGGCGCTGCTACCGATCCATCATGTTTTGCAAACACTGTTTGATATTCAACACGTAACTCTTCTTCCGTGAGCGTCGTATGTTTGAGGTACGGTGGAATTGGTGTTGTACCACTCTCTTCAAGGAGTGCACGCCATGTGTGGGATTCGTCTATGATGATGGTGCACTCCTTCCCTTCCTTTTCGGTCAGGTGCGCAACTGCACCATGCTCAAATCGAACACTATCCCCTACGTCAAGATGGCGGCTTGCAAGAGCCCGTGCGATTTTTCCATCCGCTCCAATGTGCGTGATAAATATTTCAACAATCCTTCCATTACTATGCGTTGCATGGAGTCGCGCAGGGATAACACGAGTATCATTACAGACAAGCACTGTTCCAGCCTTAAGATATTTCCCAATATCACGAAAGTGCTGATGCGCAACAGCACCACTCGCCCGATGATAGACCAATAGTCGCGCGCTATCGCGAGGATGTGCTGGTGTAGCTGCTATGAGCTCTGGAGGCACAGCATAGTCATACTGTGCGAGTAGTTCTTGAAAATCAGACATGTCTTTGTGAAGTGGTATGTCTACCCTTTGCACAGTGTGCGTGAGTACATTCGTGCGGCTCCGCTATCATAACCATCCATGCATCGAGTGTTTTCGTGTGGTTATGCCAGTGCGAGATAAACATATCATGAGGGAGATTATATCCATCGCCATTTTTTGGATCTGAGAGATAGATGTGTGTCTCATCAACACCCTGCACGACTGCAAAGTGACCGACTCGCGACACAGGATTGAAATAATTTATGATGATTGCAGCCTTGTTGTGCAAGTGAGCACGAATATCATCAAGTGTCGCATTTTGATAGGTATGCGCACAGAGCCCCTGAGAAACCACTGCAAAGACAAGCGCATGATTTTCAGTCCCTCGCCCTGGCTTCGTCTTACAGAGCTCCACCAGCACTTCACGTTCATACGTCTTGCCAAAAAAATCCATGACCATCGCAAGACATGTTGGTCCGCAGGAAAAATTATCAGGTTGCATCTGGTGTGGTATCGAGACACGCATCGGCTCATGCTATCACAAAGCCTGAGTCTACTCTACAACTCGTCATTCAAGATTTTCTCACGCACTTGAGCAGCAAGTGCGTTCAGGTAGAAGACATTGTGCATTGTTGCGAGCTTCATTCCTGTATGCTCATGGGCGCGTATGAGATGACTAATGAACGAGCGTGTGTATTGTGCACAGACTGGGCACGCACAGTTTGGATCAAGTGGTTCATACTCATTGAGTCGCTCACGTTTACGCAAATCAACTCTTCCAACTGATGTAAATGCTGTGCCATGACGCCCGTAGTGTGTCGGTGCAATACAGTCAAAAGTATCCGCACCACCACGCGCTATGTACTCAAAATCTTCAGGATGACCGACACCGAGAAGATGGCGCGGTTTTTCTTCTGGCAAAGCACTGGTTGTAAGTGCAGTCGTACGCTCGAGCGATGCCTTGTCATAGCCAAATTCACCACCAATACCAAAACCATCAAAATCCATTGCGCCAATAATCCGCGCACTTTCTTCGCGAAGTTCAGGAAACGCTCCACCTTGGACGATGCCGTACAGTGCTTGATTTGTTTTCTTTGCATCAATGCAGCGTTGCGCCCAACGATGGGTCCGGTCGATAGACGTGCGCATGTACTCAGCTGTTGCAAGTGGAGATGGACATTCATCAAAAGCAAACATGATGTCCGCTCCAATCTGTTCCTGAATCGCAATTGAAACTTCTGGGGAAAGAAAAATCGTATCACCATTGATCGGTGATTTAAAAGTCACCCCTTCTTCAGTCATTTTGAGCCCCCGTGGGTTCACTCCATCTTTGAGTGTTTTTTCACTCTCCTCTTGAAGAATCTTCCCCATGCCATGATCACGTCCAAATCCAAAGCTAAACACTTGAAACCCTCCCGAGTCGGTGAGTATGGGTCTATCCCATGCTGCGTACTTATGGAGACCTCCACCGCCCGCAACAACAGCCTCCCCCGGTGTAAGATGCAAATGAAATGTATTTGCTATAACCAGCTGTGATCCCAGCGATTTCATCTCTGTACTATCAAGCGTGCGCAAAGAGCCACGTGTCGCTACTGGTACAAAGGCGGGTGTTTGCACGTCACCGTGTGGTGTATGCAGCACCCCGACGCGCGCAGCAGAACGCTTCGAGCGGTGTAGTATTTCAAACGAGATTGCCATGCGTGAGAGAATACGCTGAAAGTCGCAGATGCGCAACGATTAGGAGTTGTGGCGTGCTGTGTGCCTGACGCGTAACTTGAAATGCTGCCCTGCGCCAAAAAGCAGCATGAGGACCACAGCAGCAAAGTGCGGCAT
>JACCDR010679624.1_pt1 | contig 10249 bp, 9 predicted proteins | sample 7446431 | NCBI WGS metagenome assembly JACCDR01 (sample SAMN15323443, study PRJNA562643) | freshwater metagenome | isolation source: river surface water | place: USA:Blue River Watershed | collected 2017-08-17 | reverse complement strand
GAGGGGGTATATACCCCCTCTTTTTTCCAAGTGGAAAATTCTAAAGAAAGGATTGGATATGGCTAAAATTGCCTTAGAAACACTCAATCTTGGTGACGGCATTATTATCACGGCTGGTTCAGAGTTCAAAGCACCCGAAGGTAAGAAATTACCCAAAGGTGTTGAACAGCAAGTTGCCCACCTGTTGGAAGAGCAGGTGACAGCGAGTGAAGTTGCCGCCGTCAGTAAGGCGCAAAAAGCCCTCGACACTCAACAAAAGACGCTAGATAGACTAGCTGAGGAACTTGAAAAGTCCAAAGCGACAGTTGGTACACTAGAAAGTGCTGTTGCCGCAACCCCTAACGACACCAAGGCTGCCAGCGAACTTAAAGAAGCCAAGGAAGCTCTTGACGCTAAAAGCAAAGAACTTGCTAGCGAAACGACTTACCTTAAGCGTATGAGGCAAGTCCTAGCTGACCAAAGTTAAATTTGCTAAAGTAAGTCTATGGCTTACCCCTCTGCGCCTTCCCCATCTGCGGTGATTAACCAGGAACTGGCTTTTTCTCCGCAGATGTTTCGTTTGGATTTTAGCAACGTCAACACACCGCCCAACGTTATTACGATTGAAATTGCCAACGCTTACGAATTTCTCAAAAGGCATGTACCTGACCCTGGCGACGATTCTACCCAGCAAGAGAAGTTTACAACAGGCGTTCTCTTTTACACTTCCGCACTGCTCTATCTTCAACTTGCTAGGCAAGTTACCACAGCCCTTGGTCTGACCTCTGGACGCGCAGGACAGGTCAACATCCCCCTCGGCAGCGCAGACGAACTCCTCAAGGCAGCTAACGCTAAGATGGGCTACCTCAAAGACCTCTATCCCGAAGTTGACTTTCCTGCGCTAGATAGAGGGAAATTTGGTGTCATAAAAATGGTCAGGGGTTCTTAAATGGGTATTTTTGATAACCGAATGCAATTTCTCAAATCAAGGCTGGATAACTTTGCTTCCGATATGAGTCTAAGAAATGGCATCTTAACTATTTATAGCCCCGAACAAGCTGGTTCTCTAAGGGTGAAATGGGAAGTAAATTGTGTTTTTGCCCCCTCTAAACCTTTACAACAAGTAACTCCTGTGGGTACATCTAACAGTTCAAACGGTACGTTTTACATCAGGGAGCAGCACTTACCTTCTAACACAACACCCCCCTCAAACCCCGCAAGACCCTTAATCATGCGCGACGAAGGCGCGGGTGAAATCCCAGTAGGTTTTGAGTATTACTTTGAAGATAGAAAATACCGAACCGTCAGAGCTTACGCAGACAGGGGCGAGATAAGTATTGTTGTAGAGGAGCAAGGAAAAGTTTACTCTGTACCCGAAGACTAACAAACCACACCCCCTCGCAACACTTTCCTTTTTCTTCTGGCTGGTTTCTCTTAAATTCTGCTAGACTATCCTCATGGCAATAAGTCGCACGTCGTCAGGGCGTATAAATTTTGAATCTTTACTAAGTGACGATATGAATAAAGTTGCTCGTCACGCGGGTAGAGAAGTGTCACGCATCGCTGACGAAGTGATGGATGACTGGAAAGGTAGATATGGTAACAACGCCCTCGTGGGTGGTAACGCCCCACTTGCTCAATCCACTATTGACAAAAAGGGTCATGATAGGCAACTTGAAGAAGATTTCACTCTTCGTAATTCTATACAACGTTTTCCAAAATCTTCTTATTCTCGTATGGTTTTAGATAACACCATTACGGTATCCGCTAGGGTTTACACAGACAACTGGCTTTTCGCTGTTCATGAGTATGGCTTAGGCTCTACGGGTATGATGAAATTTGATATTCCAGCAAGACCAACCCTAGCTCTTACTGACCAACAAATTTCTCGTTTTGCCCCAAGGTACATTCGTGAATCAATCGAAGAATTGTTGGTGATTTGACCTTATGGATATTTCGCTAAATTCAGACTTTGCTTGGTCACTGGCTCAGTTCCTTAAACCACAAGTCTACTACTACCCCTTAGCTTCACCAGGCAAAACAACCTCTCTCCTCACCGTCTCTGGCGTTATCAACACGCATCCGATTGCTAACCTTTACCGTAAAAACGACATTTTCATTATTCCTGGTTTCCCTAATACAAAAGGGCAAGTAACCTATGTCGCAGAAGCAACCCCAAATCTAAATCAAATTAGAGTAGAAGTTAAGCAGGCAGCGACTAGGACAATGCCTCACGTCGTTGTTGTCAACGACAGCGACACCTTTGAGGTCAAAGACCGTAAAGTTCACCTTGGTATAAGAAGTCGCACCTCTGGTTTCCGTCGTGACGTAGTTCAATTTGAAGAACTTCGCACCATGAGTAAAACGCGAAGAACAACTTACATTAACCTTCCCTTCTATAGCGGTCCTGGTAATTTGCACGTGCAGGGTTACAACCGTGAGGATGTGCAACAAGTTTTTGAAATGGTTAATAAACCTTTTGAATTTCAAACGGGAATTTACAAGTTGAAAGCCAGATTCAAACCAGACCAACCTTTAGCGGAAAGTCTTAATATAGGGGATTTATTCAAAAGCCTTTTACGATTTGAGTATGACCTATCTCTGACTGAATCCACCCCATTCGATGAACTTCCAGGTAATGTGGGAGACGATTTATTTTTTCCTTACGAAGACTGGCTTGGAGCCTACCTTCTTTCTAGTTTGATGGATGAAAAAGGAGATGATTTACATGTCGAATTTGTTGGTCAATTCCCCCGCGCTCCGCGTCCCACACCCGTCCCACCAACCTACACCCCAAATCAACCCCCTGGACCTGATATGGTTTATTCTGTAAATTTCGAGAACCCTCGCAGAGCCGACGTGAGAAGACTAACCTTAACTGGCAACCTTACCCTTACTACGAGTGATTTTTACGAACAGTTTTTCACCCCCACAGATTCGGGTTTTATTGTAACGGTGGAAGATGACTTCAACATCTACAATACAAGTGACACGCACACCTTTATTGTCAATGATGGTAGCAATCCCCCCGTTATCGCTCAACCAACACAGCTTGCGATTGCCCGTAAAGGGGCAACAAACATGCTAGTAACAGTAGGAGGATAAATGCGAAAGTTTACTATTTTTACCCTTGTCTTTTTAGCCTTAGCAATCACCTTCTCTCAAAACTCCTGGGTTAGTTCAACTATCCAGTTCAACCGAGACACAGGAGAACTTAGGGGAGTCACCAATATATCAACGGGTGGGAATATAACTTGGTCAACCATCCCCACAGGAAATGCCCTACAGGGACCCCCTGGACAGACAGGACCACAAGGGATACAGGGAATACAGGGAATACAGGGGGTGAAGGGCGATAAAGGCGATAAAGGCGATACGGGTGATGCAGGCTCCCAAGGCACACCAGGCAACACAGGGGCAACAGGCGCAAGTGCTTATCAAGTAGCCCTCTCAGCAGGCTTTGTAGGAACAGAAGCGCAATGGCTTTCTTCTCTGGTCGGTTCTACAGGCGCACAAGGTACGCCAGGAGCGCAGGGCGCAGCAGGACAGGGTGTGCCAACAGGTGGCACGGCGGGACAAGTATTAAGTAAAATAAACTCAACTAATTACAACACACAATGGGTTACACCTTCGGGCGGTGGCAACATGTCTACTGCTACGTATGATGTCAATGCAAACGGCGTAGTTGACTTAGTTGATGCGATTGCTTGGAGTGCGGTTACGGGTAAACCTACCTCTTTCCCACCCTCAGCGCATACCCATATTTTCGATGACATACCAGGATTGCAAGCCGCACTTGATACCAAACTTAATGCTAGCGCAATCTCAGCATTCGCCCTTACCGTGCTAGACGATGCAAATGCAACTGCATTCAAGACAACGCTTGGACTCGAAAATGTCAGTAATACGAGCGATGCTAATAAGCCAGTTTCAACGGCGATGCAAGTTGCGCTAGACGGAAAAGCAAACACTAGCCACACCCAAGCAGCTAGTACGATTCCAGATTTCAACACCGCCGCCGATGCTCGTGTCACCTCTGGCATAGCAACTCACGTAGGCTTAGCTGACCCCCACACTCAGTACCAACAGGAAAACGAAAAGGGTGTGGCAAACGGTTATGCCTCACTAGATTCAAGTACGCTTGTACCCTTAGTGCAAATTCCCAACTCTTTAGATGACGTTCTTGCCTACGCAAACCAAGCCACCTTCCCAGCGACGGGAACAACCAATAGGATTTATTTGGATAATACCCTCAATAAAATCTTTCGTTGGACAGGTAGTGCGTACCAAGAACTCTCTATCGCAAGCGCAGCATCATGGGGAACGATTACAGGCACACTCTCAAATCAAACAGATTTACAAAATGCTTTGAACGCAAAAGAAGCAAGTATCACAGCAGGAACAACAGCGCAGTATTACAGGGGTGACAAAACGTTTTCAGATTTTGCGGAAGCGTCCCAGGACGCAAACGGCTGGACTGATACGGCAACCATTGATGTGACTTACAACGATGCGGGTAACTCTATCAGCGCAACCGTTCCAAATCTTTCAGGCACAAACACGGGCGACCAAACAAGTATAGTTGGTATTACGGGTACAAAAACCCAATTTGATACTGCCGTAACAAACGGAGACATCCTTTACGTCGGTGATGTTACGAGCTACGCAACCGAAACAGCGCAGGACGAAACACTTGGTGTTGTTGCGGATTCAGCAACACTTGATTGGACGTATAACGACGCTGGGAATGCTGCAAGTGCGTCGGTCATTGGTTCAGCATTGACTGGCATAACTAGCACACAAGTCTCGGAAGGCACGAATCTTTACTACACGAATACTCGTGCGGACAACAGAATTGCAGCAGCGACACTCGACAACCTTGCTAATGTCAACTGCCCTTCACCCAGCCTTGACCAGATTCCCAAATGGAATGGCACGGAATTTACCTGTCAAACTGATGCAACAGGCGGTGGCGGCAGTGTCACAGACGGCGATAAAGGAGACATTACCGTATCGAACACTGGGAATACCTGGAATGTTGACTCAGGTTCAATAGAGCTTTCTGACATAGCTCAAGGCGGGGCTATTACAGGGCAAGTTCCAACTTGGAACGGAACAGCATACGTACCTGACACCCGTAATGGGTTGGACATTGCTAACACACCAGCAGGCAACCTCTCAAGTACAAATATCCAAGCGGCACTAAACGAACTTGATAGTGAAAAAATAAGCGTGTCTTCTAGGGGCGCGGCAAATCGTCTCTATGGACAGGAGGACGCTTTAGCTGCGGTCAACTCAAGTTACTTTTCTTACGTCGTTTCAGGTACAGGCACAAGTCACACTGTACAAACTGCTACAAGTACGGGAAATATAGGAATTGCAAGGGGTAACTTAGGCACGACTGCCACAGGGCGTACTGCTATTTGGAGTGTCAACTCGGGCATTCTTAGGTTTGGTGGCGGGACGTATCGCTACAGGGCGAGATTCGCTCTTGCAACCTTGTCAGACGCAACAAATACATATTCGATTCGGCTGGGCTTTATTGATTCCGTTACAGGTGAGAGTGTTGATGGAATATTTTTAAGGTACACACATTCTGTCAACGGTGGTGAGTGGGAGTGCGTTTCGAGAAATAACTCAGCAGACGTACCACAAGATACCAATGTTGTAGCAGCAGCAGGCACGTACATCACGGCAGAAATTAGTGTCAACGCGGCAGCGACAAGTGCCACGTGTAGTATTAACGGGACAGTCGTGGGAACTTTTGCAACCGCCCAGATTCCTCAAGGCGCGAACCGCGTAAAAGGCTATGGGCTTATGGCACTTCGCAGCGTAGGGACTGCCACATTCAGTGCTTACGATTTTGACTATAGCGAAATAGAAATCAACTTTACAACGCCCAGATAATTCTTTAGAAGCTCTATGAAATACCCCTTGATAGACAATATTTCCCCTACCCCCAATAATAGAGTTGAGCTTTTTTTATTTTTGATATAGTGAGGCATTATGTTTCTCCCACCCCGAATTGAACGCCTTTGGCGCAACGCCGCAATACAATTTCATACAGCAACGGGTAAAATTCGCGCACTGCGAGGCTCCACCTCGCTTGGAGAGCCAGAATGGGTAGACCTTTCATTTTCATTTGACCCCGATGTCAGTGCTAAATTGGAGAGGCAAATCTTATCTCAAAGGCGTACTCTTTCTAGTAACTCCTCCTACGATTTTGACCCCGAAAGTATAGCGGCAACACCTTATAATCAACTTGTCACCCCAACGGCATCGGGTTTAAGTCTTACCCTTCTTAAAGAGTTTAGGATTTACAACATTGGCTTATTTGATATTGTTGTTTTAGCAGGAGCCGATAACATTGTTCTAAGCCCTGGTAAAAGCGTAAGCTCTCACGCTTACCAGGGGCAAATGTTCCTAACCCCAGAAGATGGTAGCTTTTCAACCTCTGATTACGGTTGGACTCCAATACTTGCCAACGTTTTTGACGGCTCAAGGATTGTTCAGCAAATCGTGGATTGGATAGGCGGTGATGGTGTTAAACCTAGCGTCAATATGTATGTCGGTTCAACTGGTTACGTAACTGATATTGCTCAAGCAACCGATGTGCGTGGGGGTAGCGGAAGCGGTACGATTGATTTAGATGCAAGGTCGGCTGTTCTATCTTTACAGGGTGGGGCAACAATTTCAAATAACAGATTGATTGAGTGGGCAGAAACGAGTGCTTATCGCTTCTTGGGAACAATTAACACTGATTCCAAGGGTAATATTCTCGCCCATAGCATTATTTGGGTAGATGGTAGTGGGGGAACTTACACACCGAGCATTTTGCACCCAAGCGGTTATTACACGAGACTCGTCTTATTTCACCAAACAAGTGGAAAAAGTGCTACGGGTAATATCACAAGAAATGCTTTTGGCGAGATATTAACCGAACCTCTTTGGGTGGTGACACCATGAATTTCAAAGTTCCCGAATTTGTTAAAGCCGCAGAAAAAGTTCTTATTGCCCATCCAGACGGTCATACCATTGAAGCAGAACACGCTTTTTTTGATGACTTCGGGAATGTCCTCATGGCTTATGCTCAGGGTCGCCTTAAACTTTATTCTAATGAAGTCTCTATTGAGGATACAGATGACCTTGGGTACTTTTCAATCTCTGACGCAAAGGGTAGAAGGATTTTTGCAATTACTAATGAAGGGGTTGAAATTGCAGGAATCCTTTTCTCACCTTCAAACTATGATTTTATTGTTTCTGATGCTAAAGGTAACATTCTTTTTGACGTAAGTAAGCAAGCGGGTTCAACCCTGGATTTGGAATCTAGGGGTGTTTACAACCTAATTAGGAGTAAGGAGCGTTTAAGCGAAATTGATTCGCTCAGTCCTCGTATAACCGCAGGCATCAACCATATCGTTACTTATGGACAATCCTTAGCGATGGGTAACGAAGGCTGGCCACACTTAACTCGCACACCTATTTACGGAAATAAAATGCTAGGCAATTCTCCGAGACCAGGAAGTAACGCCGACCCTGCATTCGTTCCCGTAGGGGGAAACGTTTTTGCTGACCTTATTGCTACCACCCAGGCGAATAGCGGTGCTGCCATTTTAACTGAACCTCAAATTGCTGCTCTTACACCAGGAGACCAAAGCAGAGGGGAGAGTATAGATGTATCTGCCCTAAACCAACTCAAAAAACTACTTAACGATAAGTTTATGGTTGATAACGACGCGACAAGGACATTACTTTCAACGAATTGTGCAGTCGGTGGTAGGTCGGTTGCGGAACTGAGTAAGAACGCTACCCCTGAACTATTCCAGTGTGTTCAAGATGCCATTTCCATCTCCAAGTCTGTCGCGGGTGCAGCAGCAATTCGTCATGTAGCCACAATTTATAATCAGGGTGAACAGGACTATAATGTCGCCACGTCTAAGGCTAGCTATAAAGCTGCACTAAAACAGCTTCGCACTGACATTGATTTAGAAGCTACGGCTGTTTACGGAGCTTCAAATCAGGGAGCATTTTTCACCTACCAGACAGGTGGCAGCTATGCCGAAGACGCTAATCAGTTAGCAGTAGCAATGGCGCAATTAGAACTTAGTCTGGAAGAGCCAGGATGGTATCTGGCGATGCCTGCATATCCTTACCATGACGAGGGAGGACATTTAACGCCTAACGGGTATAGAAATATGGGCTGCAAGTACGGTCAGGTGCTCTATCATGTGCTGGTCGAGGGGAAGAAATGGCGACCCACGAGTCCTACAGAAATAACCCTTTCGGAGAGTCGCATTTTGATTGATTGTCATGTCCCTTTCGGTGATTTACAATTTAAGAATGTTTGGGTTGGCAATACCGCTACAGATTACCTTAATAAAGGCTTTAGGGTTTCTGACGCACAAGGAAATGTACCAATAGCTGGTGTTTCCATTCTGGGCAAATCCATTATCGCCATAGACTGCCTTCGGGTTCCAGACCCTAATGCAATAGTATGGTATGCTGACAAAACAAGTCACGCTGGGAATGGTAATGTTTGCGACTCTGATTCTTTTAGACCAATGTATAACTATGAGTTCGATGGCGCACGCGGTATGGAGTCTGACGAAAACATTCCTAGCCTCGTCGGAAAGCCATATGAAATGAATAACTGGATGGTAGCTTTTGCGCTACCTCTAGGATGGAAAGGATAACTATGGGCTTAGAGATAAGGTTGCCAGGTGTAGACTATTCACAATTCAGTCTTCCTAAAAAAATTGCCGCAGTGAGAGGTTTTCCGAGCCTTGGGTTACAAGGGCTTTATTTATTTGAAGATGGAGCGAATGACGCTGCGTATCAAGCAAACGTCAACGACTCTTCAGGATTGGGTAATCACGGCATATTAAGAAGTGGTTGGGGTGTGGCTACCAAACGGGCTTACGGGATGCAGGTTGCCGACCCAGGGGTATCCATAGACCTACCATTAAACTATCCGACAGGGGATTTTTCATTTATCGCACTTTATAAAAGTGATGCGGTAGCTCAGGCTTCGCTAAGCTATCACTGCCTTCTAGCCCATAGGGATTGGGTCACAACCGTTGTGACTGCTAACGTTTTAAGTGGCGCGACAACCAAAACGGGAATGCTCTTGCTACCAAGGATTGACGTAGCCGCAAATAACCAGCGCAGTTACGGCTTTTATGACCCACTTTCACTAATTGGTCTCAACAACACTGCTGTTAGAGATGACACTGCCTACATGCCTCATCCATCAAATTATGACATCGTGCTATTTTCCTTTGAAGCATCAAAGGGGCAAACTTCGATTAACGTGCTTAATAAAGGTATTTGGATGACCCAGCCACATACAACCAAGATAAACTATGCCAGCGCAATAACAGGACTTATGAACATTGGAATGATGCAATTTTCAGCAGCAGCAGACGCAGCAGGTAAGCTGGGGGCTTTTGCATATTACAATAAAATTCTTTCAACTTCAGAGGTTGATTTTGTTCTCAAGGCGATGCAAAAAGTGGCTACAGAGCGGAGCATTTCTATACTTTAGTTTAGCCGTTGACATGACCTTGGCTTTTCTGTAGACTGAAGGTGTTCATCAGTGGGTTGATAGGAGCTAAGCCTATGACCCAAAAGTATATGGTCTATCAGCCTGGTATAAGGCTAGGGCATCGAAAGCTAGATTTAGATGGAATACCTTATACCAAAGAAGAACTTGTTACGGACGCTTCACACGAAGACACGTTTAATGCGTATGTTCAAAACGGTGCAATTCGTCTTGTGAAAGCCGAGGAGCAGGCAGAAGAACCTAAGAATGAGCAACGTACTATTGCAACTACGTCGGGTAGAAGCAGTAACCGCTCAGGAGGAGGGCAATAATGCCTGGTTCGCCGTTCACCGTTCAGTATCAGGAGAACTTTTTACCCGTTTCGGGTCGTTTGCCAGTGGAGGTATCACCACGACTTATCGTGGTTGGGACTTTTAATGCTGGTCGTTCTGGTTTAGTTCCTCTCCCCGCAGGTTTTTTAAGACCCCTTGAATCTATTCTCGAAGAGTATTCCAACGGCGTAGCTGATTACGAAACCGATTACATCAAAACCTATATGCGTATGGGTGAAGCTGGTGTGTCGTCAGGTGTCGTAGAGGTTTACAATGTTGTCAACCCGTCTTCCCTGAAAGCTCAAACCCCAATCGTCACCGACGGTGCTGGTACGCCTGTCAACCAATTCCGTTTTGAAGCAATCGGGACAGGCATAGCTTACAACGGTCTTATTAT
>JACCDR012624848.1_pt1 | contig 10250 bp, 7 predicted proteins | sample 7446431 | NCBI WGS metagenome assembly JACCDR01 (sample SAMN15323443, study PRJNA562643) | freshwater metagenome | isolation source: river surface water | place: USA:Blue River Watershed | collected 2017-08-17 | reverse complement strand
TCAGCTTTTGCGGCAGGCTGGGAAACTGATCGCCAGCGCCGGTACGCAGTGTGACTTCGATTTCGTCAGTAATGTAGGCGCTTGCGAAGGTGTGACTGCTCAGTGAGGAGATGCCGGCTAAAAAGAGCGCCTGTAGCAAAGAGTGCCAGCTGCGCATCGCCTTGACCGCAGGCTGTTTGGGTTGGCTCATGTCTGCCGAGGGGAAGGTGTCTGCCGAGGGGAAGGTGTCTGCCACAGGGAAAAAGTTAGATAAAAACATGGGGGCGTGTCTCATAGCTAAATCAAAAAGAGGGCAGAAACAGTCTGGTCGCTGGATGCAATTTCAGGGCAATACGCGTTTAAAGGGTTTGATCACCACCTCGGCATAGACGCCCGCCGCGACGTAAGGATCTGCCTTGGCCCACACCTCGGCGCTCTCTAGGCTGTCAAATTCTGCCACTATCAGGCTGCCTGTAAATCCGGGGCTGTCATCCACCTGCGGATGAGGCCCCGCGAGTAGCAGTCGCCCTTCACGGTGCAGGGCCTCTAGGCGCTCAAGGTGCGCTGGACGCGCCGCTTGTCGCTTGGGAAGGCTGTCGGGCAAGTCAGTGCAGATAAAGGCAAAAAGCACAGAGGGCTCCTTAATGCAGGTAACAAGTCATACAGGCGAGTCGTCTTTGAGTCGGCAGGCGTCACTCTAGGTTATTTAGGCTCTGCCATGATCGACTCAAGCGGCAGGCCGGTGAGTTTGCCGATGCGATAAAACAAAAACAGAATGGCCGCCATCATGACCAAGGTCGAAGGAATCGCGATCACCGGGAAGCTGAGTGCCGTCATTTTGCCGAGTTCGGCATTAAAGGCTTCGGTGCCGGGCTCGCTCACCAGCAACCATTTGGCGAGGCCATAGTTGAGCGCTGAGGAGACAAAAAAGGACCCGGCAACCATCCAGGAGCAGTGCCCCAGCGCTTTTTCGTAGGCGCTCTGCGATTCTGGGGTCACAAGCGCCGCCTCGATGCGGGCCTCTTGAATCAAACCGGTTTTTTGAATCAGGGTTTTGACGAGCGGGTAGGGCGTAGCGAGCGAGATGAGCACGCCGAGTCCCAGCAGGCCCGGGATGGCCGCTTCTTTAATCGCGATATAGTCCGGTGGCAGTTTTAACAGGGCCATACCGCCTGTCAGTAGCACGCTGATAACGCCCAACAAGGAAAAGACGTTCACACGCTTGGCGCGAATAAAATCGACCAGCCCGTACAGGATCGGGAAGGCGAGCGCCACCACTAGGCCGCCGGTGGGCCCGAGGGCGTTTTCGCCGCTGAACTTGCTCAAAATAACCGTTGGAATGAGAACATTGACGCCCAAATTGAGCCAAATATTCTCGCGGGGCGCAGCCTGTGTAGCCATTCAATGTCCTCGAAAGGTCAGCGGAGTTGTTGCAGTTTGCGGCCAAAGCCGGGTTGCGGCTGTGTTAAGGTAAGACCCTAATCACTAAGACGCCTTGGCGCGAAGGGGCAGCATGTTAGCCGATTTACACGCACATAGCACCGCATCTGATGGCCTCTTAAGCCCAGAAGCGCTGGTGGCGGCCGCTCATGCCGCAGGGGTCCAACTCTTTGCGCTGACCGATCATGACACCCTCGCCGGCCAGCAGCGTGCCCAAGCCGAAGCCAAACGCCTCGGCATGGGCTATGTCACTGGGGTTGAGGTGTCGGCGCAATGGCGCGGTCGATCAGTCCATATTTTGGGGCTCAATATCGCGCTCGATTCCCCCGAGCTTTGTCAGCTGCTTGCCGAGCAGGCCTTGGTGCGCGAGCGCCGTGCCCAGGTGATCGGCGAGCGTTTAGCAAAAGCCGGTTGGCCTGGGGCCTACGACGCGGCCAAAACCTATGCAGGATCTGCCGATATTGCCCGCCCGCATTTTGCCCGGCATTTGATTGCGGTGGGTGCCGTAAAGGATATGGATCAAGCCTTTAAGCGCTTTTTGGGCGAGGGCAAGCTCGGCGATGTCAAAGCCATTTGGCCGGATGTGCATCAATCGGTTAGCGCTATAGTCGCGGCGGGTGGGCGGGCCGTGTTGGCGCATCCGCTCAAATACGATCTGACCCGGCGCAAGCTTATCGAATTGCTGCGCGTCTTTCAGACAGCGGGCGGGCAGGGCATGGAAGTGGTAAGCGGCTACCAAGCGCCGCCCGCGACGGCTCAGATGGCAGGGCTTTGCCGGGAGCTCGGGCTGTTGGCCAGTTGCGGTAGTGATTTCCATGCCCCGCAAGCGCCTTGGCAGGCACTGGGAGCTTTTGGCACACTGGCGGCCGATTTAACCCCCGTTTGGCACGATTGGGTGGACTCCACCTCGGTGACCTGCCCAGCCTGACGGGCCTTTTTCACCCATGAGTCAGCGTATGACGGCATTTCTGAGTATTCACCCCGATAACCCGCAGCAGCGTCTGATTGATCAAGCGGTAACCCTTATCCAGCAAGGCGGTTTGGTGGCGTATCCCACTGACTCGGCCTATGCCTTGGGGTGTCACCTCGGCGACAAAAACGCCCTCGACCGTCTGCGCGCCATCCGCGAGCTGGATAAGCACAAGAATTTCACGCTCTTGTGTCGCGATCTCTCTGAAATCGCTACCTATGCTCGCGTGTCGAACAGCGTTTTTCGATTATTGAAGGCCCATACACCAGGGCCCTATACGTTTATTTTGGATGCGACGGCTGAAGTGCCCAAGCGCCTCATGCACCCTAAAAAGCGCACCATTGGTTTGCGGGTGCCGGCGCACCCCATAGCGCAGGCGCTGCTGGCGCGCCTCGGCGAGCCCTTGCTGTCCACCTCGCTCATTTTGCCGGGCGACGAGCTGCCCCTCACGGACCCTTACGACATTCGCGACACCTTGAAGCATCAGGTCGATTTGGTGATCGACGGGGGCTTTTGCGGTTTTGAACCCAGCAGTGTGATCGACATGACAGGGGATGTGCCGGTAGTGACTCGTCAAGGCTGTGGTGATACCACCGCCTTTGGTGGCTAAGCCTCAGTCTTGCTTCGGGCCAGACGCTTTTTACGACCCAAACGACCTTTTTACGATCTCGACAACCAAGTGACCTTTTATGACGCGTTATACCGCCCAGGATATTGAAGTTCTCACCGGCTTGGACCCGGTCAAAAAACGCCCCGGCATGTACACCGATACCCAGCGCCCCAACCATTTAGCGCAGGAAGTGATCGATAACAGTGTGGATGAGGCCCTCGCCGGGCACGCCAAACACCTAGACGTCTGGCTGCACAAAGATCACGCTATCACCGTCGCGGATGACGGGCGCGGCATGCCGGTGGATATTCACCCGGAACAAGGCAAACCGGGGGTTGAAGTGATTCTGGCCACCTTGCACGCAGGCGGTAAATTCTCAAATAACAATTACCAATTTTCCGGTGGTTTGCACGGGGTTGGTGTTTCGGTCGTGAATGCCCTGTCAGAGCGCCTGTGTGTCGATATTCAGCGCGACGGCCAGATTCACCGTATCGAATTTAGCAACGGCGAAAAAACCGCTGATTTAACCGTGATAGGCACCTGCCCCAAGCGAGCGACGGGCACCAAAGTGCACTTTTTCCCGAACCCGGTCTATTTTGATTCGCCCAAATTTTCGGTGTCGCGTCTGCGTCATGTGCTGCGGGCAAAAGCGGTTTTATGTCCCGGCTTAACTGTGCGTTTTTGGGATGAGACGAGCGGGCAACAAGACGAATGGTATTACGAGGCAGGGCTCGCCGATTATTTATTGGAATCAACGCGCGGCATGGACCGTTTGCCCGAACAGGGGTTTATCGGGCAATTTGCCGCGAAAACACAAGCGGTCGATTTTGCTGTGCAGTGGGTGCCAGAGGGCGGCGAAACCCTGCAAGAAAGTTACGTCAATTTAATTCCCACCGCCCAAGGTGGAACTCACGTTAACGGATTTCGCACCGGGCTTTTAGAGGCCATGCGCGAATACTGTGATTTGCGCAATCTATTGCCGCGTGGTTTAAAACTGGCACCGGATGATATTTGGCAGGGCGTAGCCTATGTGTTGTCGGCCAAAATGATAGATCCCCAATTTGCTGGGCAAACCAAAGAGCGTTTGTCATCGCGCGAAGCGGCGACCTTTATTGCCGGTGTGGTACAAGATGCATTCAGTCTCTATTTAAATCAGCATACGGATGAGGCGGCACGCTTAGCGGACTGGTGCCTCGCCAATGCCAATCGCCGCGTGCGCTCGGCTAAAAAGGTTGCGCGTAAAAAAATCACTCAGGGGCCTGCGCTACCGGGAAAACTCGCAGATTGCACTAGCGGTGACCCGGCGCGCGGCGAATTGTTTTTGGTGGAGGGTGATTCGGCCGGCGGCAGTGCCAAGCAGGCTCGCGATCGCGAATTTCAGGCCATAATGCCCCTGCGGGGTAAAATTTTAAACACCTGGGAAGTCGAGAGTCAGGACGTATTAGCCAGCCAGGAAGTGCACGATATTGCGGTGGCACTCGGCATAGACCCGGGTGTCGATTCCATCGAGGGGCTGCGTTACCACAAAATTTGTATTTTGGCCGATGCCGATAGTGACGGCCTGCATATTGCCACCTTATTGTGCGCACTGTTTATGCAGCATTTTCCCGCTTTAGTGCGGGCGGGGCATGTGTTTGTGGCTATGCCGCCTTTATACCGAATCGACCTGGGTCAAAGCGTATTTTATGCGCTGGACGATAAAGAAAAGCAAGCCATTTTAGACCGCCTGGTCGCCGAAAAGAAAAAAGGCAAACCCAATGTGCAGCGCTTTAAAGGCTTGGGTGAAATGAACCCCTTGCAGCTGCGTGAAACCACCATGAACCCTGACACCCGTCGCTTAGTGCAATTAACCCTTGATGACGAAGCGGACGCACGCGAATTAATGGATAAACTCCTCGCCAAAAAACGCGCCGGCGACCGCAAAACCTGGTTGGAAGATAAGGGCGATTTGGCGGAGGTGGGGTAAGGTGATGCGCGCTATTTTTAGGCGACTAGCTATTAAGTATCCGTGATGTAATCGAGAGTGGAGCTTGCCGTGAATAATGACAAATTGATATTTATCGATATTTTTTGACTGAATTATCTGTAGTAATCATTGCGCAAAAATTACCGCACAAAAATAACCCGCTGTGGTTTGGTGCCAAGCAATAACTGCTAACGGGTAAGTTGCTATTGGTGCAACCACTAAATTTGATGCAACCACAAAATAAGGAGTGTCAGCATGGCTGAACAACAGCAAAGCTACAAAAAAGCACGCTTTTTTAAATGTGCGTTGCAAGTTAACCCGGCAGGCTACATTAAATACCGTGGGCAAGAACAGACCTTGTCTGAAGCTGACTACAATCAGCAATTGTTGGCAGCAGCGCTGGAGGCCGGAATTGAAGTTATCGGCTTGGCTGATCATGGTTCAGTTGATGGGGTTGATTCTATCAGAACGCTCTTTAATCAGAACGGAATTATTGTATTCCCTGGGTTTGAGGTCGCTTCAAGCGAAAAAATACATTTCGTTTGTTTGTTTGATGAAAACAAATCGTCGCAAGAGCTTGAGCGGATTTTAGGTCGTTTGGATTTGCTCGATCCTGAAGATGGCATTTTGCCCACCAATTTAACAGCGATTCAGCTAATAGATAAAGTGAATGAAATTGGTGGATTTATCTATGCTGCCCACTGTACCAATGAAGATGGTGTCTTGAATCGTAAGATGAATCATATCTGGAAGCATGATGGGCTGGTGGCGGCGCAGATACCCGGTGACAAATCGGTTGAAGATCTGAAAGGAATAGAAAATGATTTTTACCGTAAGGCCTTTCTGAATAAAGAGGCTAATTATCGCCGAGAACGAGAAATGGCGGCCATTAATGCATCGGATGTGGCAAAGCCGGAAGACATTAAAATGCCGGGCGCATCCTGTTTAATTAAGATGACCAAACCTTGCTTCGCGTCGTTTAAACAAGCCTTTTTGGATGCAGGGTCAAGGGTTCGCTTAAATTCTGATAAGCCTGAAAGTTATGCCTCAGCGATAGAGCGAGTGCACTTTGTCGGTGGTTATCTTGACAGTGTTGATATTGAGCTGTCTGATCATCTCAATGCAGTCATTGGGGGGCGCGGCACTGGAAAGTCAACCTTGCTGGAATGTATTCGCTATGCGTTCGCGCTGGAACCAAAAACCCAAAACGCGTTAAAGCAACACAAGAGTGTCATAGATACCAACCTTGGCAAAGAGCGAGGCATGATTGAAATTACGCTTCGCTCATCCGTTATGCATGGTCGTCGATTTACCATCAGTCGAAAATATGGCAATCAGCCAATTGTAATTGATGAGGAAGGAAATGTTTCACCTTACCACCCCACTGATCTGTTGCCAGGCATAGAGCTTTACGGTCAAAACGAAATCTATGAAATGACGCGCGATGAGAAAAACCGTAATCAGCTAATCGAGCGCTTTCTGGAAGGCGAGCATGAGCAATTTGATACAGATATTGCCAAAGTGCTGGCAAAGCTAAAAGAAAACCGAGAATCCATAAAGCGAGCATTGAACCAGAAAGACGATATTGAAGCAGAGGTAGAACACTTGCCCAAGCTGTTAGACCAAGCCAAGCAGTATCAGGCTTTAGGGATCGATGAAAAGCTGAAAATTATTTCCAAATTGGAAAAGGAGAAACAGCTGAATGATCGCGTTAGTGAAGATGTTACTCGTGTTGAAGACGCCATCGAAACGCTCAAAGATAGCTTGCCCGATACGGTTTTTTTAAGTGATATCGCTTTGGATGGCTTGCCGCATGCTGATTTATTAAAGCAGCAGCGAGTTGAATTGGATTCCTTAAAAAAAGGTGTACAACAAGCACTAGTGCAACTGGAGCAGCTTGCCCTTAACGCAGACACACAGCTTGCACCCCTTAAGCAATCGTTAGCGGAAAAACAGCAGGCTGAAGAGCAAAATTTAGAGAAAGCTTTTAAAGATATTCCTGCGAGTCAAGGTAAAACTGGTCGGCAAATTGGAGCTGAGTATCAGACGCTATTGAAGCAAATTGAGCAGATTCGACCCACGCAAACCACATTGCAAAATCGACAATTGCAAATTGATGAGTTGTACAGCCAGCGTAAAAAGCTGTTACTGGAGTTAGCTCAGCATACGAGCGCTCGGGCGAGCAGTATTCTGAAATCTGTAAAACGGTTAACGCGCAAATTGGAGCAAAAAGTTCGACTGACTTTGCAGCCAGAAGGTAATCGACAAGCGTTCGTTAATTTTCTGAGTGAATGTAATTTAGCCGGTGTTGGACCCAAACGTCTTGCTTGGGTGCAGGAAGGGGATTTTTCACCGGCTTATCTCGCGGCGACTATTCGCCAAGGGGAAGCGGGGTTAGCCGAAAGCTTCGGTATAACGGGCACTATTGTTACGGCCTTAACCCGTATGCCTGAGCAGAAACTGCTTGAACTGGAAGAGTTGCAGCTGCCCGATACCATGGCCATTGAACTCAATGTAACCCATGGTGAGAGGGACGCTGTATTCCGGCCTATTGATGACCTCTCGACGGGGCAGCAGTGCACCGCGGTTCTGCATCTGTTGCTGCTGGATAATCAAGATCCTTTGATTCTGGACCAGCCGGAAGATAATTTGGACAACGCATTTATTGCAGAACGTATTGTCGCAGAGCTTCGCAGAGCTAAACTTAGCCGCCAATTTCTGTTTGCGACGCACAATGCAAATATTCCTGTATTTGGGGATGCAGAATGGATTGGTGTGTTAAGCGTTGAAGACAACAAAGGGATGATTTTGCCAGAACAGCAAGGTGCGATAGATGTGCCGAAAGTTCAAGAGCTTGCGGCCGACATTTTGGAAGGTGGTAAAAGTGCATTCAATCAGCGCCGTGAAAAATACGGTTTTAACTGAGCACTTAATCGACCTCGGAGAGAAGCATGTTAAAAACAGAACTATTAGAAATTATTGCCAATGGTGAAAACTCGGGTATTGAGTTTAAACGGGACGATATTCGCCCAGAGCAGCTGGCTAAAGAAGTGGTTGCCATGGCCAATTTCCGAGGAGGAAGAGTACTGCTCGGTGTAGAAGATGATGGGGCGATAAGTGGCCTACAACGGGCTGATCTTGAAGAATGGGTGATGAATATTTTTCAGAATAAAATTCATCCGATGATTTTGCCATTTTACGAAGAGGTTAAGCTGGATGATGGCAAAGTGGTTGCTGTTGTCAGCTTTCCTATGGGTATATCAAAGCCCTATGTGCTGCGCCACAGTCAAAAAGAAGAGATTTACATTCGTGTAGGCACGACTTCCAGACTGGCAACCAGGGAGCAACAAATGCGCCTTTTCGAATTGGGCGGCATGTTACACACTGAGGTGATGCCTATTCCTCGCACAGATATCAGCTGTTTGGATGATGCACGCTTGGAGAATTATGTTAAGGATATCTTGCGTGATCCGGATGTACCACAGTCACCAGAAGAATGGCAGGCAAGGCTTCTCGGGCTTGGTTTTTTAACGGAAGCAGCAGGCAGCATTTGCTGCACAATCGCTGGGCTGGTGTTGTTTGGCAAAAGCCCGCGTCGTTATTTAAAACAAGCGGGTTTAAGAGTGATGGTATTCAATGGCGACGATAAGGAATATCAAGCCGCGCTGGATGACATTATTGATGGCCCAATGGTTGGTCGCTGGGATCTGGAAGATGGCGATAAACGCCTAGTTGATGGTGGAATTATTGAACGCTTTATGGAAGCGATGACACCGTTTATATCTCAGGAATCCGGTAAGGTAGATGAAGGACTAAGGCGTGAAACACAATGGTTTTATCCCCTTGAGGCTGTTCGGGAGGCATTGATTAATGCGCTGGCGCACCGCGATTGGACTCGCTTTGTTGAGATTGAAGTATCGGGATACTCGAATCGCCTTGAAGTGATTAGTCCTGGCGCCTTGCCTAACTCAATGACTGTGGAAAAAATGAAGGCTGGCCAGCGCTCACCTAGAAATACGATTGTCATGGAAGTGTTACGCGATTATGGATATGTTGATTATCGTGGAATGGGTGTAAGAACAAAAATTATTCCGCTGACCAAAGCCTTAACAGGCAATGAGCCGGGGTTTGACGTAACGGATGATTATTTAAGAACAGTTTTATATCGTTAAGCCAGTACGGGCGGTGGTCACGGCTACCTGCGTGAAAAAACCATCCCGGATTCGTATCGTTCAGGGCTACGCGTTCGGCTTAGCTTGCCCTCTATTCGGTATCGGCAGTATGGCATCAATATTCCAACAAGTCGGCATCCCTGCAGCCGCGAAAGCAGCGGTTAGAGGGCAGGGTTTAAGCGTGAGCTACCTCACAAGGCGGTGTGGAGTCTACACAACGAGACTGTGTCATCCCGTATCATGCGGGGCTTAGATCTGTTTATGGCGGAAATCCGCTACAGCATGGCCTAAAAACGCCGACACTTACCCCCGCTATTCCACGAACGAGGCTCGATGTGATCACAGAAACTTGCCAGAAAGTGAAATTGTTTGCCATGTCCTTGGCTGCCAGCTTTCTTCTTTTCGGCTCAGTTACCGCGCAGGCCGATGCACAGCGCACCGCCAATATTCTGCATCAGCGCATCACCGGCTACGCGCCTAGCCCATCGGTATTGGCCGAAATGGCCGCACTTGTTGAAAGGGGTGATGCGGCAGGTGCGGCGCTCATCGCCATGGAAGACCCTAAGTTTTATGACGATACGCTGAAAAACTGGATCACGCCCTGGACGAATGAAGCCCGTACACGGGTTGCCCCGCTGAATGATTACACCGCCACAGTGATTGGCTTGATTCGCGATGAGCGGGATTTCCGCGAGGTACTGACGGCCGATGTGATCTATGTCGGTAACAAGACCTTGGTGAGCTTGCTGGATCCCATGCTTAACCTGCCACCGGCTTCTGATTCGAGCAATAACCATTACAAGCAACTGAGCGCATCGCCGGCCATTACATTGAAAGAAGTGCTGATGCCCATGAAACAGTCTGAGATTTTTAGGCGCATTCCCGCCAGGGCAACCGCAGGCGTTATGACTACTCGCGCCGCCGCCCAAGCCTTTTTTAACCTTGGCACCAACCGCGCCATGTACCGCCATACCCAGCTGAATTTCTTATGTGAAGATATGGAGACGGTGCAGGATGCGACGCTGCCGGGCTCGCGCATTCGCCAGGATGTGGCGCGCGATCCTGGGGATTCGCCCATTAGCTATGTGAACCAATGTGCCGCCTGCCACAGTG